>Ga0335076_10001260_pt1 | contig 24535 bp, 27 predicted proteins | sample Lox_Sample_25_FD_206717 | JGI IMG/M metagenome (GOLD analysis project Ga0335076, IMG submission 206717) | Soil microbial communities from Loxahatchee National Wildlife Refuge, Florida, United States - Lox_Sample_2.5 | ecosystem: Environmental > Terrestrial > Soil > Wetlands | place: USA... | reverse complement strand
GACCGGCTCGCAGATCACGCCGCCGGAATGGTGCAGCACCGGCGTCATGTAGGCGAGCTTCACGAAATTCTGCAGGTCCTCCAGCGTGCCATAGCGGCGCTTGTTCTCGAGATCGCGCACGAAGGGGGAGCCGTAGGTCGGCGCGAAGACGGTGTTGCGGCCGCCGATGACAACGGAGCGCTCGGGATTGCGGGCGTGCTGCGTGTACTGCGACGGCGCAGTCTTCAGTGTCTCGGCGATGAGGCCGCGCGGGAAGCGAATGCGCTGGCCATCGACGGAAGCGCCAGCCTTCCTCCAGAGCTCGATGGCCGGCTCGTAGCGGAAGTCGAGGCCGATCTCCTCGAGGATGGTCATCGACTCCTGATGGACGACCTCGAGACCCTCGGGATTCAGCAGCTCATAGAGCGGGATGTCGCGGGTGATGTATCGTTTCTGGACGATGGGCGCCGCCGCGCGCTCCGCCCGCCGGCCGGAAGTGCCGCCCCGGCGCTTGGTCGCCGCATCGGACATCGGTAATCTCCCAGGCTTGTTTACGGACAGCGTAGGGCGGCGGCGCGGGCGGGGTCAATGCGCGGGTGTGCACGGGTTCCGATGGAACTGCCTGAAACCGGCCGCGTTGTTCCGGTCGGGCTGGCGGGTCTCGACGGCATGGCATGTTGAACGCAACATGAATGCGGCGCTCAAGGTCGGTTCAGCCGGAATGGAGCAGGATAGGAGCATCGAAACAGGTTCACCCCAACGAGGAGGTGTGTCTTGAACAAGCTTCTGCTCTCCGCGTGTGCCGCCGCCGTCGTCGCCATGAGCGCACCGTCGGCTTCCGCGGACCAGTACGACCGAGTGAACGGCGCGGTCGTGATCCGAATCGGCGACCACTACCAGGACGACTATCCCTACCAGGGCAATGGCTATGGCCAGAACTGGCAGTACGACAGCGACAACTACGGCCGCTGGGGCACCAACGGGGCCTATCCCAACGGATACGGCTACAACTACAACTACGGCTACGGAACCAACTCAGGCTACCGCGGCAACTACGGCTATGGGAACTACCCCTACGGAAACTCCGGCTCCGGGTACAGGTACGGCTATGGCAATGCCGGTTATCCGATGCCGCCGGGCGCCCTCGTCGAATACCTCTACCGCACCGGCTACAGCGAGATCCAGACGCCGCAGTTCGGCAGTGGGCTCTACCTCATCCGGGCGCGCGACCCGAAGGGCGACAAGGTGAAGCTCTATTTCGACGCCTATAGCGGCCGGGTCGTGAAGTCGAAGCACTACTGACCGGGGTCGGACAGGTGGGGACGAGGATCGGTGCGCGCCTTGCGGTCGCCGAGGCGCGCCTCGGTCAGGGGGCATCCGCGTCCATGATGCGTTTCAACGCCGGCGCCGTGTCCGGATGCTTGTCGAGGTCGAGCGCGCCGCTCTCGATGTCGCGCAGCAGGCCGTCGCAGCGGCCGGCGTCGAGGTCCCGCCAGGCCGCAAAGGCGGTCTTGTTCGATGCATCCTTCTCCTGGTCGCTGAGGCCGCCCGACTTCGCGATGATCGCCGTCACCCGTTCGATGGGGGCGCGCTGCCGCTCGCTCCATTGCTGGGCGGCGGCGACCAGCGGGGCGTTGCGCTGCACATACCGGTCGCAATAGAGCGCGCCCGTCGACACGCGGATGGTCGCGTTCATGACCACGATGGCGTCGGCGCGAAGCGCCTTCTTGTCGGGCGAGGCGGCGGTGGCGATCGTCGGCAGGGCGAGCAACGGCAGGAAGATCGCCACCAGCAGCGGACCGCGAGCGTAAACTCGATCAGACATGAAGGGACGCGTCGTCCGGGCGCCAGGCGAGGAGGGCGGCGGATTCGACGACTTCGATGACCAGGCCGTCGGCGGTGGCGGCGGCGAGGGCGGCGCGGACCTCGCGGACGAAGTCGTCGGCGCGGGGGCCGAGGCGCTCGGGCGAGGTGCTTGACATCGAGAGGGCGCGGTCGATGAGGTTCTCGACCGACGTGCGCCGCCGCTCGATGACGCCGATGCGCTCGAGCCGCGGGAAGGGCGAGTCGAGCAGGACGGCCTCGTGATTGATCCAGTCATCTGATCTGTGGCGGGCGCGCACGCGATCGTCCTCGGCATAACGGTTGATGACGGCCTCGAAGTCGCCGAGCCAAGCGTTGTCCGGCAGCTTCGGGTGATCGTCATGGAAGAGGGCGACGGCGCCGTCGGGTTCGACCATCTCGGCCAGCCGCCGCAGCGTGTCGACGCGGTCCATCCAATGAAAGGCGCGGCCGATGGTGACGAGGCGGAAGCGGCCAAACCGCGGCCCCAGGTCGTAGGAGCTGCCGGCCACGATCTCGATGGCGATGCCGGCGGCCGCGGCGGCGTTCGCGGCGAGGCGGCGCATCTCCGGCTCGGGATCGACGGCGACGACTTGGCCGACGAAGGAAGCGAAGGCGATAGCGAGCGGGCCCGGCCCGCAGCCGAGATCGAGCACCCGGTCGCCGCGGCCGAGGCGACAACGCTCGACGACGCGCTCGATCAGTCGGCGGGCATAGGGCGGCCGGCCGGCCTGGTAATGGGCCGCCGCAGTCCGGAAGCGGCGCGGTTCGTAGGGCAGCGGAGTGGACATGTGGCGCTCGCGGATCCTCTGGGGGCGGGAGGCAAGAGAGGGATCATGGCCGTCCCGGCCGCCTCTGGCGAGGCGCAAAAAGGGGATCACCGCGTGGCGGCGCGACGCGGCTCGCTTCAATAGGGGCGGTCGCGTAGGCCGAGGCGGTAGAAGAGGCGAGACAGCACCACCTCGCCAACGAAGAAGACGGCGACGACGGCGGCGATATCCGCGATCGTCAGGGACAGCGGGCTGCGGCAGGCGAGGAGCGGGAGCAGCGATTCCGGAATCTGATCGAGGCCGGTCGCCTTGCTGCTGGGCGGCAGGCCGAGGCGGCGCTTCACGAAGCTGGACAGAAGATCGCCGGCCATGGCGGCGCCGGCCACGCGGGCTCCGATCGCCACGGGCAGGCCAACGAGCGGCGCGGCCACCGATGCCAGCAGGACCGCGAGCACGATTCCACGGACCGTTTTGGACGCGCCGAACAGTGGTCGCCCGTCGACGAAGGCCAATCCGCCGTCCAGAGGGTAGGCGAGCGAGCCGCCCAGTATCCGCTTCCCGATCAGGGGCGCGACGTTCGCCAGCGCGATAAGGAGAAGGAGCTGGAAATCGATGAGCGGGTGCATGCGTCTTTCACGGCGACGCTTCGGAGACCGACGACATTCTCGCCGAGATCTGCAGCGGTGCGCCAGCGGCGCCACGATTGGGACCGACGGCGGCTCGCGGCCGTCCGTGCGCCCGGCACCGCGGCTCCCCGATGGGAGAGGACACTGCGGCCTTGCCAATGCTCATCCGTCGCGTCCAGCATGGGGTGGACCGACGGGGCATAAGGCGGACCGATGAACGAGACGCGGACTCATGCGGCGGCGCGACAGGCGAGCGAAGCGTTCGACGTCCTCATCGTCGGGGCGGGCATCTCCGGCATCGGCGGCGCCTATCACCTGAGCAAGCAGTGCCCCGGCACCAGCTTCGTCGTGCTGGAGACGCTGGAGAGCTTCGGGGGTACATGGCTGACCCACCGCTATCCGGGCATTCGCTCGGACAGCGATCTCTACACCTTCGGCTATCGCTTCAAGCCGTGGACAAGCGCACCGATCGCGACCAGGGCCGAGATCATGACGTATCTGGCCGAGGTGATCGAGGAGAACGACCTCGCCGCGCATATCCGCTACGGTCACCGAGTCCTGCGGGCGAGCTGGTCGAGCGCGGACAAGAACTGGGCCATCGAGGCCGCGCGCACGGATAGCGGCGAGGCCGTCCGGTTCACGGCCAATTTCCTCTGGATGTGCCAGGGTTACTACCGGCAGCTCGATCCGTTCACGCCGGACTGGCCGGGACTGAACGAGTTCAAGGGCACGGTCGTCCACCCGATGACCTGGCCGGAGGACCTCGACTACGAGGGCAAGAACGTCGTCGTCATCGGCTCCGGCGCCACGGCGGCGACTCTGATCCCGGCCATCGCCGGGGACTGCGGCCACGTCACCATGCTGCAGCGCTCGCCGACGTTCTATCGCGCCGCGCGCAACAATATCCCGATCGCCGACGAGCTGCGCGATCTTGCGGTAAACGAAACCTGGATCCACGAGATCGTGCGGCGCCGCATCTTGCGCGATCAGGATAACTTCACGCGGCGCACCTTCACCGAGCCCGAGGCGGTGAAGAAGGAGCTGCTGGCGGCGGCGCAGAACCATCTCGGGCCGGACTACGACATCGATACGCATTTCACGCCGCGCTATCGTCCCTGGCGGCAGCGCATCGCCTATATCCCCGACGGCGACCTCTACAAAAGCATCGCGGCCGGAAAGGCGTCGGTCGTCACCGACGAGATCGAGCGGTTCGACGCCGCCGGCATCCGGCTGAAGTCCGGCCGGCGTCTCGACCCCGACATCATCGTCACGGCCACGGGGTTTCATCTCAACGTGCTCGGCGATATCGATTTCCGCATCGACGGCAAGCCGTTGGTCTTTGCCGACACGGTGACCTATCACGGCATGATGTTCACAGGTGTGCCCAACATGGCCTGGGTGTTCGGCTACTTCCGAGCCGCCTGGACTTTGCGCGCGGACCTGGTGGCGGATTTCGTGTGCCGGCTTCTCAACCACATGAAGGCCCGCCAAGCGCGCATGGTGTGCCCGGCGCTGCGGCCCGAGGACGCCGGCATGAAGCTGCTGCCCTGGATCGACGACGAGAATTTCAATCCGGGCTACCTCCAGCGCGGCATCCACCTGCTGCCCAAGCGCGGCGACAAGCCGGAATGGGCCCATACCCAGGACTACTGGGCCGAGAAGGACGCGCTGCCCGCGATCGACCTCGAGGACGCGGTGTTCCGGTACGCCTGAGGGAACGCCAGAGATCGGTGCGGCGCGGCTGTCGGGGCCTGGCAGCAACAGCCGGCTTGATGGCCAAAGAGGCGACGTCATACTCGGGGCAATCGGGGAAGGGGGATGGCGATGGAGCCGATGCCCGGCATGGCGGCGGACGAGCCGCTTCGCACGGCGCTGGCGGGGGTGGGTCGCGACGCGACCGCGTTGTGGGTCGACGGCACGGCGAAGGACTTCGCGGCGCTGGCCGAGTTCGCGGCGCTAAGCACGCTGCGCATCCACCGGCTGCCGCGCCGCCACGTGCCGGTGCTGGCAGGCTGCCGCCTGCCGCGGCTGACCGCGCTGAGTGTGCGCACGCCGACGCCGGCGACCTGCAGTTCCTGGCCGGCTTCGCGGCGCTGCAGGCGCTGACGGTCTGGCAGTGTCCGAAGCTGACGCGTCTCGACGGCATCGAGCAGCTGACGCGGCTGACGCACCTGTCGCTCAACGACCTCGGCGCCATCGAATCCCTGGCGCCGCTGGCGGCGCTGGGCGAGCTGCGGGCGCTGGGGCTGACCGGCGGGATATGGACGACCCAGGGGCTGCCGTCGCTGGCGACGCTGCGCCAGCTGCCGAAGCTCGAGCGGCTGAACCTGATATCGGCCAAGGTCGTCGACGGCGACCTCGGCCCGCTCTGCGACCTCCGACACCTCAGCCAGCTCGACCTGTCGCCACGCTACTTCGAGCCGGCGGAGATCGCTCGCGTGGCGGCGGCGCACCCGTTCTGGCGGCGCCAGCTGCTGACGCTCCCTGATTTCGACACCTGGGAACGTGCGCCCGGCTGCAAGAAATGCCAAAGCCGCCGGAAGATTCTGTTCCTGCGCCGCAAGAAGCTGCTGTGGTGCCCGCGCTGCGAGGGCATCAAGCTGGCGGCGCTGGTGGCGGACTTCGAGCGGCTGGTGGAAGAAAAGCAGAGAGAACGCGAGGCGACCGCGCCAGGCGCGGATCGATGACTCACCAGACCGGCGACTCCGGACCCTCCGGCTCGACGACGGCCGCCGCCGAACGGAACAGTGCTGTTGGTATCGTCCTGGTGCTGACCTCCGCGGTCGCCTGGAGCACCGCGGGCTTTTTTGCGCGCATGGTTCCCGTCGATATCTGGGTCGTCCTCTCCTGGCGCAGCGCCTTCGGCGCCTTGTCGATCGTCGGCTTGGCGTTCATCGAGAGACGGCGCTTCGCCTTCGATTGGCGGCGCGCCTTCGTGCCCGCCGGAGTCACCATGATGATCCTCAACGGCGTCGGCATGGCGGGCTTCGTCTTTGCGCTGCAGAACACGACCATCGCCAACGTCACCGTCATCTACGCAACGCTGCCTTTCCTCACCGCCCTCTTCGCCTGGCTCTGGTTCCGGGAGCGCGTGCAAGGGCGGACGCTGATCGGCAGCCTGATCGCCGGCGCCGGTGTCGCCATCACCGTCGGCGGGACGATCGCGATTGGCGGTAGCGGGCACCTCCGGGGCGATCTCGTGGCGCTCGGCTTCACCGCCGACTTCGCGCTCATGACGGTGCTGATGCGAAGGCATCGCGAGGCGGCGATGCTGGAATCCGTCGCCATCTCGGGCTTCCTGATGGCGCTGATCGCGCTTTGCCTCAGCGACCCCTTCACCGTCTCGTTGCCGCAGATCGGCTGGCTCGCGGCGTTCGGAATCGTGACGCAGGGCGGCGGCCTCGGCCTCTACACGATGGGCGCGCGCCGATTGCCAGCCGCCCAGGCCGCGCTGCTGAGTGCCAGCGAAGTGCCGATGGCGCCGCTCTGGGTGTGGGTCTGCTTCGCCGAGGTGCCGGCGCGCGAGACCTTCATCGGCGGTGGCCTGGTGCTCGCGGCGATCCTGTGGAACATCGGCGCCGAGCTCCGCAAGACCAGGTAGGCGTCATTCCGGTTCCGGGTCGGGCTCCTGCTCCACCTTCTCGGCCAGTTCCGCCAGGCGCTCGCAGTCGGCGGCGACCCGCAGGAACGCCTCCTTCGAACGTTCCGATTGGGTCCGCGCCGCCATCTCCCGGGCGCGCTTCGCCCGCGCGCGGTACTCATGCGATCGTTTCAGCGGCATGTCCCGCCCATGGTCCGCGACCGGTGTCTCGCGGCGAGACTATGGCAGCGGCGTGCGCCGGGCAAAGGGCGCTGTCCGCGACCGACGGCGCCCTTTTCGTGCTGTTCTATGCAGGCTCCAGGACCTTGGCCTCGTCCCTCACCACCTCGGTCAGCGCGCCGGCGTCGATGTCGTAGAAGTAGCCGAAGATGGCGGCATGCCTGGGCGTGCCGGGGTGGGCGCGGATGAGGGCGGTGTCGTGCTTCAGCGAGGCCTCGTAATCCCGGATGCACATGCTGTTGCGGTCGTAGAGGCCGGCGATGTCGGCGCCGTGCTCGTGCTGCCAGGCGCGGATGAGGCCGTCGGCGGAAAATGTCGTGGCGCCGCAGTGGGAGTGGTGGACGACCACGATGTTGCGGATGCCGAAGAGGTGCTGGGCGACGGTGATGGAGCGCAGCGCGTCGATCGCGCGCCCGCCGGCGACGATGACCGGGAAGAGGGTGGTGGAGGAGGCGACGCGCTTGCCCTGGTCATCGCGAATGACCTCGCCCGGAAAGACCTCGTCGCCGAACAGTTTCGCCACGGCGGCGGGGATCTCGGCCGCCCGTGGATCGTAGCAGGAGATCACCAGCGTCTTGAGCGGGACGGCGCGCGCGAAGGCCCGGCGCGTGGCCGCCTCGTCGAACGAGGGCGCGGCGCTGAAGGCATAGCGATCGAACTTACCCATCTGTCTTCTCCTTTCGTGTCGTGTATATACACATTAGCGGTGACGGCTGATCCCGGCCGGGCCGGCGGCTTCGAACCTCTCGCTAGGGGTGGGACGCCGGCTGGGCTTCGGCGGTGAGCTCGGCCAGGGCCTCCTGGACGGCGGGCCAGCGCCGCTCGCCGAGGCGCCGCCGGATCGTGCGCTGGGCCGCTTCCCAGAGGGGCAGCGCCTCGCGCAGGGCGGCGTGGCCGGCGGCCGTGAGCGTGAGCATGCGGCTGCGGTGGCGCCGCTCCGCCGCCAGCACGACATAGCCCTGCTCCTCGAGCGGCCGCAGATTGCGCGTGAGGGTGGTGCGGTCCATCTCCAGGGAGTCGGCCAGCGACTTGATGGAGAGCGCCCCCCGCGCGCCCACCGCCGCCAGCACCGACACCTGCGTCGCCCGCAGCCCCGTCGCCCGCAGCGCCTCGTCATAGGCCCGCGTGATGGCGCGCGCGGCCATGCGCGTCTTGTGACACATGCAGGTGTCGAGGAGGGTCTGGGCGAGGGGGGAGAGGGCGGGCTTCGGAAGCATATCGTGTATATGCACTATATGCCGAGATTTGTCAAGGCCGCGCCGGAGCGGCGACGTTTTCCAGGAGGCCCCGCCACGACCCTGGCGCTCACGGCCGGAGGCGCTTGAACTGCTCGGTCGCCTCGAGGAGGCGCCGGCGCATGCCCTCATTCTCCGCATGGCCGGCGTCGGGCACGATGGTGATCGCCGCTTCCGGCCAGGCGCGGTGGAGATCCCAGGCGTTGCTCGCCGGGCACACGACATCGTAGCGGCCATGCACGATGACGCCCGGGATGCCGCGCAGCTTGCCGGCATTCTCGAGGAGGAAATTGTCGGTCGCAAGGAAGGTGTCGTTGGCGAAGTAGTGGCACTCGATGCGGGCCAGGGCGAGCGCGCGGTCCGGATTCTCGAAAGCCTCGATCTTCTGCTGGTTCGGCACGAGATAGGAGGTGATGGCCTCCCATTTGCTCCAGGCGAAGGCGCAGCGGAGCTGTTCCTCGCGGTCGCCGCCGTTGAGGCGGCGATGATAGGCGCGCAGCAGGCTTCCGCGCTCGGCCGGCGGAATGGGTGCGACGTAACCCTCCCAGGCGTCGGGGAAGAGATGGCTGGCGCCGCCGGCCTCGTAGAACCAGGCGATCTCATGCGGTCGGCAGAGGAAGATGCCGCGCAGCACGAGGCCGAGGACGCGCTCGGCGTGGGTCACCGCATAGGCGAGCCCAAGGGTGCTGCCCCAGCTGCCGCCGAAGACGATCCACCGGGCGATGCCCAGCGCCTCGCGCAGGCGCTCGATGTCGGCGACGAGGTCCCAGGTGGTGTTCTCGGCGAGCTCGGCATGCGGCGTCGAGCGACCGGAGCCGCGCTGGTCGAAGAGGACGACCCGGTAATGCGACGGATCGCAGAAGCGTCGGTAGTCGGGGAAAAGCCCGCTGCCCGGGCCGCCATGGAGGAAGACGATGGGAACGCCGCGCGGATTGCCGACCTCCTCGTAATAGAGGGTGTGCCGCGCCGAGACGGGAAGGAAGGCGGTGCGGTAGGGTTCGATCGCGGGAAAGAGCTCGCCCTCCGCCATCGTGACCTCCTCTCGCAGGTTTCGCCCGTTCCGCATCGCTTGCGGCTATCTCGCCACGACCTCGATCTCGACGGCGGCGCCGAGCGGCAGGCCGGCGGCCTGAATCGTTGTGCGGGCCGGATAGGGTGTCTGGAAATAGCGCGCGTAAACCGTGTTCATCGCGCCGAAATCCTTCATATCCGCGAGGTAGACGATGGTCTTCATCACGTCGTCGAAGGACTTCCCCGCGGCTTCCAGCACGGCTGAGATGTTGGCGAATATCTGCTCGGTCTGAGCGCCGATGTCGCCGGCGACGAGCCTGCCGGTCGCTGGATCAAGCGCGACCTGGCCGCTGAGAAAGGGCAGATCTCCGGCACGCACGGCGGCGGAAAAGGGTCCCACCGACGGCGCGATCCGGTCGGTCGTGATTATCTCTCGACGCATGTCATTGATCTCCTGCCAAGGTCAAAATCGTTGATAGTGCGATCGGCCGTCGTGCCTGTCGATCAGCCGAGCATCGGCACCGCGCGCGAGGCCCTCGTCGGCCAACCCGAGATCCCGCAGCAGGTGTGGCGACAACGCGGCGGGATCGATCCCCGGCAGGCGCAGCCGGAAGAGGCCCGAGAGGCGGGCCAGCAGCCGCCGGGCCAGAGGCGGCGGCCGCGGGTTGCGGGTCATCGATGCGGCCACCCTCCGGCGATCAACCGGGCGGATTTCATGCGGCATCTCAAGCACTCCGTTTCGTTCCTTCGGCCAAAGGCGGCTGATCGACAATCTACGCCGATGTCGTGGAACGTAAATTCACTGGTGAGTGTACTTTCATATTGCGCTTCGGGCGCAGTCGGATACGATCACGAACGATCGTCCGCGCACCGCGAATTCAACCCGCTCTTGAGGTGCCGAATATGCCGAGGGATGGCCTGCTCACGAGAAATCAGATCGTTGCTGCCGCCGACGAGCTTTTCTATAGCCAGGGCCTGCATGCCGTGAGCGTGGATGCGATCGCCGGGAAGGCCGGCGTCACGAAGAAGACCTTCTATTACCACTTCAAATCGAAGGACGATCTGATCGGTTGCTATCTCGATGCCCGCGACAGGCCGACCGTCGATCGTTTCAAGGGGTGGGCAGGCAGCGAGGGAAGCGTCGCCGACCGGATGACACGGTTTTTTTCAAAGTTGGCCAAAGCAAGCCAGGGGCCGCGATGGAATGGCTGTGGCTTCCTGCGCGCGGCCGCCGAGTTGGCCAACATGCATGGCCATCCGGCGCTCACGGCCGCGCGAACCCACAAGGCGCGCTGCGAACAATGGCTATTGGAAATGGTGAATGAAGAGGGCCATTCCGATGCCAAGACAATCGCTCGCGCTCTCATGGTCTTGATCGACGGCGCGGTCAGTCAGATCTTGATCCATCGTGACGCCAAGTATGCAACCTCGGCTGGGCTTGCGGCTCGATCCCTGTTGAGCAGAGATCAGCTATAACCGGCGTCACATCGTCGGGGCTGCAAGTCCAACTCGACTTTCTGATGGCGGCGAGCCTGAGGTTCGATACGTGCCGCGGAGGCTGCCACTTCGCTTCCGCAATAGCGCAAGGGGGCCACTGTGGTGTTCCGGTAACGGGGGTTCGGCCCGGGTCTTAGCCGCGATTGCCAAATATCGCCTTCGTATCGCGGATGATATCCGGGATTGAGCGCCGCTGAGGCCGCTCGTTGCGCCTTCCGCGAGGGCGGCTTCCAGAGGCTCGTTCACGCCGGAGGCATGACCGGCACGTGCCTCTTCGCGCTGCGTCGCCCGCTCGATCTTTTCGATCTTTTTCATGTTCCGTGTCCGTATTCGAGGGCGTGCGGCCTACCGGCGGCCCCTACATTAATACTATCATCAATCCCGAGAAGGGCGACCACATGGGGTCGCCCCTACGGCCTCGGTGCGTGCGACGCGGACGGGCGCAGCCCGCCCCCACATGGGCGCGTGAGATATCGCGTCAGCAGCGGATCCTACCGCATCGTCGGCATCACATACTCCGCCCCCGCGCGGATGCCCGTCGGCCAGCGGCTCGTCACCATCTTCTGGCGCGTGTAGAAGCGCACGCCCTCCGGGCCGTGCATGTGGTGGTCGCCGAAGAGGGAGCGCTTCCAGCCGCCGAAGCTGTAGAAGGCCATGGGCACGGGGATCGGCACGTTGATGCCGACCATGCCGATGTTGATCTTCGAGGCGAACTCGCGGGCGGCGTCGCCGTCGCGGGTGAAGATGGCGGTGCCGTTGCCGAACTCGTGGCCGTTCACCAGGCCGACCGCCGCGTTGTAGTCGGGCACGCGCACGACCGTGAGCACGGGGCCGAAGATCTCCTCCTTGTAGATGCGCATCTCCGGCTTCACCTGGTCGAAGATGCAGCCACCGAGATAGTAGCCGTTCTCGTAGCCCTGGAGCTTCAGGCCGCGGCCGTCGACCACGAGCTTGGCGCCTTCCTTGACGCCGGTGTCGACATAGCCCTTCACCTTGTCGAAATGCTGCTTGGTGACGAGCGGGCCCATCTCCGACTGCGGGTCGGTGCCGGGGCCGACCTTCAGCTGGCGCACGCGCGGGGCCAGGCTCTCGATCAGGGGATCGGCGATCTTGCCGACGGCGACGGCGACGGAGATCGCCATGCAGCGCTCGCCGGCCGAGCCGTAGGCGGCGCCCATGAGGGCGTCGGTCGCCTGCGTGAGGTCGGCGTCGGGCATGACGACCATGTGGTTCTTGGCGCCGCCGAGGGCCTGCACGCGCTTATTGTGCGCGGTGCCCGTGTGATAGATGTACTCGGCGATCGGGGTGGAGCCGACGAAGCTCACGGCGGCGATATCCGGATGGGTGAGGATGGCGTCGACCGCCTCCTTGTCCCCGTTGACGACGTTGAGCACGCCGTCGGGCAGGCCGGCCTGCTTCATGAGGTCGGCGATCATCAGGGAGGTCGAGGGGTCCTTCTCCGACGGCTTCAGGATGAAGGTGTTGCCGCAGGCGAGCGCCACCGGGAACATCCACATGGGCACCATGGCCGGGAAGTTGAAGGGCGTGATGCCGGCGCACACGCCCACGGGCTGGCGGATCGACCAGCTGTCGACATTCGTGCCCACGTTCTCGCTGAACTCGCCCTTCAGGAGCTGCGGGATGCCGCAGGCGAACTCCACGACCTCGAGGCCGCGGATACAGCTGCCCTTGGCGTCCGAGAGGATCTTGCCGTGCTCGGAGGTGACGATAGCGGCCATGGCGTCGAGGTTGGCCTCGGCCAGCTGCTTGAACCTGAAGAGGATGCGGGCGCGCTGCAGCGGCGGGGTGGCGGACCATGCCGGAAAGGCGGCCTTGGCGGAGGCGACGGCCTTGCCGACCTCGGCGGTGCTGGCGAGCGGCACCTGCGCCGATTTATCGCCGGTCGCCGGGTTGAACACGTCGCCGAAACGGCCCGAGGTGCCCTCGACCAGCTTGCCGTTGATCCAATGATGCAGCGTCTTGGCCATGATGTTCTCGCGTTTCCTGTCGTCCGATTGGTCGGCCGCCTTCGATCGCTAGTCATTCCCGCGCAAGCGGGAATCCACGGCGACCGCTCCGTCACTCGCCCTGGACCCCCGCTTTCGCGGGGGTGACAACCGAGTGAAGGGAGCGAGAAGTGGCCTTAATTCAAGGGAGCGACATTACCCCGCGGGCCGAGCCATTGGCAAAGGCAGGATATGGCACTAGGAGCCGCGAAGACGCGGAGGAGGGAGCGGGTTTGAGCGCCAACATCTCGGCGTGAAGCATCTCAACTGCTGGGCACGCACGGGACGCAGGGATATAATTCGAGACAGCGCGACCGGCTTGCGAGAGGGAGCATCTCATGCGCCAGGTTCTGACGATCGGTGGCCTCGCCTGTTTGCTGGCGCTTGCGGCGCCTGCGGTCGCGCGGGCGGACGACCTGACCGACCAGCTGCGCCAGTACTTCGGCGTCCAGGGCGACAAGCTCAAGAAGGACATCGACGAGTTGCTGCGCTCGATCCCGCGCTTCGAGGCGCCGACCATCGACGAGGACGGCAACATCATCATCCGGCGCAAGCCGCCGCTGCCGCCGGGCGCCGATCCTTGGACCGGCGAGGTGCCGCCGCAGGATCCGGACTTCGCGAATATCTGATTCGGACCCTCACCCCCACCCTCTCCCGCTACGCGGTAGAGGGGGCCATCGAACCCGGTCGTTCCGCAACGTCCCCTCTACCGCGAAGCGGGAGAGGGACAGGGTGAGGGCAAACAACGCCGCTCAATACGGCGTGGGCGGGCCGTAGTCGCCGATGTAGCTGAGGTGCGTCACCAGGCCGGTGTCGGGGCGCCAGTAGTGCAGGTGGCAGGCGGGCGGCTCCATGATCCAGGCGGTCGGCATGCCCTCGCGGAAGTCGAGCGCGACTTGGTGGGCGGTGGCGGGGGCGGTCGTCACGACGGTGCCGTTCCAGCGCACGGTCATCGGGCGGTGGACGTGGCCGCAGACGATGCGCTCGACCTGCGGATGCTCGGCGACGATGGCGCCGAGGGCGCTGCCGTTGGCGCAGTTTATGGCGTCCATCTCGGTGATACCGGTGGCGAAGGGCGGATGGTGCATGGCGATGACGGTGGGCGCGTCCGGCCGTTCTGCCAGGCGGGCAGCCAGCCAGTCGAGGCGCGCCGGGCAGAGCATCCCGCCGGACTCGCCTGGAATCAGCGTGTCGAGCGCGATCAGGCGGAGCGGCAAATCCTCGACCGTGTAGTGGAGGAACTCGCCGTCGCGCGGCAGGTACCCATCGCCGCCGAAGGCCTGGCGGAGGTTGGCGCGGTCGTCGTGGTTGCCCGGCATCAGCGCCCAGCGGATGCGCAGGCGCGCAAGAATCTCCCGCAGGTTGGCGTATTCGGCGGGACTGCCCTGGTCGACGAGGTCGCCGGTGATCCAGACGAAATCCGGCCGCGGCGTCAGGCTCTTCAGGTGGGCCACGGCGCGGACGAGGAAGCCAGGGGTGTCGACACGGTCGAAGAGGCGCGTCCCCTTGGCCGTGACGTGCAGGTCGCTGATCTGGGCGAGCAGCATCAGGAATCGTAGGAGACGACCGAGACGAAGGGCACGCTGAGCTTCTCGCGGCCGTTGAGGAAGGCGAGCTCGATGATGCAGGCGGCGGCGCGGACGTCGGCGCCGACCTTCTGGAGGAGCGCGATGGCGGCGCCCATGGTCCCGCCGGTGGCCAGCAGGTCGTCGAGGACGATGACGCGCTGGCCCGGTTCGATGGCGTCGGCCTGGATCTCAACGGTGTCGGTGCCGTATTCGAGGTCGTAGGTGTAGGGGATGGTGGCGCCCGGCAGCTTGCCCTTCTTGCGCACCATGACGAACCCCACGTCGAGCGCCAGCGCCAGGGGGGCGGCGACCAGGAAGCCGCGCGATTCGATGCCGACCAGCAAGTCCGGACCGTGCGGACGCACGGCTTCGGCCAGGATGTTGACCGTCGCGTGCCAGGCCTTGGCATGGGCCAAGAGGGTCGAGATATCGTAGAAGAGGATGCCGGGCTTGGGGAAGTCCGGGATCTGCCGGATGTGGTTCTTGATGTCGATAGGGGGTATCTGCATGCGGATTCCGTGCAGCCTGGCCGCGGGCCGAGGCGGAGCCGGCCGGGCGCGGCACTCTAGCGCCTCCCCCCGGGGGACGCAATTTCGTGGCCCCGGCCGCCCGCGACTTCGCTAGGATGGCGGCACGAGGGATGGAAGGCATGGCGGCCGGCTGGTTCGAGACGACGCGGGCAGGGGACGATGTGGTGCTCAAGGCGGGTGGGAGGTGGACGCTGGCGGCGAGCCGCGCCCTCGACGCCGCGCTGCGCCGACTCACGATCGCGGACGCCCGCAACGTCCTCTTCGACCTGACCGACATCGAGGCGCTCGACACCGCGGGCGCCTGGCTCATCAAGCGGACACAGCTCGACCTCTCGGCCGCCGGCATCGCCGGGACGGTACGCGGCGCCAAGGCGGGGCACGCGGCGCTGCTCGCCCGCGTCAGCGACGTTGGCGCGCCGCCGCCGCTGGCACCGCATCCGCGCTTCCACCTGGTCGACATTCTCGAACATCTGGGCGAGGCGCTGTTCCACGGCCTGCGGCAGGCCCGCGACCTCCTGAACTTCTTCGGCGCGCTACTGTTCGCGGCCGCCCGCGTGATCCGGCATCCCGGCCGCATCCGCTTCATCTCGTTCGTCAGCCACGTCCAGCTGCACGGCCTCAATGCCATGCCCATCATCGGCATCCTGCTGTTCCTGGTCGGCATCGTCGTCGCCTATCAGGGGGTGGGACAGCTGAGCCGCTTCGGCGCCCAGATCTACACGGTCGACCTAGTCGGCATCTCCGTCCTTCGGGAGATGGGGGTGCTCATCAGCTCCATCGTCATCGCCGGCCGCTCCGGCAGCGCCTTCACGGCGCAGCTCGGGACCATGCAGGTGAACGAGGAGATCGACGCCATCCGCACGATGGGGTTGGACCCGCTGGAAGTGCTCGTGCTGCCGCGCATCCTGGCGCTGATGATCGCGCTGCCGCTGCTCACCTTCTTCGCCGACATCATGGCGATCCTCGGCGGCGCATTCATGTCGACGCTGACGATCGACATCACGTTCGCCCAGTTCCTCAGCCTGCTGAACCAGGCCGTCACGCTCACGCATTTCTGGGTCGGCATGGTTAAGGCGCCGATCTTTGCGCTCCTCATCGCCATGGTCGGGTGCTTCGAGGGTATGCGCGTGCGCGGCAGCGCCGAAAGCGTCGGCCGGCTGACCACGCAGGCGGTGGTGGAGGCCCTCTTCCTCGTCATCGTCGTCGACGCCTTCTTTTCCGTTCTATTCTCGTTCCTGGGCATCTGACGGCGGCATCGCGCATCGTGGCAGAAACCGATCCGATCATTTCGGTGCGCGGGCTGCGCACGCAGTTCGGCGCACAGGTCATCCATGACGGGCTCGACCTCGACGTGCGCGCCGGGGAGGTGATCGGGGTCGTCGGCGGATCCGGCACCGGCAAGTCGGTGTTGTTGCGCACGATCGTCGGCCTCAATCGGCAAACGGCGGGCACCATCAACGTGTTCGGGGCCGACACCGGCCGCCTGAACGAGGACGAGTGGCGGCAACTGGAGGCCCGCTGGGGCGTGCTGTTCCAGGCCGGCGCGCTGTTCAGTTCGCTCACGGTGGCCGAGAACATTCAGGTGCCGTTCCGCGAGCACGCCGACCTGCCACCGACCCTGATGAGCGAACTGACCTCCCTTAAGATCGAACTGGTCGGCCTGCCGCCGGGGGCCTGCGGCAAGTTCCCGGCCGAGCTTTCCGGCGGCATGCGCAAGCGGGCGGGGTTGGCGCGGGCGCTCGCCCTCGACCCCGAAATCCTGTTCCTCGACGAGCCCACGGCCGGCCTCGATCCGATCGGCGCAGCGGCCTTCGACCAGTTGATCCGGAGCCTGCAGCAGAGCCTTGGCCTGACCGTGTTCATGGTGACGCACGATCTGGACAGCCTAGCGACGATCTGCGACCGTATCGCCGTCCTGGTGGATAAAAGGATTAAAGTCGGGACAATGGAAGAACATTTGGCAGACGACCATCCCTGGATACACGAATACTTCCACGGCCCGCGCGGTCGTGCGGCGCGACACGAGACCGACTAGGGCATGGAGACACGGGCCAGCTATATCGCCGTCGGATCGTTCGTCTTGGCGCTGTTCGTCGGACTCCTCGGTTTCGTCGTCTGGATCGGCAAGTTCCAAGGCCAGGTCGAGCTGGCCCGCTACGACATCCTCTTCGACGGCTCGGTGACGGGGCTCCAGGTCGACGGCACCGTGCGTTACCGGGGCATCGCCGTGGGTCGCGTCACGGATATCCGCATCGACCCCGAGAACATCGAGAAGATCCGCGTGACGATCGAAGTGAAAGCGGACACGCCGGTGCGGACCGACACCGTCGCCTCGATCGAGCTGCAGGGCATCACCGGGGGAACCTACATTCTCCTGAGCGGTGGCACGCAGGCGATGAAAGGACTGCCGACAACGACGACTCCGCCCTATCCCGTGATAGCCTCGAAGCCGTCGGCCCTGGAGAAGCTCTTCGAGGGAGCGCCGGAACTGATCGCCAAGGCCAATCTCCTGGTCGACCGCGTCACGCTACTGTTCAGCGACGAGAACGAGAAGGCGATCTCGGACACGCTGCAGAACCTGCGCAGCCTGACCGGCGGCTTCGTCGGCGGCGGCACCAGCAACGTCGAGATATTGCTGAAGAACGGCGCGGCGGCGGCCGAGAAGGTCGGGAACATGAGTGACGAGTTCCAGCAGCTGGCCAAGGATCTGCGCAACGAGTTCGAAGGCAAGGGCGGGGCCGGCGGTCCCACCATTGCCGACGTGCTGGCCACCGGCTCGGCGACGATGCAGCAGCTACAGAAGACGGGATCGGAGTTCGAACTGCTCGCCCACGACCTGCGCACGCAGTTGCTGACGCCGACCAACGGCGGGCCATCGGTTGCCGACCTCGTGCGCGAGGGAACCTCGGCGCTGCAGCGCATCCAGACCATGAGCACGCAGTTCGAGCAGCTGGCCCAGGACGTGCGCAAGGAGCTGGTCGCCGGCGGCGGCCCGAACGGCAAGACCGTCGGCGACCTCCTCAACTCGGCCGATACAGCGGCGACCAACCTCGGCCGCATGAGCGCCCAGGTGGAGCAACTCGCCCGCGATCTGGGCGTGGAGATCCAGGGCATGAGCGGCGAGCACGGCGCCAAGGTCTCCGACCTGCTGACCAAGAGCGCGGCGGCGATGGACCAGATCCGCACCATGGGCGCCCAGTACGAGCAGCTGGCCCACCAGTTGGGCGGGAATTTCGACAAGCTTACCGGTCAAGCGGGGACGACGCTCGTGGACCTGCAGCATACGGCGGCAGATTTCCGTACATCCGCCGAGTCTTTCACTCAGCTCGCCAATCAGCTGGACAAGACGGTGTCCGAGAACCGCGGGCCGATCCGCGACTTCACCGGCTCCGGGCTCTACGAGCTGAGCCAGCTCCTGAGCGAGATGCGCACGCTTGTCGCCTCGATGACGCGCATCTCCAGCCAGATCGAGCGGGATCCCGCCCGCTTCTTCTTCGGCGACCGGCGCCAGGGCTTCGAGGCGCAGTAGCCGTCATCCCCTTCGATCCTCCGCAACCTCCCGAACATGAAGACATCCGATTTGATCGCTCGCAGACGCCTGTCGCTCGGTCTCGCCGGCATGGCGCTGTCGCTGTCCGCCTGCGGGCTCCTGCCGAAGGTCAGCGAACCTGTCGACCTCTACACGCTGACGCCGAAGACCACGTTCCCGCCTGGTCTGCCGAAGGTGGACTGGCAGCTCGCCGTCGAAGAACCCGTGGCGCCGCCCAGCCTCGACACGCCGCGCATCGCGCTGCAGCACTCGCTGCTGACCCTGGAGTACTACGCGAAGGCCTCGTGGACCGACAATGCGCCCGCCATGGTGCAGACGATGCTGATCGAATCTTTCGAGACGTCCGGCAGCATTCAAGCGGTCGGCCGCGATGCCATCAGCCTGCGGGCGGACTACCTCCTGAAGACCGAACTCAGGGAGTTCCAGGCCGTCTATGACGGCACCAACCCGGTGCCGACGATCTGGATCCGATTGAACGCCAAGGTGATCAAGATACCGGAACGGCGCATCATCGCTTCGAAGACCTTCGAGCGGAAGCTTCCGTCCGCCAGCGGCAAGCTCGCCGATGTCATCGGTGCGTTCGACGAGACGCTCGGCAAAGTGCTGAAGGAGCTTGTGATCTTCACGCTCGAAGCGCCATCCTCGCCATCGTGAGCGAGGTCTTGCGACGAAAGCCGCACGGAGCTGGTTCCGCATGAGCCATGTCTTCCATCGCATGCCGCCGACCCCGCTTCCCGTGGCCGCCCACGGCGACGGGCTCTACATCGTCGACAGTACCGGCAAGCGCTACCTGGACGCCTCGGGCGGGCCGGCGGTTTCCTGCCTGGGGCACAGCCATCCGCGCGTCATCGAGGCCATCCAGCATCAGGCGGCGACGCTGCCGTTCGCCTATTCGGCCTTCTTTTCGAGCGAGCCGATGGAGGCCCTGGCGGACATGCTGATGATCGATGCACCGCCGGGCATCGATCGCGCGTTCTTCGTCGGCAGCGGTTCCGAGGCGATCGAGGCGGCGCTCAAGCTGGCGCGTCAGTATTTCCTCGAGATCGGTCAGCCGACGCGGCGCCGGTTCATCGCGCGCCGGCAGAGCTATCATGGCAACACCCTGGGTGCGCTCGCGATCGGCGGGAACGAGTTCCGGCGCAAGCCCTACGAGCCCATGCTGGTCGCGCACCGGCACATCGCGCCCTGCTACGCCTACCGCGAACGCCGCGACGACGAGACCGAGGAAGCCTACGGACTGCGGATCGCCAACGAACTGGAAGCCGTCATCCTCGATCTGGGGCCGGAGACGGTGGCGGCGTTTTTGGCCGAGCCGGTGGCCGGCGCCACGCTCGGCGCCGCTGAGCCGGTGCCTGGATACTTGCAGCGCATCCGCGAAATCTGCGATCGCTACGGCGTCCTGCTCGTCTTCGACGAAGTGCTTTGCGGCATGGGTCGCACGGGCAGCATGTATGCCTGCAACGAGGAAGGCGTCGCGCCCGATCTGCTCACCGTCGCCAAGGGGCTCGGGGCTGGCTACGTCCCGATCGGAGGTGTGCTGGCGTCGCGCCGCGTGTATGATGCCGTGGCCGACGGGTCGGGCATGCTGCGGCACGGCCACACATACATGGGCCATACGATGGCTTGCGCGGCGGCGCTCGCCGTTCAGCGTGTGATCCGCGAAGAAGCACTGCTCGAAAACGTTCAGCGGCAGGGCCGACGGCTGCGCGCGGCGCTAGAGGAGCGGCTCGGTAACCACCGCTACGTCGGCGACATCCGCGGCCGTGGCCTGCTGCTCGGCGTAGAACTGGTGAGCGATCGGGCGAGCAAGGCACCCTTCGATCCGCAGTACCGGCTGCACCATCGGATACTGGAACAAGGGATGCAGCAGGGTTTCATCAGCTATCCGTCGGGCGGATGCGTCGACGGCCAGCGCGGCGATCACGTGCTGCTGGCGCCTCCCTTCATCGTCGGCGAGGCACAGATCGATGAGATCGCCGAGCGCGTCGGCGCGGCGATCGACGGGGCGATCGCGGGGCTTCCGACGGACGCGCTGCGATGACGAACATCTGGCGCGCTCTGCCGGTCCTGGTGGCGCTCGCCGTAGGCGCTCCGGGCGATAGGGCGCGCGCCGCCGACGTCGAGCTGGCCGGCGGGCCGACCACCAAGAACTTCACGCTCTCCATCGAGGGGAGGGACGCCAGCGTCGTTGCCGCGTGCCTCGTGAACACGGGCCTGGACATCGACATCGTCACGCTGAAGGGGCCGGTGCCGCAGGTTCGCGATTTCGCTGCAATCGGCCTCAGCTGCCAGATCCAGAAGGTCGGCCAAGCCGGAAGGCTCGACATCCAGATCAAGCGTGACGGCCGCGTCGTCAGCCGCAGCCAGTCGTCGGGCGCGAGCAGCGTCGTGAGCGTTTCGGTGCAGTAAGGCGCGGACGCGCTGCCGCCGGCCGCCCCGGAGGGCAAATCGCATCGTCGAATAGATGCGATTTGCATCAAATGCAAAAAGCAACGGATAGGATGCAAACGGCGCCGACGAGGCCGTATAATCGCGCTTGGGGCACCTCGGCGGATGCGGAGAGTGCGGAGGGTATTGAGCGCGCCCCAGGCATTTGTACCAGGAAATTGTCCGGCTCCCTCGTTCGGCCGGATAGGTGATAGATGTCCCGAATACTCGTAATCGATGACGACGATCTTGTGCGCCGAACCGTCGAGACGATGTTGCGAATGGCCGGCCATCAAGTGGACCTCGCGGTCGACGGCGTCGACGGCCTGCGGCAATTCCAGCAGCATCCCTTCGATCTCGTGATCGCCGACATCTTCATGCCCAACAAGGAAGGGCTCGAGACCATCAGGGAACTGCGGCGGATCACGCAGCAGACTCCGATCATCACCATGACCGGCAGCTTCCCCGGCCCGCATCGCAGCGGCGACCTGGGCAATATCGACTACCTTCGCATGGCCCAGGTGTTCGGGGCCACGCGGACGCTGAGCAAGCCTTTCTCGCATCGCGAGCTATTGGCGCTCGTCGACGAATGCCTCGGCGGCCGGCAATCCAGATCGCAGGAATAGTCGTATGCGGCGCGTCATGGCGGTCTAACCGCGCGGGAGGGCGAGCAGATGTGCTCGCGCCGAACGCCGAGCCCCAGCACGCGCGCGGGGATCCGCTGCAGCCATGCCCATCGATCGATCAGGCGCAGGGCGAGCGGCGGCCGCGCGGGCGCCGGGGCACTCTCGAGAACCCTGCCGATGATGCGAGTCTGGATGGCGCGCTGGAGGGCCTGGATCACCCGCGTCGGCAGCAGGCGGCGCGCCTGGACGCGGGCGAGCAGGCCATCGATATCCTTTCCGGCCGCGAGCGGCGCAGCCAGGATGTTGGCCGCCGCCACCGCGTCCTGGATCGCCAGGTTGATCCCCACGCCGCCGACCGGCGACATGGCGTGGGCGGCGTCGCCGATCGCGAGCAGCCCGGGGCAATGCCAGCGCGTCAGGCGATCGAGCGAAACCGACAGCAGCTTGACATCGTCCCAGCCCGTCACCGCCCCGATCGCATCCCTGAGCATCGGCGCGACGGTCGCAACCTCCCGACGAAAGGCGTCGAGCCCGCGGGCGCGGATCGTGTCGGCGCTCCCTTTGGCGAAGACGAAGGCGCACTGCCAATAGTCGCCGCGATCGAGCAGGGCGATGATGCGGCCGGGGGCAAAGATGCCGGTCGTGCGGTTCTCACGGTCCCGCGGCTTGGGAACGCGAAACCAAAAGACGTCCATCGGTGCCCCGAGATCCTTGCGCGGCAGTGAAGCCGCCTCGCGGAGGACTGAGCGGCGGCCGTCGGCGGCGATCACGAGTCGCGCGAGCAGCCGCTCTCCGTCGGAAGTGGTGATGCCGGCGATGCGACCGCCATCCGCGATCACGCCGGTCGCCTCGCAATTCATGCGCAGGCCGAACGTGGGATAGGCGCGCGCCGCCTCGCTGACGAAATCGAGGAATTCCCACTGCGGCATCAGCGCGATGAAGCCGCGCGCCGACGGCAAATGCGAGAAATCGGCGACGGTGAAGCGCCGGTCGCCGACCAGCGCCGAGATCTTCGGCGCCTCGTCATGCGGCCGAGCGAGCAGCGCATCGAGCAGGCCGAGTTCGGCGAAGAGGTCGAGCGTCGCGGGATGCACGGTATCGCCGCGGAAGTCGCGCAGGAAATCGCCGTGCTTCTCGATCACCAGCGTCCTGGCGCCGGCGCGGGCGAAGAGCAGGCCCGCCATCATGCCGGCCGGGCCGCCGCCGGCGATCAATAGATCGTGATCCGTCATCCGCCGGCCTCCGCACGCCGTTCTTTGACGCGAACGGCCGGTCTGGGGCTGGTCCCCGAAGGGGATGCGCCTGCAGACCGGTCGTTGCGTTGCAATGGCTTCACGCCGATGTTTCAAGCGTAACAGAATCTCGGCTGCGTGAAATCGTCGCGCAATTCACCCCCGCCAGATTGCGGGTTCGGCGAATGACGCAACTGAAAGTCGAGGAACCTGGCGGCATGAGCACTTTCCTGGGTCGACGGGCGGTGGTGGTTGGCGCGGGCATCGGCGGCCTGTCGGCGGCCGGCGTTTTGGCAGGGCATTTCGAGCAGGTTGAAATCCTGGAGCGCGATCCGCTGACGGCATCCGCCGTCTCGCGGTCCGGCACGCCGCAAGATCGCCACCCGCATGGCCTGCTGGCCGGCGGCCTCCAGGCGCTGCGCGGGATCTTTCCTGGCTTCGAGCGCGACCTTGCCAGGGCCGGCGCGGTGCCCGTGCGGGTCGCCCGGGACCTCCGGTACGAGCGGGCGGACATCGGCGTGCTGCCGCCGCGGGATTTCGGCTGGTCGGTCCTCTGTGCGTCCCGGCCGCTCATTGAACTCGTGCTGCGACGCCGGGTCGGGGCGATCGGGAATATCATCCTGAAGCCCGAGTGCCGAGTGACGGAGATCGCGCCAGCGGCGGCCGGAGCGGCGGTGCAAGGCGTCCGGTTCGACACCGCATCCTCTCGCGCGAGGTTTCTAGATGCCGACCTGGTGGTCGACGCGTCCGGTCGCGGGGCGCTCACACTGGCAGCCCTCGACGCGCTCGGCTGGGAGCGCCCGGCGGTGACCGAGGTCGGCGTCGATCTCAGCTATGCCACCGCCGTGGTGCCGATTCCCGCCGACGCACCGCCGGACTGGAAGCTCGTGCTGACGTTGCCCGATCCGCCGGCACGGGCGATCAACGCGGTGCTGGTGCCCGCCGAGGGCGGCCGCTGGATGGTCCTGGTCGCCGAGCGCGGCGCCACGGCGCGGCTGGAGACCTGGGGCGAGTTCCTCGGTGCGCTCCGCCGCTTGATCACGCCGACGCTCTACAACGCGCTCCGTCATGTCACCCCGGCGGAGGCTATCCGGCACTACCGCTTTCCCGCGAGCCAGTGGCGGCATTTCGAGCGGCTGCCGCGCTTGCCCCGCGGGATACTTCCGATTGCCGACGCCCTCTGCCGGTTCAACCCGATCTACGGCCAGGGCATGTCGGCAGCCGCCCAGCAGGCCCGTCTCCTGCAGGACGTGTTGTGCCAGGCGGCCGTGGAAGGCGATCCCATCGCAGCGGCACAGGCAGGATTCATGGCCGAGATCGCCGCGGTTCTTGGGACGCCCTGGAGCATGTCCACGAGCGCCGACCTCGCCTTCCCCACGACGCGCGGCGAGCGCCCGGAGAACTTCGAGCAAGGCCGGCAGTTCGAGGCGGCCCTCTTCAACGCCGCCGTTGCTGATCCGGTCGTCCACCGTATCCTCATCGAGGTCAGCCAACTCCTGCAGCCGTTCAGTCGGCTGCAGGAACCGGACATGCTGCGCCGGATCGAGGCGGTGTCTGCCGACGCAGCTGCCTGAACGCAGTCCCCACGCGGTCCGAGGTCGGCACGGCGCTCATCAAAAAAGACTAGGGTAGGACCCTAGAATTTCTCGATTGATGGATTTCCTGTCGGGCGTAACGTCGGACGATCAACGTTCGCGGTATGCCAGATCATGCAGAACGATGCCGGCCTCTTGGTAAACGGACTACGACGATGGCGGGAGCGCCGCCGGGCCGAGACCCGGCGGGTCGCCGCCGACTTCCGACTGGATGGAAAGGA
>Ga0335076_10001258_pt1 | contig 24543 bp, 18 predicted proteins | sample Lox_Sample_25_FD_206717 | JGI IMG/M metagenome (GOLD analysis project Ga0335076, IMG submission 206717) | Soil microbial communities from Loxahatchee National Wildlife Refuge, Florida, United States - Lox_Sample_2.5 | ecosystem: Environmental > Terrestrial > Soil > Wetlands | place: USA... | reverse complement strand
CCGACGCGGCCCTCCTGCCTTTTCAGGTACCAGCGGTCGCCCTCGGACACCAGCGGGTTGGTGGCGCCGAACTGCGGCTGGTCGGTGAAGGATGGCGGATTCTGCTGCGCCCGCGCCACGGCGCCCAGGAGGATCAGAGCGGCGCCGGCGAGAGGCTTCATGGCGAAAAGTGTACACGCGGCGGGGAAACGCCAGAAACCCGCGGCGCGCTAGACTCGGCGCGGAGGGCGTCATGACCGACCCCAAGCCGGTGGCCGTGAAGATCACGATGGACGAGGCGATCGCGGAGGGCCAGTACGCCAACTTCGCGAACATCCTGCACAATCCGACCGAGTTCGTCTTCGATTTCGGCCGCGTCGTCCCGGGACGCGGCGACGTCAAGGTCGTCAGCCGGATCCTGACGACGCCGTTTCACGCCCGGCAGCTCCTGCGCGCGCTCCAGCAGAACATCGAGCTCTACGAGCGGCAGTACGGGCCGATCCGCTCGGAGTTTCAGACGCCGCCGGCGGAGCCGTCCGACACGAGCACGAACTGATCCCGCGGACCGGGGCCCGTGAGCCGCCACCGATCGGCTATCGGCCTTCCGCGGCCGGCTCCCGTCGAATCACTCCCCCGCCGACCACGACATCGCCCTCGTAGAACACGCACGCCTGCCCCGGCGTGACCGCCCGGACGGGAACGTCGAAATCGATGCGGGCGCCCCCGTTCTCTTCGCTCGTCAGGGTCGCGGGAGCTTCCGCGCCCCGGTGCCGCACGCGCGCCTGGACGCGGCGCGGCCCCGAGGACGCCTCCACGAGGAAGCGCACGCCCTCCAGCCGCGCGTGGCGCGACTCGAGCTTCGCCGCCGGACCCACGACGACGCGGTTCTCCGCCGCGTCCACCGAGAGCACGTACAGGCGCTCCGACGCGGCGACGCCGATCCCGTGGCGCTGGCCGATCGTGAAGCGGAAGTGCCCCTCGTGCGTGCCGAGGCGGGCCCCGCCCGCGTCCTCGATCGCGCCCGAGCCGGGGGGCCGCCCGAGGCCCAGATCGGCGGCCTGCGCCGCGACGAATCCGCCGGCCCGCGTTCCCGCGGGAACGAAACAGATCTCCTGGCTCTCGGCCTTGTCCGCGGTCGGGAGATTCGCGCGCCGCGCATGGGCACGCACCTCCGCCTTGGTCAGCGCCCCGACCGGGAAGCGCGCCGCCGCGAGCTGGTCGGGCGCGAGGTCCCACAGGAAGTAGGACTGGTCCTTGGCGGCATCGATTCCCCGCCGCAGGACGGCCCGGCCGTCCGCTCCGTCGCGGGTGACGCGCACGTAGTGGCCGGTCGCCACCGCCTCGCAGCCGAGGCCCCGCGCCCGCTCCCAGAGCGTCGCGAACTTCACCTTCGTGTTGCACGCGGTGCACGGGACCGGCGTGTCCCCCGCCAGATACGACGCGACGAAGGGCCGGACCACGTCGCGCCGGAATTCCTCCTCGAGGTTCAGCACGTAATGGCGGATCCCGAGCGCCCACGCGACGCGCCGCGCGTCCGAGAGGTCGTCGAGCGTGCAGCAGCGGCCGCTCCGGCCCGCCTCGGCCGAATGGTCCCAGAGCTGCATCGAGAGGCCGACGACCTCGTGACCCGCCTCCTTCAGGAGGAGCGCGGCGACCGAGGAGTCGACGCCGCCGGACATGGCGACCGCGATGCGCATGGGGACCGGATCCTACTGCGGCGTCACGATCAGCATCAGGGTGGAGGCGCCGATCGTGAACTCGCTCTGGTTCTCGAGGAGCGCCGCCTCGACCGGCTCGTCGCCGACGTGGGTGCCGTTGGCGGATCCCAGATCGACGACGGTCACCCGGTCGCCGGCCACCTCGATCGCGGCGTGCTGTCGCGAGACCTCCGGATCGTCGAGCGCGAGGTCGACGTCCTCGCGTCCCAGGACGACCCGCGGCTTCTCGATGACGAACATGCGCCCCGCGTCGGGGCCGGCGATCACGGCGAGCGACAGCTTCTGATCCACGGGCAGCGCGAGCGCGGGCGTCGGCCGCGGGGCCGGAGCCGCCGGGCGGCTCCGCCGCTCCGCGTGGCGCGAGACCGTCTCGTCGGGCGGCGGCCGCCTCCCGAGGCCCGGGCCCGCCTCGAACGCCCGCGTGTTGACGACCTCGAAGATCGCCTGGCAGCGCGAGCAGCGGAGCCGCTTGGCGGGGCGCCCTTCGAACCGCGCCTCGTCGTACTGGTACTTGGCCTGGCACCGCTCGCAGACGACGATCACGACGCCTCTCCCGCGGCGGCGGGCGCGAGGGCCGCGCCCCGCGCGTCGGCCACCGCGGCCGGGAGGATCTCCAGCACGCGATCGACCTCCGCCTCGGTCGTCTCGCGGGACAGGGAGAAGCGCACGACCGATCGCGCCTCGCCCGGCGCGAGTCCCAGCGCGAGGAGCGCGGGCGACGGCGAGAGCGTTCCGCTCGAGCACGCGCTGCCCGAGGAGACGGCGACCCCGTCGAGGTCGAGCCGCATCAGCAGCGTCTCGCCCGAGGCTCCCGGGAAGAGGACGGCCGTCGTGTTCGCGAGGCGCTCCGACGACGCGCCGACGACCCGCGCGCCCGGGACGCGGTCCCGGATCCCCCGCTCGAGCCGGTCCCGCAGACGCCCGATCGCATCGGCCTCGCCGAGCCGCCGGGACGCCAGGCGCGCGGCCGCCCCGAATCCGACGATCCCGCCGGTGTTCTCCGTGCCCGCCCGCATCCGCTTCTCCTGCCCGCCCCCCGGCGTGTGCGACTCGAGCCGGACGCCCCGCCGCACCCAGAGGGCGCCCGCCCCCTTCGGCCCGTGCATCTTGTGCGCGGACATCGAGAGCAGGTCGACGCCCCACGCCCGAACGTCGACGGGCAGACGGCCGGCGGCCTGCACCGCGTCCGTGTGGACGAGCGCTCCGGCCCCGCGGGCGCCCTCCGCGATCGCGGCGACCGGGAAGATCGATCCGTACTCGTTGTTCGCGGCCATGACCGAGACGAGGAGAGTCCCCGGGACGACGGCCTCGAGCACCCGCGCGGCGTCGAGCCGCCCGGAGGCGTCGGGACGGACGGACACGACCTCGCAGCCCCGCTCCGCCAGGCGACCGGCGGCCTCGCGCACGGAGGGGTGCTCGACGGCGCTGATGACGACGCGGCCGCGGCGCCCGGCGAAGGCGCCGAAGAGCGCGAGCGCGTTCGCCTCGGTGCCTCCGGAGGTCAGCACGATCTCGCCGGCCGACCCGCCGACGAGCTCGGCGACCTGCTCCCGGGCCTCCTCGATCGCGCGCCGGGCCCTCTGGCCTTCGACGTGCAGGGACGACGCGTTCCCGAAGAGTCCGGCCGCCGAGGCCATCGCCTCCCGCACCTCCGGATCGAGCTGCGTCGAGGCGTTGTTGTCGAGGTAGATCATGCGTTCAAAAGCCCGGACATCGCTCCAAATTATCGCTCCGGCGAACGAACAATCTGAAAACTATCTTGGAGGAATAGCCGTATCGCGGACGGGAGTTAAGATGCCTAGTCCGATGAAGGCGCAGGTCCTCACGCGTCTCGTCTTCGCGGCCGTGCTCTCGCTCCCGGGACCCGTCGCCGCGCGACTCCTCGCGGCCGATCCGCCCGAACCCGCGCCGACACCGGCGGCAACCGCTCCGCCTCTCGACGCGAAGAGCCCGGCGGCATCCGCCGCCCCGCGTCATCTGACGCAGCTGTCGAACAAGGAGGCCGCCGCTCGAGTGAAGGCCCTCCCCGAGGAAGAGCGGAAGTGGCTCGAAGTCTACGTCGCGCCGATCATCCTGCCGGAGGAGCGCAACCTCTTTCTCCAGCTCGAGCCGCAGCAATGGGACCTCTTCAAGAAGGACTTCTGGGCGCGGCGCGAGCGCCCGGGCCTGCCGGATCCGCTCGGTCCCGGTTACCGGAACCGCTACGACGGCCTCCTCGAGGCGGCCGCGAACACCTACGGCGGCCTGAAGAGCGACACCGGGAAGATGGTGGTGCTGCGCGGGGAGCCCCTGTCGATCCAGGAGTACTCCCAGTGCAACGACGTCTTCCGCGACATCGCCGTCTGGACCTACCGGAAGACGAACGCCTCGTCGGTCGGCGGCGAGACCCAGTTCCTCTTCTATCGGCAGAACCCGAACGCCGGAAGCTGGAAACTCTGGCGGCCGATGATGCCGGATTCGGAAATCCTCGCGCCGTCGTCGTGCCTCCGGACGATCGCCGAGGCGTGCCGACCGGCGGGAGCCGCCGGCCCCGTCGCCCAGGGATGCACGACGAACGTTCCGAAGACCTGCGACCAGGCCTGCGAGATCGTGGCGATCATCGGGAGCATCCGCCTCGAGGGCGACGGCTTCGTCAGTGCGGCGATCTCCCAGCCGCCGAAGGTCGACACGGAGGGCCTCGAGAGACTCGCGGAAAGCTTCCCCCAGATCGCCGATGCGAACACGAAGCCGCTGACAGTCACGGACGAGGCCGCCGCCGCGCCGGCACCGAGCCTCCCGGCGCCCACGCCGGCGCCCGCTCCGCCCACGCCCGCGCCGGCTCCGGTGGCCGTCTCCGCCTCCAGCAACGCCGCGTCGCTCCCGCATCACCTGACGCAGCTCTCGAAGAAGGAGGCCGCCGCTCGAGCGAAAGCGCTTCCCGAGGAAGAGCGGAAATGGCTCGAGGACTACGTCGCGCCGATCATCATGCCCGAGGAGAAGAACCTCTTCCTCCAGCTGACCGAGCCGCACCAGCGCGAGATCTTCAAGGAGGAGTTCTGGCGGCGGCGCGAGCAGCCGGGCCTCGCCGAGCCGCTCGGCCCCGGCTATCGGCACCGATACGAATCCTTCCGCGACGCGGCCGCGACCACCTACGGGGGCCTCGACAGCGATCAGGGAAAGCTCGTCGTGCGCCGCGGCGAGCCGCTCGGGCAGATGGAGTTCGGCGAGTGCAGCAACGTCTTCTACGACATCGTCGTCTGGAGCTACCAGAAACCGAACGCGCTCTCGAACGCGATCCGGAGCGAGCAGCTCTATCTCTTCTATCGCACGAGCTTCGGCGCCGGGAGCTACCACCTCTGGATGCCGAACATGCCCGACAGCACGCTCCTGATCCCCGCGTCGTGCCTGCGCTCGATCGACGAGGCCTGCCGGCAAGCCGGAACGCCGGGCACGCCCTCGAACGACACGTTCTGCCCGAAGAACGCGGTGCCGCAGACGTGCGGCCAGGCCTGCGAGATCGTGCGCATCATCCAGACGATCCGCGGGCAGGGCGAGGGGGCCGCGCTCGCGGCGATCTCGGACCCGCCGAAGGTGGACGTCGAAGGCCTCGAGAAGCTGGCCGAGCGCTTCCCGACCGTGGGCGACGAGAAGGCGAAGCCGCTCTCGGTCCAGGGGCCCGGCAGCGAGACGGCGGTCGTGCCCTCTTCGCCGAACGCCAAGGCGACCGACCAGACCGCCGTGGCCGCCCCGGCCCCCACGCACCGCAAGCTTTCCAAGAGGGAGATGCACCAGCTCGAGCAGGCGCTGCCCCCGCAGTACAAGGACTTCCTCACCCTGGTCGACATGATCATCACGCCGGAGGAGAAAGAGGTCTTCCTCCAGATCAACGAGAACTACCAGCGCGACAAGTTCATCGACGCGTTCTGGAAGCGGCGCACGATCGACTCGTCCGGGATCCGCACCGACTACCGCGCGGTCTACACGCGGCGCGTCGAGGAGGCCATCCAACAGTTCGGCGACGTCCACAACGACCGCTCGAAGCTCTTCGTGATGGCGGGTCCGCCGGACGCGGTCATCCCGGTCGACTGCCAGGACGTCTACGTCCCCCTCCAGATCTGGTACTACGAGCGGCTCGAATCGCTGAAGTCGAAGGCCTACCTGATCTTCTACGAGCCGTACAGCATGCCCCCTTACAAGCTGTGGCTCCCGATCGACGGGCGCGGCGTGCTGCTCGTCGGCGTCGGCACCCAGGCGACGGGCGCCCGGCCCGTCGACATCGAGCGCTGCTTCGAGTGGCGCAGCGTGGAGCAGGCGATCCAGTACACGTCGGCCCTCCTCGGGGGCGGCGCCTTCGGCCTGCAGTCGCTGTCGAAGATCTTCGAGCCGCCGAAGGTCGAGACCGAGGGCGTCGACACGATCCTCACCATGACGACCGACCTTCACCAGGGCGCGTCGGACATCGCGGTCAAGAAGCTCGTCCGCTTCCCGGAGATGCGCGCGAACAAGATGGGCGTCGACCTCTCGCTCCTCGTGCCGAAGGCGGAGTTGCACCAGCGCGCGCTCGGCGAGGAGGGCTTCTACAACATCGACGTCATCGGCGAGGTCGTGAAGGACGACCGGCTCATCGACAACTTCAAGTACCGGTTCGACATCCCGGTGGGAGAGATCGCGGGCGAGAAGATCCCGCTGACCGTCCGAAGGTATCTCTACCCCGGCGAGTACAAGATGGTGCTCAAGATCTCGGACGGCAACCAGAACGCGGAGGGCCGGCTCTCCGAGACCTTCGTCGTTCCCGAGCAGCCCGACGCCCCGCCCCCCGAGGTCGTCGCGGCCCGCGCCGCCGGCAAGGCCGCCGTCGGCAGGATGAAGGACGAGGGCCTGCTCCCCTCGGCCGTCACGATCCAGCCGATCGCGAAGGAGATCGTCACCGGCCTCCAGCGTTTCGAGACGCGCGTCGCCGAGGGCGTGAAGGCCGTCGACTTCTACTTGAACGGCTCGAAGGTCATGACGCGCACCCGGGCGCCGTACGACGCCGACCTGAACCTGGGACCGCTGCCGCGTAAGCAGACGATCCGCGTCGTCGCGTACGGCCCGACCGGCCGCACCGTCGGGGAGGACGAGTACATCGTCAACGAGGGCAAGGAGATCTTCAAGGTCCGCATCCTGACGCCCGAGAAGGGTTCGAAGGCGACGGGGCCGACGAAGGTCGTCGCGGCGGTCGCGGTGCCCGAGGGGAAGGCGCTCCAGAAGATGGAGTTCTACTCGAACGAGGCGCGCGTCGCGACGCTCTACCAGGCGCCCTACGAGCAGACCGTCAACATCAAGGACTCGAAGTCGCTCGGCTACGTGCGCGTCGTGGGCACGCTCGACGACGGCACGGTCGCCGAGGACCTGCGCTACGTCAACGCGCCGCAGTTCGTCTCCGAGGTCACGGTCGACGCGGTCGAGTTGTACACGACCGTCACCGAGAAGGGCCGACCGGTCAACTACCTGCAGGCCTCCAACTTCAAGGTGATGGAGGACGGCGTCCTCCAGAAGATCGAGGGCTTCGAGTACGTCAAGAACCTGCCGCTCTCGCTCGGCATCATGATCGACACGTCCGCCTCGATGCTCGAGCCGCTGCCGGAGGCGGAGCAGGCGGCGCTGAAGTTCATCGACTTCTCGGTCGGCGAGAAGGACCGCGCGTTCGTCGTCTCCTTCGACAACGAGCCGTACCTGCTCTCGAAGCTGACCGGGAGAAGGGACAAGCTCATCCGGTCCCTGTCCGGCCTCCGCGCCGAGGGCTCGACCGCGCTGTACGACGCGATCATCTATGGCCTGTACCAGTTCACCGGGATCAAGGGAAAGAAGGCGCTCGTCCTCCTGACGGACGGCAAGGACACCGCGTCGAAGTTCGACTTCGACACGCTCGTCGAGTACGTCAAGAAGTCGGGCATCGCCATCTACGCCATCGGCCTGAACATCTCGGGCTCCGACCTCGAGGTCAAGTACAAGCTGAACAAGATCGCCCAGGTCACGGGCGGCCAGTCCTTCTACATCTCCTCGATCAAGGGTCTCGAGGCCGTGTACCGCCAGGTCAACGACGAGCTCCGCAGCCAGTACCTGCTGACCTACTACTCGTCGAACAACCAGGAGAAGGAGCGCTGGCGCAAGGTCGAGGTCAAGGTCGAGCCGACACACCTGCAGGTGCGGACGATCAGCGGTTACTACCCATAGCTCGGATTCTGAGCGGGCCGCTTCGCGGCCCGACCGGAGAGAGAGGGAACGTTGGCATGGGTTTCCTCTCCCGACAACGGACGCGCCGAGTGACCGGCCACTTCCTTTGAGCTAGATTCCCATGTCGTGTCCGCGCATCCACGGCTGATCCTCGCGTCGGCGTCGCCGCGGCGGGCCGAGATCCTGACGTCGCTCGGAATTCCGTTCATCGTGGCGGCGACGGACGTTCCGGAGGACCTGCTGCCGGGGGAGACGGCGGAGGGGGCGGCGCGGCGTCTCGCCGCCGCCAAGGCCGCGAAGGCGGCGGAACGGGCGCCCGAGGCGTGGGTCCTCGCCGCGGACACGCTCGTGTTCCTCGACGGCGCGACCCTCGAGAAGCCGCGGGACAATGCCGAGGCGGCGGCGATGCTCCGGCGCCTCGCGGGACGCGAGCACGGCGTGGTCACGGCGGTGCATCTGCGGCGGGGTGCGGATCCGGGCCGCGGCGTCGCCGAGATCAGCCGCGTGCGCTTCGCGCCGATGTCGGACGCCGAGATCGCGTGGTACGTCGCGACCGGCGAGCCGCGCGACAAGGCCGGCGCCTACGGCGTGCAGGGGCTCGGCGCGCGGTTCATCTCGGAAATCCGGGGCTCGTTCACCAACGTGATGGGCCTGCCGGCCCGGGCGGTCTACGAGCTGCTCAGAGGCGCACCGGACCCCGCTCTCGGGCTTCTCGCTCTTTCTTCCGGCTGAGCTTCATCTCGTACATCCGCGAGTCGGCTTCCGCGAGCGTGCGCGGAAACTCCGCCTTGGGACGGTGCGTCGCCCAGCCGACGGAGAGCGTCGGCTGCAGGTGCTCCGCGCCGGGGATGAGCGGCAGGCGCCGCGCGAGCTCCTCGGCCTTCTGCGCCGCGGAGGCCTCGTCGGCCTGGGTCAGCAGGACGAGGAACTCGTCGCCGCCCCAGCGGAAGACGAGATCCGATTCGCGCACGCACGCCGTGAGGTAGTTCGCGACGAACTGCAGGACCTCGTCGCCGATCTGGTGGCCGCGCACGTCGTTGATCTCCTTGAAGCGGTCGACGTCGACGAGAAGCACCGAGATCGCGCCGCCGTGACGCCGCGAGCGGGCCAGCTCCCGGCGGATCACGTCGTTGAAGTAGTGGCGGTTGTAGAGGCCCGTCAGGCGATCGCGAATCCCCATCTCGCGCGCCTGCGAGTCGGACTCGACGAGCCGCTCCATCTCCCGCTTCAGCTCGGCCTGGCTCGCCTCGAACAGGAGCAGGATGATGCCGACCGCGACCGTCATCTCCAGGAACATCTCGAAGAAGTGGGCGTACGCGTAGAGGTCGCCGAGCGCCGGCGCGTGGCCGTAGCGCATCTCGCCCCAGGCCACGAAGGCGCGCTCGGCCGCCCAGAGGAAGAAGGAGGCGGACAGCAGGACGCGTCCCGCGCGCGATCCCGGCGCGCGAACGAACGCGAGGGCCGTGTACAGGTACGCCGCCGCACGGACGAGCGTCACCGACGCCGGCGGCGCGAACGGCATCGCGAGCAGCCAGGCGACCGCCAGGATGGGCAGAGCCCAGAGCATGTCGACCGGACGGGACGGCGCGCGCTCGTCGCGGAACCGGCGGATACCGCGGATCAGGAAGAACACGTGGGCGAGCATCGCGACGTTCAGCGCGAAGACCGGGATGAGCCGCGGCTCATTGGTCGGCGACGCGGCGCGCACGCTCCACAGGAGCCCCAGTCCGATCAGGAAGAATCCCCACGAGGCGATCCAGTCGAGGAACGCCGGCCGCCGGAACTTGCGGTAGAGGAGCAGGAGCACGATGAACAGAAGGATCGTGCCCGCGGCCTGGACCAGCAGAGCGACCGGTTGCGTTTCCATTGAGGCTTTGCCGGCAAGTGTACGTGACCCCGGCCCCGATCGGAAACCGCCGGCGTGTGCGGATCTAGAATCCGCCCGCGTGAGCACACCCGTCGCGTTCCTGGCGCCTACTGTCCGAATGGCCAGCATCCTCGCCGAGGTGGGGAGCGAGAGGCTTCCCGGCGCGACGCTCGTCCCCTTCACGCTCGCGCGTTATCTGAGGGCGGAGGACCCTCCGCGCCGCGTCGTCCTGTGTCCCGCCGGACGGTCGGTCGCGGGGGACCTCGCCTTCCTGCGCGCCGTCGCGGCGCGTCTCCTCTGGCCCGCGCCGCCCGCGAGGGTCGCGGAGGCGATCGACGGGATCCGCGCCGGAGAGGACCTGCCGTTCGTCTCGAGCGCGATGCCGCGGCGGCCGGAGAGCCGTCGGAGCGGCCCGGCGCTGCTCCTCGAGGGAGCCGTCGACGCGGCCCGCGCCCGCGCGGCGCTGCGGGACTCGCCCACGCGCGAGTGGATCGTCGAGTCCCCCGGCCGCGTGCGCCTCTCGGAGCGATCTCTCGCACGGTTCGCGGCAGCGGGCGTGCGCTGGTCCGTGCTCGCGCCCGTCGTCGTCGACGGCGTCTGCGCCTCGCGAGACCTCGCGCGGGCCCGAAGGTCGTGGCGCGCGCTGCTGCCGCCGCGCACGCCGGTGTGGATCACCCGGCGAGCGGGCCGCTAGCCCAGATCCCGGACCAGCTCCTCCACGGTGTCCTTCGAGAGGACCTGGCGCGCGCGATAGTCGCCGTGCGCCACCTCGAGCGCGAGTTCCCGACCCGCGGCGAGGGCCCGCCGCCCCTCTTCGCCGAGCGCGAAGCGGATGTAGTGCACCGCGGAGATCCGGTCCTCGCGGCTCTGGCCGGGAGCGAAGAGCGCCGGGTAGCGCCGTTCGCCGGCGACGAGCGCGAGACGGCCGGGCTCGTCGAGACCGATGAAGCCGTCGAGGATCTCCTGGATGCGGGGCTGCTCCGTGATTTCGATGAACAGCGTCGCGGCGACCTCGCCCGGCCCCGGCAGCAGCTCGTTGTAGACGTCGAGCTCGTGCTGAACCCGGTCGGGCTGCACGATCCGCTCGACGCGGAGCATCTCCTGGACCTGGAAGCGCACGGTGTCGCGGTTCTCGAACACGAGCGTCATCAGGGGACCGAGGGGGACGCGGCGCCGGCTCTTGAGCGCGATGACGCGGCTCCGGAAATCGGGCCTCTCGAGCTCGTATTCGTGCAGGTTGGCGATGTCGGCGGGAGTGAGCGGTTCCATGTCGGACCTCGTCTTCGGATTTCCAGTTTCTCTCAGAGGTCCCTCAGCCCGTACGCCTCCGCGACGATCTGGATCGGGTGCTTGGCCTTCTGGCCGGTCCCCTGGTGAATCTGAACGCCCGCGAGCGGGCAGTCGGTGGCGACGGCGTCGGGCCGCTCGGCCGCGACGGCGGCGAACACGGGCTGACCGAACTTCATCGACATCGGGAAATACTCGGTCTTCATGCTCCAGGTGCCGTCGTGCCCGGTGCACTTCTCGACGGTCACGACCTCGGCCCCCGGGATGAGCTGCAGCAGATCGCGGGACTTGAAGCCGATGTCCTGGACCTTCAGATGGCACGGCACCTGGTAGAGCACCTTGCGCGGCGAGCGCGGGAAGTCGGTGGAGAGCTTCCCGGCCGCGTGGCGCCGCATGAGGTACTCGCAGAGGTCGAGCGTCGCGGCGGCGATCTCCTTGGCCTCGTCCTCCCCGCCGAGCACCGGGTACTCCTTCTTCAGCATCAGGCTGCACGTCGGACCGGGCACGACGACCGTGTACCCGGCGCGGACGAACGGCAGGAGCGAGGTCACGTTGTCCCACCGGCACTCGAGGGCGGCGTCGAGCTCGCCGTTCTCGAGGACCGGCATCCCGCAGCAGCGCTGCGGCGGCACGACGACCTCGCAGCCGTTTTTCTCGAGCACCGCCACGGCCGCGCGGCCGATCTCCGGATTGTTCGCGTTGACCGCACAGGTGACGAACAGGGCGACGCGGTCGGCGCGCGGCGCCCGCTCCGAGGGGAGCGTGGCGCCCCCCCGCCGCTCCCACCACTGCAGGAAGGTCTCGGGCGCCCACGTCGGCAGGATCCGATCGCGGTGCACGCCGAGCGTCTTCTCCATGAGCACCCGCGCCCAGCGGGTCTCGCCCAGGGTGTTCGCGAGCGGCGCGAGCGCCGTCGCGACCTTGCCCATCGCGTCCGTCGACGCGAGGACGCGCTCCCGGAAGCCGGGCTTGCCGTCGTGCTTGACCCGGGCGGCGCGATCGCGGAGCACCAGGCGCGGGATGTCGACCTCCCAGCGGTGCGGCGGGTAGTAGGGACAGTGCGGAATGCAGAGCTTGCACTCGAAGCAGAGGTCGGAGAAGTCGCCGAGGTCCTTCGCCGTCAGGCGATCGACCTCGCCGTCCACCTCCGGGCGATCGAGCGCCCGGAAGAGGACGTCGAACGAGGGACAGAGGTTGTAGCAGCGTCGGCAGGTGTGGCAGATGTCCGAGACCCGGCGCAGCTCCTTGTCCACGGAGACCGGGTCGTAGAAGTCGTGGGCCGATGGATCGAACATGTCTGCCTTTCGCTGCCGGGGGTTGAGCGGTCATTCCGAGCGCAGCGAGGGATCCCGTCGTCTTCGAGCCCGGGATCCCTCTCCGCTCACGCGGCTCGGCCGGTCAGAACTTGCCGAGGTTGTCGAGGCCCTTCTGGAAGCGGCCGGCGTGCGACTTCTCCGCGCGTGCGAGCGTCTCGAACCACTCCGCGACCTCGGTGAAGCCCTCCTCGCGGGCCGTCTTCGCGAATCCGGGGTACATCTGCGTGTACTCGTACGTCTCGCCCTCGACGGCCGACTTCAGGTTGTCGTTGGTGCCGCCGATCGCGAAACCGGTCGCGGGATCGCCGACCTCCTTCAGGAAGTCCATGTGGCCGAAGGCGTGGCCGGTCTCGGCCTCGGCGGTGTCGCGGAACAGGCCGCCGATCTCGGGATAGCCCTCGATGTCGGCGCGGCGGGCGAAGTACATGTACCGGCGGTTGGCCTGGGACTCGCCGGCGAAAGCGTGCTTGAGATTCTCGTGGGTCTTGGTGTTCGACAGTTTGGGCATGGGTCCTCCTCCTTATCCGTTGGTCGATGCGCCACGCCGGCACTTCCGGCACAGCCCGTGAAACTCGAGAGTGCGTCCCTCGACCGAAAACCCCCGCGCGCGCAGCCGCCGCTCGGCGGGAAGCACCTCCGGCGCCCGCGGGATGTCCATCAGGAGCCCGCATCGCACGCACGCGAAGTGATCGTGGAGCTCGAGATCCGCGTCGTAGCGCGTGAGCCCGTCCCGCTCGAAGGAGCGCAGCCGCCCCTCCCCGACCAGGCGCTGCAGGTTCCGGTAGATCGTCCCGAGCGAGACCCGCGGCAGCTGACGGCGGACGACCTCGTAGACCCACTCCGCGGTCGGGTGGGCGCGGGTCGTCGAGACGGCCTCGAACACCAGGCGCTGCTGGCGCGTGGAGCGGCGGATGGGTCGGTCGGGGGCATCCATATCAGTAAGAGTTCCTATTATTGATAAAAGGGCGGCTCTGTCAAGCACGCCATCGAAGCCGAGACCGGCCGGTTCAGCAGACCAGATGCGGGCGGCGACATGCAAGATGCAAGATGAGGAGGATCCGCATCTCCGTTCGCGATGCGTCGCGTGTCCCCGATCGCGCTTCCCGCTTCGCGCTTCCTGCAACCGGAATCCACCGCTGCTAAAATCCCTCCGCTTTGGAGACCGACGTCGCAGCGCCACTTCCCGCCGAGAGGGACTTTCCTCTCGGCGAAAACGGCTTCACCTACCAGGACCTCCATCGCGACGACCGGCTCGCCGATCTCGACCGGGCCTTCCGCAAGGCACTCGAGGACGAGAACGCGGGTCTCGCCGCGCGCTTCGAGACCTACCGCTCGGACCCGGCCGCCTACGACCCGGTCTCGCGCTCCCGGCTCCTGATCGAGGTCGCCCGGCCGCTCTCCGTCTTCGTCGCGCGGCTCTTCGGGATCGAGGCCGAGACGGAGGCGCGGCGCGCGCGGGCCGTGCCCGAGGCCGTCCTGTTCCGCTTCCGGCGCGACTTCCTGCTGCGCCGCGCGGTCAAGGCGCCGCTGCCGCAGCCTCTCGACCCGCCCGGCCTCGAGTCCCTGCGGAAGGCGGCCGACGCGCTCGAGCACGAGGTCCACCCCGAGCTCCCCTGGTCGTCCGATCCCGAGCTCGCCACGTCGCAGATGGTCGCCGGGCTCCTCGACCTCGAGAGCGCCTTCCTCGCCGCGCTCCGACAGAAGAAGATCCCCGGGGTCCCTCCGGCGGCGCGGGAGCGGGCCGGGGCGCTCGCGCGGCGGGCCGCCGCCTCCTCCGTCCCGTCGCTTCCGAAACCCGAGGGTGCGGACGACGCGGCCCTGCTCGCCTTCCTCGAGCGCACGCTCGAGCGCTACGCGGTCTGGTGCCGGCTGCGCCGGGAGCACCCCGGCCTCTCCCGCGAGGTCCGGGACTGGGTCTCGTTCCGGCTCCCCGAACCTCTCGACTACCAGCACCTGGTCGCGACCGAGAGGCCGGACCCGAGCCTGCCGGAGGCGCGCGTCGGACCGCACGATCGCCGGCGGCGGCGCGAGGGATTTGCTCTCACGGATCCGCGCATGACGCGGCGCGAGACGCTCGGCGAGGCGCACTACTGCCTCCTGTGCCACGACCGCGAGAAGGACTCCTGCTCGAGGGGCTTCTTCGACGCCAAGACGGAGTCGTGGCAGAAGAACCCGCTCGGCATCGCGCTGAAGGGCTGTCCGCTCGACGAGAAGATCTCGGAGATGCACGCGCTCTGGCGCGACGGCGACTCGATCGGCGCGCTCGCCCTCGTCTGCATCGACAACCCGATGTGCCCCGGCACCGGCCACCGGATCTGCAACGACTGCATGAAGGGCTGCATCTTCCAGAAGCAGGATCCCGTCAACATCCCGCAGGCCGAGACGGGCGTCCTCACGGACGTCCTGTCGCTGCCGTGGGGCGTCGAGATCTACGGCCTCCTGACGCGCTGGAACCCGTTGAACCCGCTGCGTCCGTTCCCGAAGCGCTACGCGGGGCGCAAGGTCATGGTCGTGGGGCTGGGGCCGGCGGGCTACACCCTCGCCCACTACCTCCTGAACGAGGGCTTCGGCGTCGCGGGCATCGACGGGCTGAAGATCGAGTCGCTCCCCGCGGAGTGGACCGGCGCCGACGGCGCAGGGATCCGCCCGATCCGCGAGTGGGCCGAGATCGCGGGCCCGCTCGACCGCCGCCCGCTCGCGGGGTTCGGCGGCGTCTCGGAGTACGGCATCACGGTCCGATGGGACAAGAACTTCCTGACGCTCATCCACCTGACGCTCGCCCGCCGGCGCCGTTTCGCGATTCTCGGCGGCGTGCGGTTCGGCGGGACGATAGAGGCCGAGCAGGCGTTCGACGCCGGGTTCGACCACGTCGCGATCGCGGCCGGCGCCGGCCGGCCGACGATCATCCCGATCAAGAACAACATCATCCGGGGCGTGCGCAAGGCCTCCGACTTCCTGATGGCGCTCCAGCTGACGGGCGCCTTCAAGGACGAGGCGCTCGCCAACCTCCAGGCGGAGCTTCCCGCCGTCGTCATCGGCGGCGGACTGACCGCGATCGACACGGCGACGGAGTTGCTGGCGTATTACCCCGTCCAGGCGGAGAAAACGCTCGTCCGCTACGAGGCGATCGTCGCGGAGCGGGGCGAGACGAGCGTCCGCGCGACGTTCGACCCGGAGGAGCGCGAGGTCCTCGACCGGCTCCTCGCCCATGGCCTCGCCGTGCGCAAGGAGCGCGAGCGGGCCCGCGCCGCGGGTGAAAAGCCCGACCTCGCGCGGCTCTGCCGCGAGTGGGGCGGCGTCTCGATCGCTTACCGCCGGACGCTCGAGGAGTCGCCCGCCTATCGTCTCAACCACGAAGAGGTCATCAAGGCGCTCGAGGAGGGGATCACCTTCATCGAGACGCTCGAGCCCGAGGAGGCCGTGCCCGACGAGTTCGGAAAGCTGAAAGCCGTCCGGTTTCAGCGCGGCGGATCGGGCGAGGTGGTCGAGCTCCCGGCGCGCAGCCTCCTCGTCGCCGCTGGGACGACGCCCAACATCACCTACGCCAAGGAGTATCCGTCCGCCGTCGCGCTCGATCCGAAGCGGCGCTTCTTCGCCCCGCACCGCGCGGTCCCCGACGGCGACGGCTGGAGGCTCGCGCCGGCGCCGGCGGAGGACGAGGGCGCGTTCTTCACCGGGTTCGCGCGGGGCGGGAAGTTCATGACGTTCTTCGGCGACAACCACCCCGTCTACAACGGCAACGTCGTCAAGGCGATGGCCTCGGCGCGCAACGGCTACCGCGCGATCGCCGAGGTCGTCAACGGCCGCGACGACGCGCCGGTGGCCGACGCCGAGTGGGACGCGTTTCGCGCGCGCCTCGAGGACGACCTCGGCGCCCGCGTCGTCGCGGTCGAGCGCCTGACGCCGACGATCGTCGAGGTCGTCGTGCGCGCGCCGGCCGCGGCCCGCAACTTCCAGCCGGGCCAGTTCTTCCGGCTGCAGAACCTCGAGCGCGCCGCGCCCCGCGTCGGCGGCACGCCGCTCCTGATCGAGCCCTGCGCGCTGACCGGCGCGTGGGTGGACCGGGAGAAGGGGCTGCTCTCGATGATCGCGCTCGAGATCGGCGGATCGACGCGCCTCTGTTCGGTGCTCCGGCCCGGCGAGCCGGTCGTGGCGATGGGCCCGACGGGCACGGCGACCGAGCTTCCGGAGCGCTCGACCGTGATGCTGTGCGGCGGCGGCCTCGGCAACGCCGTGCTCTTCTCGATCGGCCGGAAGGCCCGCGAGCTCGGAGACCGGGTCGTCTACTTCGCCGGGTACAAGAAGGCCGAGGACTTCTACAAGCGGGCGGAGCTCGAGGCCGCGGCCGACGCGCTCATCCTTTCGGTGGACCGCGGCGAGGCGATCCCGGCGCGGCGGGCCACGGACCGGAGCTTCGTCGGCAACATCGTCGAGGCGATGACCGCGTACGCGACCGGCCGGCTGGGCGAGATCGCGATTCCCCTCTCCGACGTCGAGCGGGTCATCGTCATCGGGTCGGACCGCATGATGGCGGCGGTCGCGCGCGCGCGGAAGACGGTGCTCGCGCCGTTCCTGCGGCCGGACCACGTCGGCATCGCGTCGATCAACTCGCCGATGCAGTGCATGATGAAGGAAGTCTGCGCGCAGTGCCTGCAGAAGCACGTCGACCCCGAAACGGGGCGCGAGGAGATCGTCTTCTCCTGCTTCAACCAGGACCAGAAAATGGATCACATGGACTGGGGGAATCTGGCGGCGCGACTGCGCCAGAACACCGTGTCGGAGAAGATCACGAACCTGTGGCTGGATCACCTGTTTGCTGTTAAGGATCCGAGAACGATCTAGCCGCGCGGCTGACTAACGGATGCCGTGCTCGGGGTCAGGTGTTCGCGTTTTCGGAGCGACGCCGCGAACGCGACGGAGCCGGGACGGATAAAGAGCTCCGAAAACCGATCACCTGACCCCATCGAAGCGCGCAGACCCGACTCGCGGACTGGTGTTTTGAATAAGCGACTCGAAGCGCCGCGGGACTGGCGGGCCGCCTCGCCGGGGTGGCGAAGTCGAGGCAATGCCCCTGTCTACGGCACCGCGGCGAGGAAGAGCAGGTAAGGGTTGATCGCGATTCCGGCCTTGAAGTTGTCGTCGTCTTCGGCCAGGCGCGTGATCGAGAAGTGCAGGTGCGCGCCGCCGATGACGTGGCCGGTCCGACCGACGTAGGCGATCACGTCGCCCTTGTGGACCTTCCGGCCCTCGCGCAGCCCGGACGCGTAGCGGGTCAGGTGGCAGTAGTAGAGGAGATAGCGGCCGCTCGCGTCCTTCTGGTACAGCGAAATACCGCCGCGCTTCTCGTGGCGCAGCGTGATCACCTCGCCGTCCGAGGCCGCGAGCACCGGCGTGCCCTTCGGCGCGCCGATGTCGATCGCCAGGTGCTTCCGGTGCTGGCCGCGCGAGTTGAGGAAGGAGTCCTTCAGGCGGCTCGCGTCCACGCCCTCGACCGGGATCTGGACCCCGGCCGTCAGGATGTCGGAGAGGTCCACGTCCTCGGGCCGGATGGTCGAGGCGGCGGACTTGGGACGCAGCCAGGAGCCGAGCTTCCGGGCCGCGATCGTCAGCGGGCTCGGCCGGGGCGGAACCCCGACGCCCTCGTCCTCGGCGACGTCGACGTCGGGCGCCTCCTCCCCCTCCATCTGGTGCTCCCGGACCTCGACGACCGCGTCGAACGGCGAGCACTCCGGACGAGGGTAATCGTAGGCCTCGAGCGGCAGGAACGGCCCGTAGACCTCGGCCGGCTCGACCCGGGCCGGCCGCCGCGCGGCCTTATGGGCGCTCGGGGCCTTCGCGGCGGGCGCCGCCTTCTTCCTGTGCACGGTCCTGCCTTCGGCAGGCGCACCGGCGAGAAGGAGCCCGACGGCCAGGAGTGCCGCCGGGATGGAGGAACGGAAACGCACGGGCGGATTATCCGGGCGGCCCGACGCGGGGGTCAAGCCAAAAAGATCAATCGAATCAAATAATTATGCTGGAACAGCATACGGCTCTAACACGGGAATTCGAGCCGTCTTCGCGCGGAGCGAGCGCGGCCGCTACGCCCTCGACAGGTAGCTGTTGTCCCGCGTGTCGATCGTGATGCGCGTTCCCGCCTCGACGAACTGCGGCACCATCACCTGCAGCCCGGTCTCGAGCGTCGCCGGCTTGTAGGACGCCGACGCGGTCGCTCCCTTCATTCCGGGCTGCGTCTCGACGACCTTCAGCGTGACGGTGTTCGGCAGCTCGATGCCGACGGGATTGCCTTCGTAGAAGTCCACGTGGATCGCGGTATTCGCCAGCAGGTACTTCATCTGCTCGCCGATGACCTCGTCCGACAGCGTGACCTGGTCGTACGTGGTCTGGTCCATGAAGTGGTGGCCCGCCGCGTCGGAGTAGAGGTACTCCATCTCCCGCTCGTCGAGCGAGGCCTTCTCGACCCGGTCGGTCGAGCCGAAGCGATGCTCGTTCATCGAGCCGGAGCGCACGTTGCGCATCTTGGCCTGGACGAATCCCCGGAGGTTCCCGGGGGTCTTGTGGACCATGTCGTGGACGCGGTGCAGCTCCCCGTTGTGGATGATGAGCATGCCGCTGCGGAGCTGAGTCGCCGGAATCATCATGAGACCTGTCTCCCAGAAAGACGGCGAAATCTAGCAAAACCCGGGGGGCGCGTCCACTCCTGAAGAACGAGCAGGCTCCCGTGGCGGAGACCAGGAAAAAGCCCCGGGTTTCCCCGGGGCTTGCATGAAGTCGAGAACCGCGGCGCCTCAGTCGAAATCGTTCGCGAGGAAGCGAGGGTCCTTGTCGATCGCGCCACGCTCCACCGTCCTGGGCGTTGGCGGAAAGATCCCGCGCGGGACGACCGGGGCCGCCTGCGGCACGGTCGGCATCACGACCGACAGCCTCCGGGCGAAAGCGGACTTGAGCACGCCTTGCCAGGCGTTCAGCGGGTAGTCCCGGGCGGCTGACGCGACGCTTGCGGCGCCCCCGGAAGCTGGGCACCCGAAGGACCCAGGGTAGCAATTGGGCGTGAAGAGGATGTCCGAGAAGTTGGGCCTGGGGATGCTGGTTCCCTTGACCGTATTGAGGAGCTGGATGAATAAGTCGGCGACGATCCCGTAACCGTTCGCGCTCGGGTGAACGCCGTCGTACCCGAAGATGCCGCCCGTCGCATACGCCGTAGAAAGATGGATGCCGCCAACGTCGTAGCCGTTCTTGGAAATCTCGGCGAAGTCTGCGTTGGAGTCGATCAGGATCGCGCCGTTGGCGGTTGCTGCCGCGGCGATCGCCTGGTTGTACGAAACGATCGTCGACTCGATGAGGGTGACGTCATCCGGATAGAGCACGACTCCCGCATTCAGCGTCGAAGGAGGGGTGAACGTCCCGTGCGGCAGCGGCAGCCCCGTCCCGCCCACCGCGACGGGGACTCCCACTCCCTGTCCGAGCAGAGTCGAGGCCGGAAGCATCACGAGAGATCCCGACGGGAGCCCGCATCCCTGGTCGGGCGGAACGGGTGTGCACGGATAGGCGTCGTCGCCGGGTCCCAGTAGCGGAACCGGCTGGCCGCCGACGATGACCGGCTGCATCGTCGCCGGATCCACGACAACGGGCGGGATCGTCGTCGCGTACGGAAGGTTGATGATGTCCGGAATGTCGCCGGTCACGAGAGTCCGACCCGGCGCAGAGAGTCCTGCGATGACCTGGTTCGCGCTGTTCGTGAAGGAGTCGACGGGCGTGATCGTCACGCCGACGATCGCCACCCCGGCGAACATGGCGTTGAGCACGTCGTTGTTGCCTCCCCAGAAAGCGACGAGGTCGGGCGTGAGGAGGTTGGCCTCGTCCACCGCGCTCATTCCTTGGAAGGGACATCCCGTGCAGTTGCGCAGGACGCTTCCCGCGAGGTTGTCGAGATCCGAAGCTCCCGGGGTCGTGACAGTGAGGTCGACAAAGTCCGCCATCAGCGGAGAGCCGTTGAAGCCGAGGTTGTTGTAAGGCCTCGGCAGCGTGAGGTTCGTGTTCTGCCCCGTCTCCGAGACGATGTCGATGGCCAGGGAGGTCCCGTCCAGGGTGAGCCCGAGGCACGGATACCCGGTCAGCGGATTCGTGGCCGCGACTTCCGAGATCCACGGCTGCTCGAAATCGGACATCCCGAGCTGGTGCGCCGTCAAGGCCACCCAGGAACGCTGCTGTAATCTCTGAACGACGCAGCCGGACTCTTCCCCGGCGATCAGGCTGTCGCCGACCGTGACAAAGTTCTGAAAAGTTTGAGCGCCGACGACGGTCGCGGCGAGCGCGAGGGCGCCGGCAAGCGGGAGGGACCTGCGAATTCTCTGTTTCATGGCTCTACTCCTCGCCTAGAAGGAGAACCGCAGGTCGGCGACCGCGGCCCAGGCCTTCTCCTGATACTGACCGAAGAAGTTGTCCGTCGATCCGGACGTGGTCGTGACGTTGCTCTTCTTGAAGACGATGAACGCGCCGCCGACGTCGAAGCCCCACGTCGGCGTGTTGTATCCGAACCCGCCCGTGTAGACGTTGCGGTCGTTGTCGGCGAGCAGCGGGCCGACGTCCTGGAGCGGCTGCGGCGTGTTGTCGTAGTAGTAGCCGACGCGCGCCGCCCAACCGCCCCCGATCTTCCATTCGACGCCCGCCCGGTACGCCCACGAGTCGTTCCAGGCGGTCGCACGGTCGATGTCCGGGAGGCCGGATCCGGGGAACGTGATGTTGAGCGCCTGGAACGAGGACCACTCGGTCCAGTCCGCCTCGAGGGACAGCGTGAAGTTCTGCGAGAGGTTGATCCCGAGGCCGGTGTTGATGGAGGCCGGGAAGGCGATCTGCGTCTTCACCGGATGCACGCCGAACGGCACCTGTGTCGCGACCAGCTGGTCGAAGACCTGGTCACCGGTCGGCCGCGGCGTGATGGTCGCCGTGCCGTCGTAGTTCACCGTGATCTTGCTGCGGTACGTCGCGCCGATGCCGAGCTGCGGGATCGGCTTCCAGAGGATGCCGGCGTTGTAGCCCCAGGCCCCGTTCGACGTCAGGCCGCTGTAGAGCTTGGTGTGCGCGACGTCCACGACCGCCCCCGTGAAGGGGTCGACCGCCGCGGTGTTGCGCTCGAGCTGCACGCCGGAGAAGCGGTAGTCGGCGCCGGCGGCGATCGAGAGCTCCGGCAGCAGCCGGTACGAGAGGACCGGGTTGATATCGGTCGACTTGATCACGACGTTCTGCGAGATGAAGCGCCCGCTCCAGAGCTCGGGGTTGTTCCAGCGGAGGCCCAGTCCGTAGGGGTCGTCGATCCCGAGGCCGAACTTCAGGTCGTTCGTCAACGGCACGACCGCGTAGAGGTGCGGCAGGCCGAAAACCTGATTCTGGACGCTGCCGACCGCGCCGACCCCCGGGTAGGGATTCGCGCCGGCGAAGGTCGCCGAGTCCCGGCCGAGGACCGACGCGCCGAGCTCCACGGCGAAGTGATCCTGGAAGCCGATACCGGCCGGGTTGTAGAAGATCGCCGTCGGATCGTCCGCGACGCCGGTGAACGCGAGCCCCATGCCCGTGGCGCGCGCGCCCTGCGTCATGACCTGGAAGCCGGCGGGAAACGCCGGCACGGCGATCAGGAAACCGAGGACGGCCACCGCGACCAACGCGCGGGGCACCGGGACCCGACGGCGATGTCTCACATCTCCTCCCTCAGTTGTGCGCGACGGAGTGCGTGCGATGAATGAATTCACGGTTTCGGGCCAGCCTAGACTCCGGCCCCAGGAAAGTCAAAGGTGCGTCGGAATCAATCCGAGGCGCCCGCATCCCCCGCATACAATCGTGTCACCGTGTCCCACGAGAGCGAGATGCCCACCCGGGACGGCGCCGCGTCGAAGTCGGGCTCGCGCGAGGCGCCGGTCTCCGTCGGCACCATTCTCGGAGGGCGCTACCGCATCGACGGGGTCCTCGGGTTCGGCGGCATGGGGGTCGTGTATCGCGCCCGGGACCTGAAACTGGATCAGGAGATCGCGCTGAAGCGCGTCCGCCCCGACCGCGTCTCGCCCGAGCGGCGCGAGACGCTCCGCCGGGAGATCATCCTCGCGCGCAAGGTCACGCACGAGAACGTGTGCCGCGTGTACGACCTCGTCGAGATCGAGGGCGAGGAGTTCGTCTCGATGGAGTACCTCCCGGGACGGACGCTGAAGGAGCTCGAGGAGCGCGAGCGCATGCTTCCCCTCGGACGCGGTCTCGCGATCGCGAAGGGAATCTGCAGCGGGCTCGCCGCGGCGCACCGGATCGGCGTCCTCCACCGCGACCTGAAGCCGGAGAACGTGCTCGTCGGCGACGACGGCAAGCCCCACCTGATGGACTTCGGCATCGCGATCGAGAGCGCGCTCTACCGCGGCGACCAGAACGAGACCGTGCCCGGCACGCCCCAGTTCCTCGCGCCCGAACTGCTCGAGGGGCAGGCTCCGGGACCGCGCACCGACGTCTATGCCATGGGCATCCTCCTCTACGAGATGTTCACGGGCCGCGTGCCGTTCGACGACAACGACACCGCGCGGCTCGTGCGCCGGGTCCTGACGGAGAAGCCGCCGAAGATCGAGACGCTCCGCCCGGACCTGCCGCCCGAGCTGCGGGACATCCTCGAGCGCGCGATCGCCCGCGATCCCGAGTCGCGCTTCCCCGACGCCGCCGCGCTCTCGGACGCGATCGCCGCCTTCGAGGGGCAGGTCCTCGACCGTGTTCTCGCCGAGGTCTCGGTCACGCGGGCCCGGATGGTCAAGCTCATGGTCATCCTCGAGGCGAACAAGTCGCTCGCCGCGACGTTCGACCCGTCCGAGACGCTGCGCATCATTCTCCGCACCGCGACCTCGGAGACCGACGCCGAGCGCGGCACGATCTTCCTCAAGGACCCCGACTCGAGCGAGCTCGTCAGCCAGATCCTCGAGGGAGGGTCCGTGAATCCGATCCGCCTGGCGATCGGCACCGGCATCGCGGGCGCCGCCGCCGAGAGCGGCCAGATCGTCAACAGCGCGGACGCCTACGGCGACCCGCGCTTCGACAAGCGCACGGACGCCTCGTCCGGCTTCAAGACCGAGTCGGTGCTCGCGGCGCCGATGCGGACGCCCGCGGGCGAGATCGTCGGCGTCGTCGAGATCCTCAACAAGAGGCGGCGCCAGTTCACCAAGGAGGACGAGGAGTTCCTCGCCGAGGTGGCCGCGCACGCCGCGCTCGCGGTCGCCGCCGTGCGGGAGCACGAGACCGCGGTGCGCCGCGCCCGCGAAGCCGGCGCCGCCTCGGTGCTCCGAGCCGTGACGCCACTCCTGCTTCCGGCCGCGTGGCCCGACGTCCCCGGCTTCGACGCCGCGCCCCTGCGCTGGCGCTCGGAGTCGCCGAGCCTCGCCCTCTACGCCGTCGCGGCGGGGACCGGCCGTCTGGCGGTCCTCCTGCTCGAGCACCCGGGAGGCATCGAGGAGTCCGTCGCGCCCCTCGTGCGCGCGGAGGGGGTGGCGCGGCGCCTCCTCGACGACGCGACGCCCGAGGAGATCGTGCGCCGGGTCGCCGCGGCCGAGCCTTCCTGCGCGATCACCGCGGCGCGGTGGGAGGGGGAGATTCTCGCCCTGGCCGCCCGTGAGGCGCCCGTGCCCTATCTGCTGCGCTTCGGGCTCCCCGTTCCCTTCGAGATTGCGGAGCGGGACGGCGTCTCCGGCGTGGCGCTCGAGACCACCCGGGGCGACCTCCTCGTGATCGCCTCGAGCGGCCTCGCCGGAATGGCGACCCCGGGCCCTCCCCTGTCCGCCGACCATGCCGCCGTGCGCCTCGCCCGCGCCGCCGAGACCCAGCCGCTGTCGGCCGCGTTCGCGACGCTCGTCGGGGAGTGGAAGAGGGCGGGGTATGCGCCCGGGGAGCGAGACGTGCTGCTGCTGGGAGCCAAGCGGCTGTAGCGCTGGGAGGGTTGCCCCTCACCCCTACCCCCTCTCCCGCCGGGAGAGGGGTGGCGATTTTCTGTATGCCCCTCTCCCGCCGGGAGAGGGGTGGCGATTTTCTGTATGCCCTCTCCCGCCGGGAGCTCAAAAGAATTGAGGCGGCTTCACGGCCGCCCCACTCCCCAACCCCCCACTCCCGGAGGGAGAGGGGGGCTTTTTCTTCTTATGGCAGCACCGCCACCGCCAGCGCTCCCGGCCCG
>Ga0335076_10001257_pt1 | contig 24557 bp, 25 predicted proteins | sample Lox_Sample_25_FD_206717 | JGI IMG/M metagenome (GOLD analysis project Ga0335076, IMG submission 206717) | Soil microbial communities from Loxahatchee National Wildlife Refuge, Florida, United States - Lox_Sample_2.5 | ecosystem: Environmental > Terrestrial > Soil > Wetlands | place: USA... | reverse complement strand
GGAGCACGACTGGCTCGGGCCGGGCGAGGTGAACGTCGGCTACTACCTCTTCGCGGCGGCGCGCGGCAAGGGCTACGCGTCTCGCGCCGTCGAGCTCCTGCTCGAGCATCTGAGGCGCGACACCGAGCACACGGTCGCGACCCTCCTGATCCATCCGGAGAACGAGCGCTCGCTCTCCCTGGCCCGCCGGCTCGGCTTCGTGCAGAACGGCGAGGTCAACGGCGACCCGTTCTTCACCCGCGACCTCCGTTAGGCTCCGCCCGTGGCAACCGTCGCGCAGGTCATGAACACCGACGTCCTTGCCGTCGACCCGACGGCGTCCATCGGCGAAGCCGCCGAGAAAATGATGGAAGGAGGCGTCGGCGCCGTCGTCGTGATGGAGGACATGGTGCGGATGGTCGGCATCATCACCGAGCGCGATCTCCTCCGCGCCGTCGCGCAGCGTGCACGCGCCGCCGAAGCGCGGGTGCGGCAGTGGATGACCGAGAGCGTGGTCACGATCGAGCCCGAGACGACCGTCCAGGACGCGGCGAAGATGATGTTCGAGCGCAACTTCCGCCATCTGCCGGTGTCGAAGGACGGCCGCCTGCTCGGCATCGTCAGCCTCCGCCGCCTCTCGCAATACGAGTTCGAGCACGCGAAGGAGTCCGTCGGACCCACTCACTAGGGTGCGGCGGGTGATCAGGCTCTTCCCGAATCGCGGCGGCTGGCTCGAGGTCGTCTGCGGACCGATGTTCAGCGGCAAGAGCGAGGAGCTCATCCGCCGCCTGCGCCGGGCCGAGATCGCCGGCCAGCGGGCGCTGATCGTCAAGCCGAAGCTCGACAGCCGCTACGACATCGGCCACGTGGTGAGCCACGCCGGCGCGCGGATGCGCGCGGTCGCCGTCGACGACCCGGCGGACATCCCCGGCCTCGTCGACGGCTATGACGTCGTGGGAGTCGACGAGGTTCAGTTCTTCCCGCCGCAGATCGTGCTCGTCCTCGACGGGCTCGTGGAGGGCGGCATGCGCATCGTTGCTTGCGGCCTCGACCAGGACTTCCGCGGCTTGCCGTTCGGGGCGATGCCGGAGCTGCTGTGCCGCGCCGAGATCGTCGACAAGCTGCAGGCGGTCTGCCATCGTTGCGGCGGCCCCGCGACCATGACCCAGCGTCTCGTCGACGGCGCTCCCGCTCCCGCCGACGGCGCGACGATCGTGGTGGGAGCGCTCGAGCAGTACGAGGCACGCTGCCGCTCGTGCCACGAGCTTGCGGCACCGGCGCTCGCGGCGGTCTAGGCGAGCCGGATCGTCACGGTCTCGCCGTCGACCGAGACCGAGCCTCCGAGGCGCCGCACGAGCCGCGCCGCCACCGCTGCGCCGAGATCGCGCAGGTCGTCTCCGAGGACGACAGGCGCGGATGAGGACGTGACCGGTGAGAGGCGAATCTCGACGCCGTCGACCTCCACCTCCACCCGTTCGAGCCCACCGTGGCGCAGCGCCGCCTGGAAGAGTGCGGCCAGCCCGCGCTCGACGGCGTCGGTGTCCGTCTCGAGCGTGGTCCCCGAGCCCGCGACGTGCACGCGCTCCCCACCGAGCCGCTCCGCAGCGGCGCGCGCGAGCTCGAGCGTCTCCCCTTCGCGCGACGTGGGGTCGTAGCGGCCCGACTCGATCCGCGCCGCGAGCGACAGCTCGTCGATCAGCTCGGCGATCTGGGCGGACGCCGCATCGATCATCTCGACGTAGCGGTCGGCTGGCGGCTCGAGGCCGGCGCCACGTGTGAGCGTCGTCGCGAAGCCGTGCACGGTGGCGAGCGGCGTGCGCAGGTCGTGACACGCGAGCGAGACGAGCCGGGCGAATTCGCTGTCGTCGGGCACTGCGGCCTCTAACCTAACCGGATGGAACGCGCCGAGGCACCCGACCTGCAGGCCGCGGCGCCGGAGGTCGCGCTCGGCCTCTCGAGCGTCGGCGTGACGGGCGTCCAGAAGGCTGTCCGCATCGGACGCGGGCGTCGGGAGAAGCTGATCGCGGCCACGATCGACTGCACCGTCGACCTCGACCCGCGCCGGAAGGGCGTCCATATGTCGCGCTTCCCCGAGCTCTTCGAGGAGGCGGTCGAGGGCGTCGTGGACGACGACGCATTCCTCGTCGAGGATCTTGCCGAGCGCGTCGCGCGGCGCGTCGTCGACCGGCACGAGGCGTTGCTCGCCGAGGTGCGGATCACGGCGCGGTACCCGTACGAGCGAAGAACCCCGGTCACCCGGCTCGCGACGCAGGAGATGGTCTCGCTCATCGGAATCGCCGCCGCCTCGCGTGACCGCGTCCGGCGCGTCGTCGGTGTCGAGGCGACCGGGATCAACGCCTGTCCGTGCGCCCAGGGCCTCGTCCGCGGCGCCGCCGCGGACCGCCTGCTCGAGGCGGGCTTCGAGGACGGCGACGTAGAGCGGATCCTCGAGCTCGTCCCGCTCGCGACGCACAACCAGCGCGGCCGCGGCACGCTCCTCGTCGGGACCGCGGAGCGCCTCAACGCGGAACGCCTCGTCCGGATCGTGGAAGGCTCGATGAGCTCGCCGATCTACGAGCTGCTCAAGCGGCCCGACGAGCTGTTCGTCGTCGAGCACGCGCACCTCCAGCCGCGATTCGTCGAGGACTCGGTGCGGGTGGCGCTCAAGAGCGTCCTCGACGAGCTGCCCCGGCTCGGCGACGGGGACTTCGTCCTCTCCCGCCAGCTCAACTTCGAGACGATCCACGCCCACGAGGTCGTCGCCGAGCGCCACGGCACGATCGGCGAGCTGCGAGCCGAGCTCGGCGGCGCCGGGCACGGCCCGGCGACCCACACCGGCCTGCGGGATTGGCTGCGCGCTTAGGACGTGGCTATGATCGCCGCGGCTCTAACGGCGGGCGGCTAGCCATGCGGTCGAAGGGGGTCGAAGAATGAGAGGAACCATTCTGCTGGCCGGCGTCGTCGCGGCGGGCGTGGTCCTGTTTGCAGCTGCCGCGGGGGCATCCGACGGCCGGCCGCTCGCCCGGAGCGCCGCGGTCGAAACGCACGCGATCCCCCTCTCCGCCGTGCGCCAGGGCGCGAAGCCTCGCGGGCTTCCCGGCGTGCCCGCGAAGGGCAGCTACGCGTTCCTCCTCAAGCTCGACGTCGAGCCGACGGCACGTGCGTACTACGCGACCCTCTCCCACGGTCGCAGCGCCGCGCGAACAGCCGCAACGAACCAGCTGGCGAGCGTGCGCGCCGCCGAGAGCAAGGTGATCGCGGCGCTGCCGGGCGGCTCGCATGTCCTCTACCAGACGCATTCGGTGCTCGCGGGCGTCGGCGTCTACACGAACGTCGAGAACGTTTCCGCCCTGCAGCACATCGCCGGAGTCGAGGCCGTGTACCCGATCGCGCCGAAGACACCGTCTCTCTCCTATTCGGTGCTCCTCCAGCGTGCGCCGCAGGCCTGGACGGCCTACGGCGACCTCGGCGCGAACAGCACGATCGCGATCATCGACACCGGCATCGACTACACCCACGCCGACTTCGGCGGCCCCGGCACGCCGGCCGACTACCAGACCGCGCTCGCGAACGACACCTCGACCCCCACGTACCCGGATCCGAGCAAGATCCTCGGCGGCTACGACTTCGTCGGCGACACCTACGACCCGGACTCGAACGACTCCGCCTACCAGCCGACTCCGCACCCCGACCCCAACCCGCTCGACTGCGAGGGTCACGGGTCCCACGTCGCCGGGATCGCCGCCGGCTACGGCGAGAACGCCTCGGACGGCACCACCTATACCGGCAGCTACACGTCGCTGCCGACCACCGCATCCGCGTACCAGGCGCTCTTCCGCATCGGGCCGGGAATGGCACCCGAGGCGAAGCTCTACGCCTACAAGGTCTTCGGTTGCCAGGGGAGTACGGATGTGGTCGCCGCCGCGATCGACAAGGCCACCGACCCGAACGGCGACGGCAACCCGTCCGACCACGTCAGCGTGATCAACATGTCGCTCGGCGCCGACTACACCTCGCCGGAGGACGGCGACTCGGTAGCGGCCAACGCCGCGTCGCAGCTCGGGGTCACCGTCGTCTCCTCGGCGGGAAACGCCGGAGACCTGAACGACGCGATCGGCTCGCCCGCCGACGCGACGCGGGTGATTGCGGCCGCGGACAGCGTCGACGCCTACTCCCAGCTCGACACGCTGAACGCCACCGTGAACAGCGTCGGGAAGACCTACGGCGCACAGCGGTCGGTCGCCTACGACTGGGCGACGGAGCCCGGCGGAGACCTGTCGGGGACGGTCGTCAAGCTCACCGACTCGTCCAATCTGGACGGCTGCGACCCCATCACACAGAACCTCGCGGGCAAGGTCGTGTTCCTGGAGTGGACGGACAACGACGCGACCCGGCGCTGCGGCTCCGCGCCTCGTTCGCAGAATGCCGAGCTTGCGGGTGCGAAAGGCGTGATCCTCGGTGAAGACGAAGAGACGTTCTCGGCCGGTATCACGGGAAGCGCGGACATCCCGGTCGTCCAGGTGGTCAAATCCGCCGCAGACGCGATCCGCGCGGCGCTCAACGCGAGCGAGCCCGTGACCGTCACCGGCACGTCGGCGGGCGACTTCCAGCAGCTGATCCCCGGCAACGACGACGAGGTCGCTCCCACCTCCTCGCGCGGGATCGGCGACGCGGGCGACCTCAAGCCCGACGTGTCGGCCGTCGGCACGAGCGTCTTCTCGGTCTCGATGGGCACCGGCGACAATGGCATCTCGTTCACCGGCACCTCGATGGCCTCGCCCATGATCGCCGGCCTCGCCGCGCTGGTGCGGTCGAAGAACCCGAGCTGGAGTCCCGAGCAGGTCAAGGCGGACATCATGAACACGGCCGACCAGGATCTCTGGACCGGCGCGAACCACACCGGTACCCGCTACGGCCCGGAGCGGGTCGGGGCGGGCCGCATCGACGCGAAGGCGGCGCTCGACAACCAGGTGCTGGCCTACGTCGCCGGCGGCACGGGAGCGGTGAGCGCATCGTTCGGGCCGGTCGCGGTGTCGAAGCCCACGACGCTCACGAAGACGATCGACGTCGTGAACAAGAGCGGGGGCTCGGCGACGTACAGCGTCTCCTACGGCGCGCTGACCCAGGTGCCGGGGGCGACGTATTCCGTTAGCCCGTCGTCGGTCACGATGGCTGCGGGGCAGACGAAGACCGTCACCGTCACGCTCACGATCACCCCGGCTCACCTCACGAAGCCGATCGACCCGACCCAGGACCGAACCCAGGCCGGGCTCTCCCGCGACTACGAGGCCCAGGCGAGCGGCCGGGTGCTGCTCACCCGCTCCGGGCAGCCCACCCTCCGAGTGCCGGTCTACGCGGCCCCGCGCCCGGCGGCCACCATGACCCAGCCGTCCTCGATCCAGATGCCGAGGGGAACGGTGGAGAAGGCGTCGCTGCCGCTGAGCGGCAGCGGGATCAGCCAGGGCAGCGGCCTCGACTCGATCAATTCGCTCGTGGCGGGATTCGAGCTCCAGGGGACGAGCGGCGCCCTACCGAGCTGCAGCGGCTCAGTGACCAACGGCTGCATCGAGGCCTCCGACGAACGAGCCGCCGACCTGAAGTACGTCGGCACGACGTCGAATGCGCCGGAGCTCGACTCCGTCGGTCAGAATCCGCTCGGCTCGGCCGGGCGCGAGTACTTCTCGATCACGACGCAAGGGCCATGGCGGACACCCGCGTCGTCGAACGAGTTCGACATCTACATCGATACGACCGGCGACGGAAACCCGGACTACGTCCTCTACAACACCCGGATGCCCGACTCGGACGTCTTCGTCGCCGAGCTGTACAACCTGAAGACGCAAACGGTCGTCGACGACGAGCCCATCGACGACCGATTCGGGAACACCGACGCCGCCGTGTACGACAGCGACACCCTCGTCCTGCCCGTGGCGATCGACAAGCTGTCGGGCATCACGAGCACGCACTCCAGGATCACCTACGGCGTGATCGCGTTCTCGTCGTCCTCGGGAAACCCGGTCGACAGCCTCGGCGTCACGATCTTCGGCAGCTCCTTCAGCTTCAACGGGTCGCTCAGCACGGACGTGCTGAAGCCGGGCCTTGCCGTGTACGGCTCCTACGGCGGAAGCGGAAGCGCGCTGCTCTACCGCGACGCGCCAAACACGAAGCTCCAGGTCCGGCGAGACGCGGCCACGTACGCGAAGGACCACGGAGCGGGAGCGCTCGTCGTCCACTTCCAGGACGCGGTTGGGGACGCTGCTCAGATCGTGAAGCTCACCAGCGACACCACGCGCCCGAAGGCGTCGCGGCTCAAAGTCAAGGTGAACCATCACAAGAGGACGGCCAGGCTCACGTTCCGCGGCACCGATCCGGGAAACGGCTCGAAGGGCCTGCGCTTCAAGTGCAAGATCGACAAGGGGCACTTCAAGACCTGCCGCTCGCCGAAGCTCTACAAGCACCTCCGCCACGGCAAGCACACGGTGCAGGTGGAGGCGATCGACAAGGCCGGCAACGTCTCGAAGCCCGTGAAGCGGCGGTTCAAGGGCTAGGAGGTCTCGGGGGCGGAGCCGTGCTCGTCGCGGTTCCGCCGCCGCAGCGCGAAGCGGCTCTCCTCGCCGCGCGCGAGACGTGCGACGTTCGCGCGGTGCAGGAAGACGACGCCCGCGCCCGCGGCGGCGCCGAACGCGATCACCGGCCACGGGTAGCCGAAGACCCACGCCCAGAGCGGGAGCGAGGCCGCAGAGACGATCGACGCCACCGACGCGTAGCGCGTGAGCGCGAAGACGACGATCCAGACGCCGGCGCCCGCGGCTCCCACGAGCGGCGCGACGCCGAGAAACGCGCCGCCGGCCGTCGCGACCATCTTCCCGCCGCGCTGAAAGCCGAGGAAGAGCGGCCGCCAGTGGCCGAGCATCGCGGCGCCGCCGGCGAGGACGCCGCTGCCGTGCCCGACCACCACCGTCGCAGCGAACGCCGGCGCGAAGCCCTTCGCCACGTCGAGCACGGCGGCCGGCAGCCCGAGGCGCGGGCCGTAGACGCGCCAGACGTTCGTCGCGCCGACGTTGCCGCTGCCCTTCGTCCGAATGTCCTCGCCGCGGAAGATTCGGACGAGCCAGTAGCCCCACGTGAGTGAGCCGCACAGGTAGCCCGCGACCACGAACGCGGCGGTGGTCACGGCCCCCCGCTAGCTCGGGATGCCGTACTGCTCGACCCAGCCGTTCACGACATCCCAGTCGAGATTGGCGAAGAACGCGTCGATGTACGAGGCGCGGTCGGTCTGGTAGTCGAGGAAGTACGCATGCTCGTAGACGTCGAGCGCGACAAGCGGCGTCGCGTTCCAGATCGGGAACGAGTTCTGCGCGTCGCCGACGTAGTTGAAGAGGCGGCCCTCGTCCCAGTCGTAGGCCGTCCACGCCCAGCCGCGGCCGGCCATGCCCGTCGCCTTGAGGTCGGCGCGCCACCTGTCGGCCGAGCCGAAGTGGCGCTCTACGAGGTCGGCGAACGCGTCTTCGGGCTCCCCGCCGCCCCCGCCGAGATGGCCGAAGTAGAGCTCATGGTTCTTGATCCCGCCGATCGCGAACGACAGATCCACCTTCAGCGCGCGAAACTCGGAGAACGTCTGGTTGGCAGCGGAGAGGTCGGCGTCGGCGAGCCGGCCGAGGATCTCGTTCCGCTTCGCCACATACCCCTCGTACAGCCTGTAGTGCGCTTCGACCGACGCCCGCGAGATCCCGTCGAGCTCGTACACCTCGGGCCGCAGCGGGCGCGGCGCGATCTCCTCGAACCTATAGACGAGCGTGGACACGAGCGCGGAGCATATCCTCCGCGGCAGAGAAGAGAGCCGCGAAAGGAGCCGACGAGATGGCCTTCGAAGTGCCCGATCTGCCGTACGCGTACGACGCGCTCGAGCCGCACATCGACGCCGAGACGATGCGCATCCACCACGACCTCCATCACGGGGCCTACGTGACGAACGCGAACGCCGCGCTCGAGGGAACGGAGCTCGCCGACGCCTCGGTCGAGAGCGTGCTCACCAACCTCGATGCGCTGCCCGAGGACAAGCAGACGGCCGTCCGGAACAACGCCGGCGGCCACGCGAACCATTCGCTCTTCTGGGAGATCATGAGCCCGGACGGAGGCGGCGAGCCCGGCGGCGCCCTCCGCTCGGCCGTCGAGGATGCGTTCGGCTCGTTCGAGGAGCTGCGCACGGCCGTCAACGACGGCGGAGTCAAGCGCTTCGGCAGCGGGTGGTCGTGGCTCGTCTGGGACGGCACCGGTCTCGCCGTCTACTCGACGCCCAACCAGGACTCGCCGATTCTCCAGAGCCACGTGCCCCTGCTCGGGATCGACGTCTGGGAGCACGCCTACTACCTCAAGTACCAGAACAAGCGCCCCGCCTACCTCGAAGCCTGGTGGAACGTCGTCAACTGGCCCGAGGTCGAGCGGCGCTTCGCCGCGGCGCAAACCTAGGCGCTGGTTGCGCAGCGCCCCCCTTCGGTGCTGCAATCCAGCCGAGGCTGGGATGCGTAAGGACAAGGACGACATGGAACTTGCACTCGACGTGCCCCAGCCCCGCCTGCGCGCGGTCCCCTCGGATCCGGCGCCGCCCTTACCCGACCCGTCCGACGGGGACCTGCTCGCGCGCGTCGGGGAGCACGACCGCGAAGCGTTCGAGATCCTCTACGGTCGGTACGTCCGGTCGATCTTCGGCCTCGCTCTGCGACGGCTCGGCGACCGAGGCCATGCCGAGGACGCCGTCCAGGAGGCGTTCGCGGCCATCTGGCGTTCCGCCTCGACGTATCGGCCGGAGCGCGGCGCGGCCGGCGGGTGGCTGTACACGGTCGCCCGGAACGCGATCGTCGACCGGCTGCGCCGCAACGGGCCTGCCGCCGACACTCAGCTGCCGGAGCTCGCCTCCGCCGAGCCCGGGCCGGCCGAGCGGGCCGAGGACTCCTACGTCTCGTGGCGCGTGCACCGGGCCCTCGAGGAGCTCCAGCCCCGCGAGCGCGAGGTGATCGAGCTCGCCTACTGGAGCGGCATGTCGCAGAGCGAGGTGGCCGAGTTCCTCGGCCTCCCGCTGGGAACGGTGAAGACCCGGACGCGAAGCGGTCTCGCGCGGCTCGCGTCCGTGCTGGAAGGAGAGGTGACGTGAACCGCGAGCCGAGCTTGGACGAGCTGATCGGCGACGAGCCGACCGGCGGCGAGCGGGAGCGGCTGCAGCACGTGCACGACCTGCTCCGTCAGGCGGGGCCGCCGCCCGAGCTGACCCCGGAGCTCGCGGCCGGGCCGACGCTCGCGATGACGCTCAGGCACCGGCGGCGAGCCGCGAAGCCCCGTGCGCTGATCCTGCTGGCCGCCGCACTCGTCGTCGCAATCGTCTTCTTCGCGGGCTACATCGTCGCGAACAACGGAAGCGGGAACACGACGGTATCCCCGCTCAAGGTCCTGAAGCTCACGGGCACCTCGAACGCTCCCCGGGCACAGGCGCAGCTCGACGTCTGGCGCCCCAAGCAGGGCAACTGGCCGATGAAGCTCACCGCGTCCGGCCTCCCGAAGCTGCCGCCGCGCACGTACTACGAGGTCTTTCTCGTCCGCCCGGGCAAACCGTGGGGCTCCTGCGGGACGTTCCGCGTCACGAGCGCTCGTCCCGTGACGGTGACGCTCAGCGCGCCGTACTCACTGCGGAAGGGCGACTCCTGGGTCGTCACGCGCCAGGGAGTCGGCGGGGCCGAGCCGGGCGAGACCGTCCTCCGGCCCGTCACGACCTAGCCTTACCCGACGACGGCCCCGAGCGAGCGCGCGAGCTGAACGGCGCCGACCAGATCGAGCTGCGCGTGCGCGACGTTCGCGGCCGACAGGTCGACCCCGTCGACCTCCGTCTCCCGTAGGTCGGCGCCGGCGAGCGTCGCGTTGTGCAGTCGCGCCCGGGTGAGGTCGGCGCCGCGCAGGTCGGCATCCGTCAGGTCGGCCCCGGAGAGATCGGCCTCGCGGAGGCGGAGCCCGCGCAGCTCGAAACCGGTGAGGTCCTGGCCTCGGAGCAGGGCATAGGACCAGTCACCGCCTTCGACGGTGAGACCGGTCAACGTCGCGCCGGCGAAGCTCGCCCCGACGAGCCTGCAGGCTGCGAAGCGCGCGCCGAACAAATTGGCGCTCTCGAAGATGGAGTTGGCGAAGTCGCAGCCGACGTGCTCCGACCCGTTGATCTGGGCGAGCGTGAAGTCGCACGCGCGGAACGTGCACCGGGTGGTACGGAGCCCGGAGAGATCCAGGCCGCGGAAGCTCTCGTTCTCGTAGATCTCGTTCTCGAGCTCAGCGTCCCGTTCGGGCCTCATTGCGCATCTCGGAGAGCAGCCTCTCGAGCCGGGGCTCGGTCGACTCGTCGACGAAGGTCATGGCCGCCGCGACACTCGGATGGACGGCGGCGATCGCGTCGCGCATCTGGAGCGCGACTGCGCGGTAGGACGGGTGGCCCTCGCGGCCGGAGCGAAGCTCGATCAGGTGGAGTGCCTCGCGCGCGTCGAGCTCGAGGACGTAGCGGATGCGGTAGGCGAGGCACAGCGCGTACGGAGACTCCTCGACGAGGCCCTCGCCGCGGAGGCGCTCGTACGCGGCGCGCGACGTCTCGAGCGCGCGCGCGTAGCCGGCGCCGAGACCCGCCTCCTCCACCTCGTGCGGAACGTCGGCACCGAGGTCGGGCGAGAGCCGCTGCCACTGGCACGTGAGCAGACGGTGCCGCTGCAGGTCGCGGAACGCGCCGTAGTCGGAGACGATCTCGAAGCGGTAGGTCAGGGTCTCGAAGCCGCGCCCGGGCCGGTGGCGCCGGTTCTCGCGCGTGGCGACGAGGTCGCGGACGAGCGCCGTCCGCTCCTCGGGCGACAGCTGATCGACGGCCGCGAGCGACTGCTCCTCGCTCACCGTAGAGGCCTCGAAGAGCAGGGCTGCGAGCAGCTCCTCCTCGCTGCCGTGCGCACGCAGCAGGCGAACGGACGGAGCGGTCACCTCGTCGGGGGCAGCGCCGAGCCCGAGCCGGGCGGCGACGGCTCCGGCTGCGTCGTTCCGCTCGCGCAGGTACTCGATCCAACGCCCGCCGCGGTCCGGCCGCGGTACGCGCGCGACGAAACTCGGCATCACCGACTGCAGCTCCTCGAGCAGCATCTCCCCGTAGGCCCGCGCCTCGGCGAGGGGATGCGCGAGCAGGTGGAGGACGAGCTGCTCGTACGTCTGGCCGGTCGCGTAGATCCCGACATGCGAGAGCGACGCCGCCGGGAGGATGCCGCGGACGAGGTCGAGCGCCTTCGCCCGCACCGCGCGCCGGTGCGCCGCCGGCGACTCTCCCTCCGCCGCCGGGAACCGTTCGTCCGCCCAGGCCGAGACGCCCTCGAGGAGCATGGAGTATGCGGCGAAGATCTCGTCCATCGCGGCCTCGTACGCCGAGCCGAACCGCGGATCGCGGTGGTAGCGGTAGCCGAACCCGTCGAGCTGCGAGTCGTACGCGATGTACCGGGTCGACTGCTCGAGATAGGCGGCTAGCCGCGGCCGCTGCAGGATCTTCGTGAGGAGGTTCGACGTCCATTCGCACGCGATGTGCGCTCCGCCCAGCTGCGCGACGGAGTCGTCGCCGTAGCCGAGGAAGATCGTCTCGTAGAGCTTCGCTGCGCGCTCGCCCTCGGAGAGCTCGACGACAGGCACCTCGGGCAGCGAGTCGGCGAATTCGTCGAGGAACAGCCGGCGCAGCGTGCCCGCGTAGCGGGAGTAGCGGGCGAAGAGTGCGCCCTTGACCGTCTCCGGCAGGTTGACGAGCGCGAAGACCGGCCGGTCGAGGTTCGTGAAGTGCGGAGCGAGCCGCTCCCGCTCCTCGCCAGTGAACTGCTCCACGGGAACTGTCACGCTCTGCATCGTGGCCAAGGGACCAGGCACCGTACTTCCGGATCCGGACGGTATCGCCGAGCGCTGGGGGTTACCTCCGCTTCCCGTGGCGGAGCCGCTCGAGGGCGGTCACAAGAACAGGTTGTTGCGTTGCGGAGAGGTGGTCCTGCGGATCGAGGAGCGCGATCCCGAGAGCGTCGCGTGGGAGCACGAGCTCACTACGTTCCTCTCCCACGACGTCCCCGAGGTGGTGACGCCGCTCGTTGCGCTCGACGGCTCGACCTTTGCGGAGACGGACGGCGTCGTCGTGTCGGTCCTCCCGTTCGTCGAGGGAGCCCCGCTCGACCGCGACGACGAGTCGGAGCGGCTGGAGGTCGCCCGGCTCCTCGCACGCCTGCACTGGGTGGGACGAATATGGAAGAGGCCGCGCCCCGACCGTCCGGCGTTCGCGGACCTCGACCTCGAGACGAACGCCTGGTGGGATGTGCGGATCATCGAGATGCCGGCCGTGCTCGCCCGGGCGTACGAGCGGTCGCGCGCGTGGCTCGCCGCCGCACCTTGGCTCGGACGCGGTGCCGTGCACGGCGACGTCTACCGCGGAAACCTCCGGGTGCGCGACCGCCGGATCCGCGGCGTCCTCGACTGGGAGGACGCGCGCGTCGACTGGCCGGCGTGGGAGCTCGCGAACGCGACCTGGGAGGTCTGCAAGGACGAAGCGCGTGACCGGCTCGACCCGGAGCGTTCGGCACGCTTCCTCGACGCGTATGCGGAGGCCGAGGGACCGGGCGAGCTCGGCCCGTTCGACGACCTGCTCCGCCTCCGCCTCGTCGCGGACGCGCTTTACTCGCTCACGAGTGCCGCACGCGGCGAGCCGTGGAGCCCGCGGTACGTCGAGCATCTGCTCAGGGCGCTGGAGCGGTTCGATGACTGACGCGCGTGTCGGCACCTCGGGCTGGTCGTATCCGAGCTGGCGGCCCGGCTTCTACCCCGCCGGGCTCGATCCGTCCGGCTTCCTCAGGTTCTACGCCGAGCGCTTGACGACGGTCGAGCTGAACACGACCGGCTATCGCCTACCCGCCGAGGAGCAGTTCCGCCGCTGGGCCGAGCAGGTGCCCGACGGGTTCGAGTTCGCGCCCAAGCTCCCGGGTGAACGGCCGGCGATCGTGGCCGAGTTCGAGAGCCGCGTGCGCGGGCTCGGCGACCGGCTCGGACCGGTGCGGATCTCGCTGAAGTCGAAGCGCGACGATGGGATGCTGGAGCTCCTGCTCGGCTCGCTCGATCCGGCGCTGCGGCTCGCGTTCGACTTCGAGCATCCGTCCTGGGACGGCGTCGAGCCGCGGCTCGCGGAGGCGGCCGCCGTGCGCGTCGACGACCTGGAGCATCCCGCGCCGTTCCGCTACCTGCGTCGCCGCGAGGCGCCGGACGCCGCGTTCGCTGCCGCCGTAGCCGCGGCGCGCGAGCCGGTCTACGTCTACTTTCGGCACGACGACGAGCCCACTGCGCCGGCTCATGCCGCGCGCCTCGTCGAGCTGCTCGAGTCCGGCTAGCCCGCGGCCTTGAGGGCGGCGGCGCGCATCCGGGCGATCGCGCCCGGCGTGCCGGCGTCGTGCGAATACGTCGGCCATGAGTACGGCGTCGACGTCTTGAGTGCACATCCGATCGTGCAGCCGAGCTTGGCGCCCTTCGCCGTGGTCGAGAAGAGACCGGAGAGGAGCCGCCGCACCGCCGCCGCGCCGTGCTTGTGGCGGACGATGTTCAGGATCTCCCAGTCCTCGATCCCCTCGCGCAGCACCTCGAGCCGCGCGCTTGCGATCGGGCCGTCGCGGCCCGGATAGAGGAGGACGTACGAACCCTTCTCCTTGTTGTTGGAGTCGAGCGGGTTGCCCTTCGCGTACGTCGTCGTCCCCTGCCCGTAGAGCAGACCGGTGATGCCCTCGAGGGCCGCCCAGTCGACGAAGACCCGCGGATCGGAGGCCGGCTCGGTCGCGGTGAAGCCCGGCGTCGAGTGCGAGGCGGCGTCGTACGTGTACGTCCAGATCTGCTTGTGGTGGCGCCGGGCGGCGTCGATCAGCTTCAGCTCCTCGGTGGCGTGGGAGATGCCGCGGCGCGACAGCGCCGGGCTCGTGTACTCGCCGTAGTAGCGGCTCGCGAGCACGGCCCAGACGTCGACGTCGTCCTTGCCGCCGTTCCAGAGGAAGCGGTTCTCCGCCGTCGGCTTGCCCGTCACGATCACGTGACTGCCGGCGAAGCACGAGTGCGCCGCCTTCGCCTGTTGCTCGACGACCCTGAACCGGGGCAGTCCGGGCTCGTCCATTCCCCACAGGTACGGATACGAGCTCAGCCAGCCGTGCTGCTGCCAGAAGCCGTGTACGGACCGGAGGTAGCCGCACCACGTCTGCGGCTTGTACGGCGACCGCGCGCCGACGTAGTTCTTGCGGGTCGCGCGGTTGCTCGAGATTGGAATCCACATCGAGGCGAACTGGCCGGGGCTGCCGGCGGCCGCGATCATCTGGGCCGATTTGTCGAGCCACCACCGCCGGTCGCTCGTGTAGCCGGAGGGCTTCTTCGGGTTGCCGTAGCCCCAGCTGTTCGGCGCCAGCCGGTACGAGGCCAGGAAGCTGAACAGCCCCGGGAGCACCGAGTCCCGCGAGACGCCGTACAGCTCATACGCCTTGAGCGAGTACGACTGCGGCGAGAAGTTGAATGCAGTCAGCAGGCTTCCCGAGACCTGATTCGGCCGTGGCAGCGTCACCGGCGCAACGGTGACGCTCAGTGGGACGGAGAAGCGGTTCCCGTCGACGACGACGAGGACGGAGCCGCTGTACGTGCCCGGGGTCGTGCCGTAGGGAACCGTGACCTGGAGCCAGAGCGGCTGGTTCGTCCGCTCGGTCGGGCGCTGCGAGCCGTCCCACGGCATGAGCGCGTCGGGCACCGGTTTGCCGTCGACCGAGACGTAGTGCGCGAAGAAGAGCTTCAGCTCGAGCGGCGCGGCGATCGACGGAGCGAGGATCGAGACCTGCTGCGCGCCGCGAACGAGAATCGTCGCGTCGTCGACGCCGCCGATCGGCATCGCGAGGGACGCGGAGGATGCGGCGTGGGCCGGCGCGGCCGAGGAGGCGGAGAACGTCGTTCCCGACGGGTAGACGCCGACCGTCGCCTGGAACGGGCGCGCGGCACCGGATCCCGCGCTGAGAACGAGGACCGCAAATGAGAGCAAGCCGAGCCGCCGCACGGCCCATTCGTCGGCTCCCGCCGTTTACTGCTGAATCCTCAGAATGAGGCAGCGGCGCCGACGTGCCGCTCCCAGGCGCCCGTCGTCACGATCTCCGCGAGCTCCGAGACCGCACGCCGCACCTCGTCCTCGGTGTTGAAGAAGTGCGGGCCCAAACGGACTCCCCCGTCTGGGTCGGGGCGGAAGTCGCAGACGATCCCGCGCTCGCCGAGCTCGCGGTGGCACGCGGCGTGGTCGGGCGTCGAGACGGTGACCGTGCCTCCGCGCCGACTCTCCTGACGCGGTGAGACCACCTCGAGCCCTGCTCCGTCGCAGAGGTCGATCATGAGCCGGGTGAGCGCGAGCGAGCGTTCCCGGATCCGCTGTACGCCGACCTCCTCGATCACGTCGTAGCCGGCCGTCGCCGCGTAGAGCGCGGGGACGTTCGGCGTTCCCGTGAGGAAGCGTCTCGCGCCCGCCGCGTACTCGAGCTCGGGCTCGAACGCGAACGGCCTGGCGTGGCCCTGCCAGCCGACGAGGGTGGGCTCGAGCCGTTCCGCGATGCCGGGCCGCACGTAGAGCCAGCCCGCGCCGGGGCCGCCGCAGAGCCACTTGACGCTGCCTCCGACCGCGAAGTCGACGCCGAGCTCGGTCAGGTCGAACGGCACGACGCCCGCCGACTGGTAACAGTCGAGCACGACGTACGCCCCGGCGTCTCGCGCGCGGCGGACGATGGGTTCCACGTCCTGGATCTCGCCGTTCTTGAACAGAACATGGCTGATGGGGACGAGCAAGGTTCGCTCGTCGATTGCTTCCGCGACGGCGGCGTCGTCCTCGACCGCGACGACCTCGAGCTCGGGCTGCGCCTGGTACAGGTACCGCACCGACGGGAAGTTCGCCTCCTCGTAGACGATCCGGTTCCGCTCGCCCGCCCGCGTGAAGCACGAGAGGACGATCGCCTCGGCGACCGTCACGTTCTGGTGCATGACGATCGAGCCGGCCGGCGCGCCGAGGATCCGCCCGAGCTGGTCACCGACCGTCACGGGCATCTCCCACCAGCCTTCGGCCCAGGCCCGGATTCCGCGGTCCCGCCAGGTGCGCGCGTACTCGTGCAGGTTGTCCTCCGCCGCCGCGGGCATCGCCGCGAGCGAGTGGTTGATGAGATACGTGCACGTCTGGAGGATCGGGAAGCGGTCGCGGTACTGCCCGGAATCGATCACGCGAGCGAGGCGACGGCGGCGTCCTCAGCCGCGTAGTCGAGCGTGTCCTCGATGTACGAGCCCTCCCAGGTGCGACCGCGCTCCAGCTCGCCGACGAGCCAGGCGCACGTCTCCTTCACCGCCTCGGGATACGTCGTCACCGGGCGGTAGCCGAGCTCCCGCTCCGCGGCCTCCATCGAGACGACGAGCGGCGATGAGGACGGCACGCCCCACGGGTTGCCGAATTCGTCCGCCGGGAGCAGAACCGGCTCGAACTCGAAGTCGAGTGCGTCGCCGATCGCGCGGCAGATCTCGAGCGTCGACGGGGGGTCGGGATCGCCACCGTTGAGGACTCGGTCGCCGGGCTGCGCTGCGGCGAGCCGGATCAGCTCGGCGAGGTTCGCGACCGACGCCGTGTTGAAGCGGCTCTCGCCGTTCCACGCCAGCGCGACGCGGCGGCGCCCGTCGACGGCGCGCTTGACGAAGAAGAGCTCGCGCGGGTTCTTGGCGCCCGGCCCGTGGATGGCGCAGGCGCGCAGCAGCGTCGCGGGTATCGGGCCTCGGAGCAGCGTCTGCTCGAGCTCGGCCTTCTGCGTCGAGTACGTGGCGTCGCCGGGCTCCGCCGTCCGCTGTGTCTCGAGGATGGGCACGGGCAGCCGCGGCGGCTCACCACCCTCCCCGTCGAGCGCTCTCCCCGCGTCGTCGGCGTAGACCGATGCGGTCGAGATGACGACGAGCGAGCCGACGAGCCCCTCGAGGCCGTTGAGCTGCTCACCGTGCCCGCGGTTCACCGCGATGCTGTCGAACAGGACGTCCGCATCCCCTCCGAGCGCCGCCCGCAGCTGCGCGTCGTCCGTCCGGTCGGCCGCAACTGCTTCGACGCCGATCTCCGCGAGCCCCTCCGGCAGCGTTCCGGATCGCGACACCGCGACCACGTCCCAGCCGTCCGTCGCCAGCGCGCGCGCGGCGGCGCGGCCGATCATGCCGTTGCCTCCGATCAGCACCGCCCGCGGCACTAGAGCTCCACCGCCTCCACGCGCTCCACCCTATGTCTCGCGGCGAAGGCCGCGACGACGCCCGCCGCGAGGACGATGGCACCGGCGATCTCGAGCGCAAGGTGGACGCCGTGCCCGGCCGAGGCTTCGGCGGCGACGAGCACCTTGGCGATGAGCTTCGCGTGACCCTTCACACCCGGGCTGTTCTCGGCGCTCGTGATGTTGCCGCCGGTGGTCACGAACTGGATCACCACCTTGCGGTAGAGAAGCGGAATGTGGAGCTTGACGAGCTTCTCGCTGAGGCCCGTCGTCAGCTGCGCATTGACCACCGCGCCGAGGACGGCGACTCCGAAGACGCCGCCGAGCTCTCGGCTCGTGTTCACGGTCGAGGCGGCCATGCCCGACTCCTCCGGCCGGACGAGCGTCAGCACCGCCTGCGTCATCGTCACGAGCGCGATGCCGAAGCCGAGCCCGGCGATCGCGAGCGGCCAGGTCAGGGCGGCGACGGTCGTCGTCGCCGTGAGCTTCCAGTCGGTGAGCAGGAGCCCGGCGCCTGCAAGGGCGCAACCGAGCACCATCGGCACGCGCGGGCCGACGCGGGCGGTCCAGAAGCCGGCGATCGGTCCGGCGACGATCATGGCGACTGCGAGCGACGTGAAGACGAGCGCGATCTGGAAGCCCGAGAAGTTCGAGATCAGCTGCAGGTAGAGCGCCGTGAAGAAGAAGACCGAGAAGACCGCGAGGTTGGTCGCGAAGGCGACGACATTCGCGGAGGTGAAGGTCGGGTTGCGGAGGAACTCGAGCTTCAGCACCGGGTCCGGGGCCCTCCGCTCGATCTCGAGGAATGCGACGACCAGCACGGCCGCGACGGCGAACAGGAGCAGGATCCACCACGTCCCGTAGCCCTGGTTCTCGCCCTCGATAACGGCGAACGTCGCCGCGAGGATCGCGGAGGCGCCGGTCACGAGGCCCGGCACGTCGAGTTGCCGGCCCTGCGGGTCGCTGCTCTCGGTGAGCGTCACAGCCGCGGCGGCGAAGCAGAGCACGCCGAGGCCGAGGCTGAACCAGAAGATGCTTCGCCAGCCGCCGGCGCCCTCTACGAGTACGCCGCCGAGCACGGGACCGAGCGCGAGCGCGAGCCCCGAGACCGCGGCCCAGACGCCGAGCGCGAGCGCCCGCTCCTCGCGCTCGGGGTAGACGTGCCGGAGCACCGAGAGCGTGCCCGGCTCGGAGCCCGCCGCGCCGACCCCCATCACGATGCGGGCCGCGATGAGGAAGCCGCTCCCGTGGGCGACCGCCGCCATCACGGCGCCGGCACAGAAGATCGCAACGCCGCCGAGCATCACCTTCTTGCGCCCGAACAGGTCTCCGAGCGTGCCGCCGGTGAGCATCAGCGCCGCGAACGCGAGCATGTAGCCGTTGACGATCCACTGCAGGCCGGGGACGCTGACGCTGAGCGACGACTGGATGTTCGCGAGCGCGACGCTCACGATCGTGTTGTCGAGGAAGGTGAGGAGGAGGATCGCGCAGACGGCCGCGAGGGCCGCTTCGCGGGCGTGACGTTGCCGCAGCGCGGCGATCGCCGTCATCGCGCGGACGTTACGACTTGCAGGCGGACGGCGTGCTGCCCTGAAGAGCGACGAGCTTGCAGAGGCTCGCGAAACCGACCTTCCACGTGCCGCCCTGGAGCACGGCGGTGCCCGTCTGCGTCGGGAGCGAGGTGCCGGCGAGGCTCACGGTGTAGACGACCTTGGCCTTGTTGCCGGGCTCGAGGGTCACCGACGAGATCTTCACGGTCACGTTCTTCGCGAGCGGGTTGTTCGCGAATCCCTGGACCACGGTCTTGAACCTCGCACCGTTCTGGAGGACGGCGATGCGGTCGGAGAGCGGCGTCTTGCCGGAGAAGAACTGCTCGTAGGCGCTTCTGATCTGGGCCTGCGCCTCGGCCGTGTCCCCCGTCGTCGTCTTGTGGCTGGAGGCGCCGCACGCGGCGAGCGCGAGCGCCGCGACGGCGAGGAGGGCGAGACGTCTCATCATGCCTCCTGAAGCGTGCGCAGACCCGGCCCGACGTAGCGCGCCGAGGGTCGGAAGAGGCGACCCGTCCGCTTCTGCTCGAGGATGTGCGCCGACCAGCCGGCAACGCGCGAACAGGCGAACATCGCGGGTGCGAGCGGCGGCGGCACCTCGGCGATGTCGAGGACGAGGGCCGAGTAGTACTCGACGTTGGTCTTCAGCGGACGGTCCGGCTTGCGCCGTTCGAGCTCGGCCAGCGCCGCCTCCTCGAGCTGCTCGGCGATCTCGATCTGCGGGGAGCCGAGCTCGCGCGCGGTCTGCTTCAGGATCCGCGAGCGTGGATCCTCCGCGCGGTAGACGCGGTGGCCGAAGCCCATGATCCGCTTGCCCGAATCGAGTGTGTCGCGCACCCACTTCTCGGGGTCGCCCATCGCCGAGACCTCCTCGAGCATCGGCTTGACGTAGGCGGGCGCGCCGCCGTGTAGCGGGCCGGAGAGGGCACCAACGGCCGCGGAGAGCGCCGCGCCGCAGTCGGCCCCGGTGGAGGCCACTACGCGTGCGGTGAAGGTGGAGGCGTTCACTCCGTGCTCGGCCGTGCAGATCCAGTACGTGTCGATCGCCTTCACCGCCTTGGGGTCGGCGTGGCCGCGCCACTGGAGCAGGAACCGCTCCGCCGCCGTACCACCCTGCTCGACGGTCTCCGCGGGAACGTCATCCTCGTGGCCGTCGGCCAACCGCGCCGAGCGGGCGACGATCGACATCATCTGGCCCGAGATGCGGCCGAGGTCCTCGCGGGCCTGGTCGTCCGAGATCTCGTTCAGCTTGCCGAGCCCCCAGAGGCCCGACAGCCGCGCCGTCTGCGCCTCGAGATCGGCGGGCGCGTGCCCGGTCATCCCCACCGGCTCGAAGGGCTCGGGGAGCGGCATCTTCGAGTCGATGTCGTCGTCGACGAGGAGACCCCAGATGTTCTCGTACGGGTACCTGCCGATCAGCGGCTCGACGTCGACGCCCCGGTAGCGCAGCGTGCCGCCCTCGCGATCGGGCTCCATGATCTCGGTCTCGACCGCGACGACACCCTCGAGGCCCGGCTTGAAGTCGTTGCTGCTCATGCGTGAATCTCCTCCAGCTCGATCTCCTGTCCGGCGCCGCGTTCCCGCGCAGCTGCGAGCACGAGCGCCGCAGCGGCGAGATCCTGGACGGCGACGCCGACCGACTTGTACAGCGTGATCTGATCCTCGGAGCTGCGTCCGGCCGCCGTCCCGGCGATGACCTCGCCGAGCTCCACGACCCCCTCCCGTCCGCGCGGATCGAGCTCCGGAGCGCCCGCGGGAAGCGGCGCGAACGCGGAGTCGCGCTGCTCGACCACGACGACGTCTGCCCGCTCGACGATCGCCGGGTCGAGCTCGGAACCACCGTCGAGGCTCGAGCCGACCGAGCTCACGTGCGTCCCCGGGCTCAGCCATCCGTACCGGACGACCGGCTCCTGCGCGGCCGTCGTCGCATGCACGACGTGGGCTCCGCGGACGGCGGCCTCGAACTCGCCGCGGCCGGCGACGCGCACCTCCGCGAAGCCACGGGCGCGCGGGAACATCTCCTGCGCCGAGCGCGACTGCACTCCGGTGCCGAGAATCGCGAGCACCCGTGCGTCGGGCCGCGCGAGGAGGCGGGCGGCGAGCGCGGCCGCGGCCGCGGTGCGCATCGCAGTGATGTACGTGCCGTCCATCAGCGCGACCGGCGTGCCCGTCGCGGGATCGAAGAGCGCGATCATCGCCTGATGCGTCGGCCGGTCGCGATTCTCCGGGAAGAGCGTGACGAGCTTGCAGCCGAGCCCGCTCGACGGCGCGTACGCGAGCATCGCGCCGAGGATCCCGTCCTCGCCGGCGCGGGACCCGACGCGCGGCACGAGCGACGCCTCCCCGCCGGAGAGCTCGGCGTGCGCGGCTGCAAGTGCGTCGAGGAGCGCGTCGAGGTCGAGCAGCTCCTCCACCTCGCTGCGGCTCAGGACAAGCATCGTCCTACGGACGGTACTCCTACCCGAGGAGTGTGAGCGTCCAGTCCGGGCGGTGCTGCGCGTCGAGCGAGAAAAGAAGGATCCGCTGCCACTGCCCGAGGCAGAGGGCTCCGTCAGCGAACGGCACCTGTTCCGAGCGTGGGCCGAGCAGGAACGCGACCAGGCGCTCGCGCGAGCGCAGCTTGCCGGGCACGACGCGCTCGAGCAGCGACTCGAGATCCTCGAAGAAGCCCGTCTCCCGCTCCTGCACGCGCACGAGCGAAAGCGTGCTCTCGGTGTGGAGGTACGCGATGCCCGAGCTCACACCCGACTCGGCGACCTCGCGGGACACGTCGTTCGTGATGTCCATCACCGACAGCGACGGGAGAGCCGCGGCGATCGAGTACGGAACTTCGACGGTCGTCATGCCTGTGCGACCTCCTTGGGCAACCTGAAGTGAACGTCCTCCTTCGCGACCTCGATCTCCTCCGGCAGCGCATAGCCGACCTCCGCGAGCCGCGCGGCCGTCGCGCGCACGAGCTCCTCCGGCGTCGACGCGCCCGCGGTGAGGCCGACCGTCTCGTGGCCGTCGAGGAGCGCCGGATCGAGCTCGCTCTCTCCGTCCACCAGCGTCGCCTGCGCGCCGGCGGCCTGGGCGACCTCGACGAGCCGCTGCGCGTTCGAGCTCGTCTCCGAGCCGATCACGAGCACGAGCGTCGCGCCCTGCGCGACCATCGCCTTCACCGCGTCCTGCCGGTTCTGGGTCGCGTAACAGATGTCGTCGGCGTGCGGACGCCGCAGCGTGCCGAGGTGATCCTCGAGCGCGTCCACGATCGGGGCCACGTCGTCGAGGGACAGCGTCGTCTGCGTGATCACGGCGACCGGCTTCTCGGTGTCGAGCTCACGCGCCTGCTCCGGCGACTCGATGACGACCGTCGAGTCGGGCCGCTCGCCGAGCGTTCCGATCACCTCGACGTGATTCTCGTGGCCGACAAGCGCGACGAGGTGGCCGCTGTCGGCGTAGCGCCGCGCTTCGGCGTGCACCTTGTTCACGAGCGGGCAGGTCGCGTCGACGACCCGTAGGCCGCGCCGCTGCGCGTTCTCCTTCACCGCAGGCGCGACGCCGTGGGCCGAGAGGACGCAGATCTCGCCCTCCGGGATCTCGTCCTCGTCCTCGACGAAGACGGCGCCGAGCTTCTCGAGCCGACGCACGACGTGCTCGTTGTGGACGATCTGATGGCGAACGTAGACCGGCGGCCCGTACTGCTCGAGCAGCCGCTCGACGATCTCGATCGCGCGGTCGACGCCGGCGCAGAACGAGCGCGGTGCAGCGAGGAGGACGCGGCGCGTCACGTGACGACCGCCTCCTCGAGCGCGTCCAGCGCGCGCAGCGCGTCGCGGATCGAGCGCACCGCGTCGCCACGGCGAGTGGCGATCCAGCGGAGCAGACCGGCGACGTTCGTCCGGCCGTCGGCGTGCACGGTCCGATCGACTCCTTCGACGGCGCTGCCCGCGTCGTCGGAGACAGCGCGGAGCACACCCGCGAGCCGGCCGCTGCGCGCGAGCACGCCGCTCTCCATGTCGACGGCGTCGGCGCCGCTCGCCACACGCAGGCGCTCCCGCTCGGCCTCATCGTGAACGAGGACGTCGCCGCCGAGGACGACGCCGGCGCGGGCGCCGCGGACACCGAGCCCCGGACCCTCCCAGAGCGTCGTACCGGTCTCGTCGACCACACGCGTCGCGTCGAGCACGTCTCCGACCTGCAGCTCGCCGAGCGAGCCCGCGAGCCCGAAGGAGACCACACGCCCTTCGGGGACGCCGTTCGCCGCGCGCACGCCTACGCGCACCGTCTCGAGGCCGAGCCGCCGCGCGACCCGCTCCTCGGCGCTCGTCGCGCAGGCGAAGGTGAGGGATCTCAGCCGGTCAGCGTCCAAGCGAGACTCCGCACGGTTTCCTTCAGACTCTTCGAGGCCTCGTACGCCGCCGACGGCTCGAACCCGCAGTGGATGCCGCAATGTTCGCAACGCGGGTCGTTGCCGGGGCCGTACACCTCCCACTCCATCCCCTCGAGCAGCGCCTCGTACGTCGGGAAGATCCCGTCGGTGAGGAGGTAGCACGGGCCCTTCCAGCCGTACGGGTTGCGCGTGATCGAGCCCCACGGAGCGCAGGTGAGCTCACGCTGCCCGGTGAGGAAGTCCTGGTAGATCGGCGTCGCGATCCAGCGATAGCCGTGCTCCTTCGTGGCCGCGCGAATGGCCCGGAACTTCTCCTCGTGCTCGTCGCGCGTCATCGTCAGCGCCGGGTCGATCTGCGAGTACTGGTAGCCCGGAGCAACGAGCATCCCGTCGATGCCGACCTCGTCGGTGAGGTAGCGCATCATCTCGATCACGTCGCCGACCTCGGTCTCCTTGAAGATCGTCGTGTTCGTCGTGACCCGGAAGCCGCGGTCGCGTGCCGTCTTGATCGCGTCGATGGCGATGTCCCAGAGCCCGGGGTAGTCGCAGACGTAGTCGTGGATCTCGCGCATCCCGTCGAGGTGGATGACGAAGCTCAGCCGGTTCGACGGCTCGAACCAGTCGAGGCACTGCTCGAGCCGCAGCGCGTTGGTGCACAGCTCGATCGTCTTGCCGAGCTCGAGCACCTGTGTGACGACCTCGTCGACGCCCTTGTAGACGAGCGGCTCGCCGCCGCAGATCGAGACAACGGGAGCGGGGCACTGGACGGCCGCGTCGACGCACTCCTCGACCGACAGGCGCGCGCGGTTCGACTCGTACTCGCGGATCTTCCCGCAGCCGATGCAGGCGATGTTGCACGCGAGGGTCGGCTCGAGCATGAGGACGAGCGGATAGCGCTCGCCCTTCCGCTGCTGCGCGGCGACGTACTTGCCGATCGAGACCGTCGATGCGAGCGGGAACTTCATCCAGCCAACCTTTCTCTCAGTCGTCCGAGTGCCAGGAGCGGAAACGTGATGCGGTAGAGGTGGTACCGGATCATGAAGTCGAGCGGGAATCCCGTGCCGGTGAAGTGCTCCTCGTGCCAGTCACCGTCCGGGCGTTGCGCGGCACAGAGATAGTCTGCCGCCCTGCGAGTGGCTGAATCTTCAGCGTTTCCTGCGGCCACGTAGGCAAGTAGCGCCCAGGCGGTCTGCGAAGCCGTCGTGAAGCTCGCACGCCCGCGGAAGGCGGGATCGACGTACGAGCGGATGTCTTCGCCGAAGCCGCCGCTCGCCTGCTGCACGGAGTCGAGCCACGCGACGGCCCGACGTACGGACGGATGGTCGTACGGGACGCCGCAGGCCTCGAGCC
>Ga0335076_10001255_pt1 | contig 24564 bp, 16 predicted proteins | sample Lox_Sample_25_FD_206717 | JGI IMG/M metagenome (GOLD analysis project Ga0335076, IMG submission 206717) | Soil microbial communities from Loxahatchee National Wildlife Refuge, Florida, United States - Lox_Sample_2.5 | ecosystem: Environmental > Terrestrial > Soil > Wetlands | place: USA... | reverse complement strand
GAGCTCTGGCAGCAGGCGATCGAAGAGCTGAGTCGGCTCTGAGAGGGCACCGGCAGCGTTGCCTCACGTGGGCCGCGATAGCTGCAGCCGCTCGCGAGCCTCGGCGGCGGATTGCACGTGAGCGCCCAGCATGTGCACGATGGCCACCGCACGCTCGACCAGCTGGGCATTGCTCGCGAGCACGCCCTTCTCCACGTACAGGTTGTCCTCGAGACCGACCCGTACGTTGCCTCCGAGGAGCACCGCCTGGGCGACCATCGGCATCTGCATCCGGCCGACGCCGAAGGCCGACCACAGCACGCCCGGCGGAAGCGCATCACGCATCGCATGCATCGCCTCGGCCGTGGCCGGCGCTCCGTAGCGGATCCCGAGACACAGCTGGAAGAGCGCGGGTGACTCGAAGAGTCCTTCGGCGATCAGCTGCCTGGCGAGCTCGATATGACCGAGCTCGAAGACCTCGATCTCGGGGCGCACGCCGCGCCGGCGAAACTCCTGGGCCATGGCGCGCAGGTAGCGCGGCGTTGTCCCGTAGAGCGCTTCGTCGAAGTTGAGCGATCCGCAGTCGAGACTGCCGATCTCGGGGCGTAGCGCGCTGATGTGTGCCATGCGCTGCTGCGGACCGACGAAATCGGTTCCCGCGGCGAATTGCAGCGGCGCATCGTCGGGCCCGAGCAGCAGGTCGCCGCCCATTCCGCCGGTGAGGTTGATGATGACCTCGTCATTGCGGGCGCGGATACGCTCGAACACCTCGCGAAAGAGCGAGGGATCCCGGCTCGGGGCGCCCGAGGCCGGATCGCGCACGTGAAGGTGCACGATCGCGGCACCGGCCGCATGCGCCTCGAGCGCCGCGGCAGCGATCTGTTCGGGGGTGACGGGAACCCTGGGATTCTTCCGCACCGTATCGCCCGAGCCGGTGACGGCGCAGGTGATGAAGACCGCAGTGGATATCACGACTGCCCCTTGAGACGCCCGCCCGCACCGAGGTGATGGCGGCAAGCATAGCGCCAAAGCATTGCCGCCCGCGCGAGCGCGCGGCGCAAGCGGCGCCGGGTATGAACCCCTGTATATTGCAGCTCTGCGCTCAGAAGAGGTGCGCTGGTCAGATGACGACAAGTCGCGCGGTGGGTTGGGGAATGGGAACGCTGCCCCGCATCGTGCGGGGCGAGGGCAGCTATGTCTACGATGCGCAGGGGCGGCGCTACCTGGACGGCTCCGGCGGTCCGGCTGCCTTCAGCATCGGTCACGGCAATCGCGAGGTGAACGCGGCGATCAGCGCGCAGCTCGCGCAGGTAGCCTGTGGCTATCGGTATCTCTTCACCAGCGAGCCCCTCGAGGAGCTGACGAGCCTGCTGCTACGCCTATGTGGCCGCGCCTTCGCGCACATCGTGTACTCGGGCAGCGGCTCGGAAGCGATGGAGTCGGCCATGAAAGTGGCACTGCAGTACTGGGATGCCCGTGGGCTGCCCGGGAAGAAGCGCTTCATCGCCCGTGAGCGCTCCTACCACGGCAATACGCTCGGTGCTCTGTCACTGTCGGGCTTCCTCGAGCGTCGGCGACCGTTCGAGGGAAGCCTCCTCGACGTGTCGTTCGTGTCCGCGGCCAATGCCTACCGTCCGCTGCGCGACCTGCCGGCGGGCGAGCTGACGGCGGCGCTCGCCGAGGAGCTCGATGCGCGCATCACTCAACTCGGCCCGGAGCGCGTCGCGGCGTTCGTCTTCGAGCCGGTGGTCGGGGCCGCCGGCGGCGTGGTGCCCCCTCCGGAGGGCTACGCGAGTGCGATCCGTGCGGTCTGTGACCGGCACGACGTACTGCTGATCGCGGATGAGGTGATGTGCGGCGCGGGGCGATGCGGCTCATGGCGCGCCCTCGAGCACGATGGCATCGTTCCCGACATCATGGCAGTCGGCAAGGGACTCGCGGCCGGCTACATCCCGCTTGCCGCGACCATCGTCCGCCAGGAGCTCGGTGACACGATTCTCTCCGCGCACGGAGTGATCCTCACCGGACACACCTACTCGGGGCATACGGCCGCGTGCACCGCCGCTCTTGCAGTCCAGCGCATCATCGAGCGCGAGTCGTTGGTCGCGCGGGTGCGCAGCCGCGGCGAGCCGCTGCGCCGCGAGCTGCGCCGGGCGCTCGAGCCATTCGCGGAAGTCGGCGACGTGCGCGGCCGCGGGTTCCTGATCGGCATCGAGTTCGTCCGCGATCGCGCCAGCCGGGAGCCGTTTCCGGCCGAGCGGACCCTGAGCCATGTAATCGGCCGTGAGGCGCTGGCCGAGGGGCTGATCTGCTATCCGTGTGCCGGTAATGTCGGCGGGGTGAAGGGGGACACGATCATCGTCGCCCCCCCTTACAACGCGAGCGAGAGCGAGCTCGCGGAGCTCGTCGAGAAGCTCACCCGGGCGGTGGCTCGCGCACTTGCGGCGGGATGACCCCGCCGGGTGCGAGGCTCAGCCGCGGAGCGTGAGATCACCCGCGACCGCCGAGCGGAAGATGCGCGCGTAGCCTTTCGCGTCGGTCGGAAGCGGATTGCCGGCCGCGCATGGATCGTGCGCGGCTTCCTCGCCGATGGTCTCGGGGTTGCGCAGCGTGACGCCGAGCTCCGCGAGCGAGTTCGGAATCCTCAAGCGCTGGCGGAAGCCGAGGATCCAGTCGAAGAACGCGGCGAACGGCTCGCCGGCCAGGCTCAACGTCCGGGCGATGACCGCGAGACGTGGCTCGATCGCCGCGCGGTTGTGCACGAGAAGATAGGGGAGCAGCACCGCGTTGGTGAGACCGTGGTGCGTGTTGAAGTGAGCCCCCACCGGATGCGCAATGGCATGCACGCCCCCGAGCCCCTTCTGAAATGCCGTCGCCCCCATGCTCGCCGCGGCCAGCATGCGCGAGCGCGCCTCGATGTCGCTGCCGTCGTCGTAGGCCCGCGGCAAGTACGTCTGGATGAGCCGCAGTCCCTCGAGCGCAATGCCATCGGCCATCGGGTGGAATCCCGGGGCGCAGAATGCTTCGAAGCAGTGTGCGAACGCGTCCATGCCGGTGGCCGCGGTGATCTTCGGCGGCAGGCCGACGGTGAGCTCCGGGTCGCTGATGACGACGCCGGGCATCATCTGCGGGTGAAAGATGATCTTCTTCTGCTGCGTGGCCTCGTTGATGACGACGCCGGCGCGTCCGACTTCCGAGCCGGTGCCCGCGGTGGTCGGTACCGCGACGATTGGTGCGATCGCGCGTCGGTCTGCGCGTCTCCACCAGTCGCCCACGTCCTCGAAGTCCCACAGCGGTCGCGTCTGCCCGGACATGAAGGCGATCACCTTGCCGGCATCGAGCGCCGAGCCGCCGCCGAAGGCGATCACCCCGTCGTAAGCCCCTTGGCGATAGACCGCGAGACCGTCGTCGATGTTGGCTGCCACCGGATTGCCGCGCACGCCCGCGTACAGGCCGGTACCGGGGACCAGTGAGAGCGCGTCGCGCACCATAGGCGCTTCGCGCAGCCCCTCGTCGGTTACGAGCAGCGGCCGCTTGATGGCGAGCCGCTCGCAGGCCGCGGGCAGTTCCTTGATGCGACCCGGCCCGGCCCATACGGTCGTCGGGTAGCTCCAGTTCGCCTTGAGGGGTACGTTCACGTCATCACCCGCAGATGGAATGATTTTGGCCGTGTCAGGTGCTCGTAACCGACGACCGAGAGCGTGCAGCCGCGCCCCGAATCCTTGACGCCCACCCAGGCAAGCGCCGGGTCGAGATAGTCGCAGCGGTTCATGAAGAAGGTACCGGTTTCGAGTTGCGTGCCGAGCTCGAGCGCCGCGCCCTCATCGCGCGTCCATACCGCCGCGGTGAGACCGAAACGGCTGTCGTTCATGTGTGCCACGGCTTCGGCGTCGCCGCTCACCCGCATGACGCCGGCGACCGGTCCGAAGATCTCCTCGCGCATGACCGAGGAGTCGGCCGGCGCATCGATGAGCAGCTGGGGCGCGAGGTACGGTGTGCCCGGCCTGCTCTCGGGGAACTCGCGCTCCCCGATCGCCGGGCGCGCGCCGGCATTCACCGCCGCCTGCACCTGTGCGCGCACCGCGTCCGCGGCGGCAGTACGCACGAGCGGACCGAGCGTTGTCTGCGGATCGAGAGGGTCCCCGAGGCGGTACTGCCGGATCAGCTCCGCGCAACCGCGCGTGAAAGGCTCGTAGATGCTCTCGTGCACGTAGATGCGCTGCAGCCCACAGCAGGACTGTCCGGAATTGAAGTACGCACCGTCGACGATGTTCTCGATGGCGTGCGGCAGGTCGGCGTCCGCGCGCACGTATACCGGATCACAGCCCCCGAGCTCGAGGCCGACGCCGATGAAGCGCTCGGCGGCGGCCCGCTGCACCGCCTGCCCCCCGGCCACCGAGCCGGTGAAGGCGACGAAGTCGACGCGCGGATCGCGGATCACGGACTCGGTATCGGCATGCGAAAGGTGCAGCACCTCGAAGAGGCCTGTCGGCAGTCCCGCGGCGCTGAAGCATGCGGCGAACGTCTCGGCGCAGAGCGGCGTCTGCGCCGAGTGTTTCAGCACGACGGCGTTGCCGGCCATGAGCGCCGGTACCACGCTGTTGACCGCGATCAGGTATGGGTAATTCCAGGCCGCGACCGTGAATACCACACCGAGCGGTTCGCGGCGTATGAAGCGGCGAAAGCCGCTCTTCGGTCCCGCGTCCACGTCGGCGAGCGCAGAGGCGGCGATGCCGGTCATGTAGCGGGCACGCTCGAGCGTGCCGCGCACCTCGCTTGGCGCAAAGCGGATCGGGCGCCCCATCTGCCAGCTGAGCTCCGTGGCGATCTGCGCGCCGCGCCGCTCGAACTCACCGCAGAAGCGCTCCATGATCGCGGCGCGCTCGGCGAGTGGCGTCGTGCGCCATTCGCGCTGCGCCAGAGGCGCGCGCTCGAGGGCCGCCTCGATCTGCGCGGCGCTGGCGGCGGTGCGCTCGACGTACACGCTGCCATCGACCGGGGAGATGGTCGTGAGCTTCATCAGATGATCTCGAAATAACGCTCGAGCTCCCAGTCGGTGACGGCGCGGCGGAACTCGCGCTCCTCCCACTCGCGGCTCGCCGCAAAGTGGCTGACGAACGGGGCGCCGAACAGCTCCTGCGCCGCGGGCGAGTGTGTCAGCCGCTCGGCAGCCTCGGTGAGCGTGCGTGGCAGCTGGCGTTCCGCCGGAAGCTTGCGGTCGTAGGCATTGCCGCTGATCGGCTCGCCCGGCTCGAGGCGATGCTCGATCCCCCACAGGCCCGAGCCGACCGCCACGGCGAGCGCGAGATAGGGATTGATGTCGGCGGCGGCGATGCGGTATTCGACGCGCTGCGCCTTGGGGCCGCCCGTGATCACGCGCAGCGCGCAGGTGCGGTTCTCCACGCCCCAGGTCGCGCTGGTCGGCGCCCAGTAACCCGGCACCAGGCGTGAGTAGCTGTTGACGGTTGACGCCACCATGGCGAGCAGCTCGGGCATCAGCGCCAGCTGGCCGCCGACGAACCAGCGCATCTCCTGCGACATGCCATGGGCAGATGCCGCGTCGTGGAACACGGAGCTGCCGTCCTTGCGGGCGAGCGAGACGTGCAGGTGGCCGCTCTGTCCGGGGAGCTGCTGCGACCACTTGGCCATGAAGGTTGCCATCAGCCCGCGACGCTGGGCCAGTACCTTCACGAAAGTCTTGAAGAGTGCTGCCCGGTCCGCGGCCTCGAGCGCTTCGCTGTAGTGCAGCGCGGCCTCGATGACTCCCGGGCCGGTCTCGGTGTGCAGGCCCTCGATCGGCATGCGCATGTCGGCGGCGAGCTTGAGGAGCTCGTGGTAGAGCTCGGCGTGCACCGAGCTGCGCAGCACCGAGTAGCCGAAGTACCCGGGTGTCAGGTTCTCGAGGCCGCGGTAGTGCTTCGCGCGCGCGCTCGCGGGTGTCTCGCGGAAGAGGAAGAACTCGTATTCGGCGGCGGCATTGGCGCCGTAGCCCATGGCAGCCGCTCGCGCGAGGACGCGGCGCAGCACCGCGCGCGGACACACCTCCTCGGCGCTGCCGGCGAACTCGCCGAGGAACAGCAACATGTCGCCCTCGAGTGGCAGCGCGCGGCAGGTCTCCGGCAGCAGCCGCACGGGAGCATCGGGAAAGGCGGTGTGCCAGCCGGTGAAGGTGACATTGTCGTATTGCTGATCGTTGCTATCCCAGCCGAGCACGACGTCGCAAAAGCCGAGTCCCTTCTCCAGTGCGCTGAGGAACTTCGCCCGGTCGATGTATTTGCCGCGCAGAATGCCGTCGTTGTCGAAGACGCCGACCTTGACGTGCGTGAGGCCGCGCTCCTCGACGATCGCGCGGGCCTGCGCAGCGGTGCGCACCTCTTCTGGCTGCATTGACGACAACTCCTGGCGCGGCTCAGCGCGCCGCGCCCGGCGGCGAAGCCTTTTCGTTGCTTGTCATGTTAGCGCGACAGGCTGCTGCACCGGTATGCGGCCTTCTCGATCCACGCCGGGCTGATCTCCACGCCCCAGCCGGGAGCAGACGGAATGGTGACGTGGCCGTCCACCACCGCGTACGGGTCGTTGCGGAACAAGCCCTGCTGCCAGGGATAGTAATCCGCGCCCTCGATCGAGAGCTCGAGATACTTACCGGGGTTCGGGATGGCGCCGAGCAGGTGCATCGTGCACAGCGTGACCAGCGACAGGTTGGCGCTGTGCGGCGTGCACGGCAGGCCGGCCGCCGCCGCCATGCGCACCACCTGCAGCGTGCGTGCGAGCCCGCCCATGTACATGACGTCCGGCTGCACGATGTCGACCGCGCGCATGGTGATCATGCGCTCCCAGGTGGCGAGGTCCCAGTCCTGCTCACCGCCGCTGACGTCGATCGTGAGCGCATCGCTCACGAGCTTCGTTTCTGCGAGCTTCCAGTACGGGCACGGCTCCTCGTAGTGACTGATGTCCTCGGCCTCGAGGAGTCGCCCGACTTCGATCGCACGCTGCGGTGAGAAGCCGCTGTTCGCATCGACCAGCTTGGCGACTGCGGGCCCGAGCGCGCGCGCCACCTCCGGCACAATCGCCTCGGTACGCCCCGGCCATTCGTCGACGTCGTGCCCGCACTCGGCGGCCACGCGCCACTTGAAGGCGTCAAATCCCGACGCATCACGCAGCCGCACCAGGCGGCGGGCTTCGTCCGCGGGCCGGATGTCGCGCCGCATGGAGGAGGCGTAGGCGCGCAGCCGTCTGGGCCGGCCGCCGAGCAGCTCGACCACCGGCTTGTCTTCGAGCTTGCCGCGCAGGTCCCAGAGCGCGGTATCGAGTCCGGCGAGCGCGCGGCAGCGGTAGCTGCCGGGAAACTTGTGCTCACGCTCCTCGATGCGCTCGATGAGGGTCTCGATGGGGAAAGCGTCGGCGCCGAGGGCCCAGGGTGCAACCTGGCGGTGAAAGATGCTCGCGGTAATGTCGGCGTTGTAGGTCGATGTCTGGCCCCAGCCCACGGCGCCACTGTCGGTGGTGAGGCGCACGAAGCATACGAACTGGTCGGTGAAGGTCTCGAGGCTCGCGATCTTCATGGCCGCTGATTCCGCTCCGCGGCGGCGGTGCGCGCATTCAGCACGAAGAGAAAGGCGGCCCCGAGCGCCGCGAGTGCGCTCACCACCGCGAGCGAGATGAACACGCCGCCCCAGCCGAAGGCGACCGCGAGGCGCGCCATGACGGTGCCGGCGAGCACTCCGCCGAGATAGCCCGTGCCGTCGACCAGCCCGGAGGCGACGGCCCCGGCGCGCTTGCCGCCGAAATCGAGGGCAAAGGCACCGGGCAGAAAGGCGTACGGGCCGAGGAGGGTGAAGGCCACGATTGCGATCATGACCACGGGCAGCACCGCGCCGGCCGTGCCGGGTCGCAGCAGTGTGAGCACGACGAGCGCGATGGCCGTTGCGCTGAGCCCGAGGAACAGCAGCAGTGCACGGCAGTTCGCGCCGAGGCGGTCGCTGGTCCAGCCGGCAAGCAGCGAGGAGACGGCACCGGCGGCGGGGAAGATCGCCGACAGGCTCGCGGCGTGACCCACGCTGTAGCCGAGGAAGTCGTGCAGGTACACCGGGTTCCAGGTGTAGAAGGTCTCGCGCACCATGGTGGCGGCGAAGCCGAGGAGACACACCATGAGGAAGGCGCGGCTGCGCAGCAGCGGCAGCACCAGTGTCAGGTAGCTGGTCGGTGCGGTCGTCGCGCCGGCGAAGACGTTGCGCGGGTTGGCCTCGGCTTCTGCGTGGCCGTCATCGACGCGCGATTCGCGCAGGAAAAAGAGGTTGGCGAGAAACATGCAGCCGGCGACGCCGGCGCCGAATATGAACAGCCCGCGCCAGCCCACCCCGTGCTGCAGCAGCAGCCCCATGCTCTGGCGCGCCGCCGCATCGCCGATGAAGTAGCTGCAGGTGAGAATCGCGATCACCGTGCCGTAGCGGGAATAGTCGAACCACTTGGAGGACACCTTGACGAGTGCCGACCAGCCAATCGACTGTGTCAGCCGGTTGCACACCCAGGCGAGAGTCAACACCGGCAGCGTCGAGCTCGAGGCAAACAGCAGCGTGAAGGCCGTCGCCCCGCCGGTGGCCACCAGCAGATTGCGCCTGCCGCCCCAGTAATCCCCGAGACTGGTGAGAAACCATTTGCCGAGCGCATAGGCAAACACCCCCCAGGAGGTCATCGAGCCGATGCTGATGATCGCATCGCCGTGGCTGATGCCGCGGCGCCCGAGATCCTCGATCAGCAGCGGCGTCGCGACCGAGAGGTTCGAGCGGCAGAAGTAACAGGAGGCGTAGCCGAGGAACAGCAGCAGTACCGTGCGGCACTGCGAGACGCGCAGCTCGCGCACCGTCGGCACGCGGCCGGCGGCCGCCGCTGCGACTACGGTTGCCACGGCAGCGAATACGTCTTGACGTTGGTGAAGCTGCGGATGGCTTCCTGGACGCCCTCCTTGTAGCCGAGGCCCGAATCCTTGATACCGCCGAAGGGCGTGAGCTCGAGGCGATAGCCGGGGACCTCGCGCACGTTGACGCTGCCGACGTTGAGCTCGGAGACGAACTTGGTGATGTAGTCGAGCCGGTTGGTACACACCGCGGACGACAGGCCGTAGACGGTCGAGTTCGCGATGCGGATTGCGTCCTCGATCGTGCCGAACGTCATGACGGGAGACACCGGGCCGAAGGTCTCCTGCCTGACGAGCGGCATCTGCGGCTGCACCCGGTCGAGGAGGGTCGGTGAGTAGAGCGCGCCGGCGCGAATGTTGCCGTAGAGGAGCCGCGCGCCCTGCGCCACCGCATCGTTCACCCGTTCCTCGAACGAGCGGGCTGCCGCCTCATCGATCACCGTGCCCATCTCGGTGGCGGGATCCATCGGATCGCCGTAGCGGACGGCGCGCGTCTTCTCGAGCAGCAGCGCGACGAAGCGCTCCGCCACCGCTTCCTGCACCAGCATGCGCTTGATGGCCGTGCAGCGCTGCCCGGAGTTCTTGTATGAGCCGAGCGCGGCCAGCGCGGCGGCTTCCTCGAGGTCCGCATCCTCCATGACGATGATGGGATCGTTGCCGCCGAGCTCGAGCACCTGGCGCTTGTAGACGGCCTTGGCGGCGATGTACTTGCCGACGGCGACGCCGCCGGTGAAAGTGATCAGGTCGATGTCGGGGTGGGTGAGCAGCTCGTCGCCGATCTCACGCGGATCGCCGGTGAGCACGCTGAACATCTCCGGCGGCAGCCCGGCCTCGTAGAGAATGTCCGCGAGCTCGAGCGCGCTGAGCGGCGTCTTCTCCGAGGGCTTGAGCACCATGCGATTGTTGCTGGCGATCGAGGGCGCGACCTTGTGCGCGACCTGGTTGAGCGGGTGGTTGAAGGGGGTGATGGCGCCGATCACCCCGAGCAGCGGCTCACGCAGCGTGTACACCTTGCGGCGCTTGCCGTGCGCCGTCAGATCGCAGGAGAAGATCTGCCCGTCATCCTGCAGCGCCGCGTTGCCGGCGAACAGGAACACGTCGCAGGCGCGGCCCACCTCGTAGAGCGAATCCTTCTTGCACAAGCCGCTCTCGGCGGTGATCAGGTTGGCGAACTCCTCGGCACGCGCGCGCAGTATTTCCGCGGTCCGGTAGCAGATGCGATAGCGCTCATAGCGGGTGAGGCGCGGGCGGAACGCCCGGGCGAGGGCGATGGCCCGACGCACGTCGGCCACCGAGGCTCTGGCGACCGTGCCGATGAGCGCGCGGCTGTAGGGGTTGAAGACCTCGCTCGAGTGCTCGGTGGCAATGCGCGCGCCGCCGATGCGCAGCGTCTCGTGCCGCACGGCGTCGCTGGCGCCGCCGGCAGCAGGACGCCCCGGAGCGCTAGGCGGCATGATTCAGCACCCAATCGAAGGCATCGAAGTTGCGCCAGCGGTGGTTGCCATCGAGATTCGCGATGCGGCGATTCATCACCAGCGGCACCTGCTGCTCCGAGAGGCCGCCGTGCGAGCGCAGCGGCGCATCGAGCCCCGAGAGATCGTGCTTGGCGGCGGCGCCGCCGATGACCACACTGCGCTCGCCGAGCACCACCAGGTCGCCGATGCGATCGGCGGGGAGCTCGAAGGCGCGCGCGGCGTCGGCGCGCGTCAGCACCGTCTCGATCCCACGCAGCGCCGCGAGGCGCGGTGCGAGACCCACGGCGGCGACGTCGGCGGGCAGGTAGACCGTGGCGTACGAGCCGAGCGCGCCGTGGTGAACCACGTAAGGGTCGGTGATCGGCAGGATCACGCGCGTGCGGGACTTACCCAGCCAGTCATCGAGCAGGTCCTGGAGGTAGATGACGTTCGGGCTCGCGTCGAGTCGCGTCTTGGCGTTCATGCCGTGATCGGCCGTGACGGCAATCACGCACCCGGCGTCCTCGAGTGCCGCCAGGTAGCGGTCCATCATGCGGTAGAACGCGTTGGCTTCGGCTGAGCCCGGTGCGTGCTTGTGCTGCACGTAGTCGGTGGTGGAGAGATACATGACGTCGGGTGCCCGTGCCTGCATCAGCTTCACCCCGGCGGCGAAGACGAACTCCGAGAGCGCGGCGCTGTACACGCTCGGAACCGGCAGGCCGACGAGCGCGAGCACCGCGTCGATGCCGTGCTCAGCGAGCGTCGCCTCGTCTGCCTTCTCCGCGGAGAAGCACACGCCGCGCAGGCGGTGGCCGAGAAGCTTGCGCAGCTTGTCTTTCGCGGTGATCACTGCCACCTTGCAGCCGGCCTCGGCGAGCGCGGCGAGCAGCGTCGGGGCCCGCAGCCACTTCGGGTCATTCATCATCACCTCGGCGCCGCTCTCGGTGTCATACAGATAGTTTCCGCAGATCCCGTGAACGGCCGGTGGCACTCCGGTGACGATCGACAGATTGTTCGGGTTGGTGAAGCTCGGAATGACACAGTCGGCGATCACCGCCGTGCCCTGCGCCAGCACCCGCTTCATCCACGGCATCTCGCCGGCGGCGATCGCCTGGGCGATGTAGTCCGGCTCGCAACCGTCGACGCACACCACTACCGAGGGGCGCTCGGGCAGGCGATAGCTGCGGCCGTTGACTTCGATGCGGCTCATGGGGGTCTCACCTCATCTTCAGGCGGCGGCGCGCATTTCGGCCAGCACCTCGCCGACCGCCTCGACTGCGCCGCCGATACCACGCTCGCCGAGCTGGCCCATGCAGCCGACGCGGAACGTCTCGAGCGTCGTGAGCTTGCCCGGGTAGAGGATGTAGCCGCGCGCCTTGACCGCGTTGTAGAAGCTCTTGAAGTCGTAGCGCGGGCTGTCGGGGGCGTGGAAGGTGACGATGATCGGCGCCTGGATCGCCGCCGGCAGGAAACTGCGCAGCCCGAGCCGCGCCATCCCCTCGATCAGCGTGCGGCAGTTGCGCGCGTAGCGCGCGCCGCGCGCGGCGAGTCCACCTTCCTCGAGGTACTGGGCGATGGCGGAATCGAAGGCCGCCACGACGTGGGTCGGCGGCGTGTAACGCCACTGCGTGGTCTTCTGCATGTAGACCCACTGGTCGTGGAGGTCCATCGCCAGCGAATGACTGTTGCCTTCGCTGCGCTCGAGCACCGCGCGGCGCACGATGACGAAGCCCATTCCGGGCGGCCCTTCGAGGCATTTCCCCGAGGCGGCTACCAGCGCGTCGAACGGCGTGCGGCGCGCGTCGATCTCGAGCGCGCCGAAGGAGCTCATCGCATCCACGATCAGGCCCTTGCCGTGGCGGGCCACGACCTGGGCGATCGCATCGAGCGGGTTGAGGATTCCGGTGCTGGTCTCGCAATGCACCAGCGCCACGTGCGTGATCGAGGGATCGGCGGCGAGCGTGCGCTCGATGTCGGCGGCGCAGATCTGGGTGTTCTCTGCGTAGTCGAGCGTGGTGAGCCTGCGGCCGAGCACGCGGCAGATACGGGCGATGCGCTGGCAATAGGCGCCGTTCTGCGGAACCAGCACGTGTCCGCTGCTGCGCGCGACCAGCGTGCCGATCGCTGCCTCGACCGAGAACGTGCCGCTGCCCTGCATCGGGACGCATTCGTGCGTGGCGCTGCCCGACACGATGTCGAGCAGCCGCTCGCGGATGCGGCCGGTGATGCTGTTGAAATCGACGTCCCACGAGCCCCAGTCGTGCAACATCGCCTGTCGGGTGCGCAGCGACGTCGTCAGGGGACCGGGGGTGAGGAGGTAGGGTTCGGTGGTCATCGGAGTGCACGCTCGCGGTGGACGGACGATCTTAACAAAGCCTCCAAGCTGCCAGTGGCGTCCTCGCCCGGGCGCGGGGCGCCGGCAGGCGCGCTGCGGCGGGTGGCTGGCGGCGAGTTGCTGGCCCACTCATGGGGTGGCGTCGGTGCGGACGTACAGCCTGCGGCGCAGCGCGTGGGCGATGAGCAGTACCGCGACGCTCACCAGCCCGAAGGCGAGCGCCACGCGTTGCGCCGGGATGACCCCCATGGCGGCCACGACCGCCAGCATGGCGATGATCGTGAAGCGCGTGAGCCAGGGGTATCCCCACATGCGCACCCGCAGCCGCGCCGGCGATTCCCGCTCGAGCCGCCGGCGCAACCGCAGTTCGGCGATGGCGATCAGCAGGTAGACGAAGATCGCGACGGTGCCGTAGGAGTTGACGAGGAAGGCGAACACGCGGTCGGGGGAGACGTAGCTCATCACCACGGTCACGTAGCCGAAGGCGGTGCTCGCGAGGATCGCCGCCACCGGAACGCCGCGGGCGTCGAGCCGGGCGAAGGCCGCGGGGGCATCGCCGCGGCGCGCGAGCGCCATCAGCATGCGCGAGGAAGCGAACAGTCCCGAATTGAGCGCCGACAGTACCGCGGTCAGTATGACGAGGCTCATTACCGTCGCCGCAGCCGGGATCTGCAGCGCCTCCATGACACTGACGTACGGGCGCGCCATACGTGCGCCGTCGTTCCACGGCACGATCGCTACGACGAGAAAGATCGAGCCGATGTAGAAGACCAGCACGCGCCAGATCACCGACTGCGTGGTCTCCGCCACGGCGCGCTCGGGCTCGGCCGACTCTGCGGCCGCGATGGTCACGATCTCCGCGCCGAAGTAAAAGCCGGTGGCGGCGACGGCGCCGGTGAGCACCGGCACGATGCCGTTGGGCATGAAGCCGCCGTGAGCGGTCAGGTGGCGGATGCCGCCTGCAGCGCCCGGCCAGGCACCGAGCGCGAACACCGCGCCGGCGCACAGGAAGGCGACGATTGCGGCGACCTTGATCGAGGCAAACCAGAACTCGGCCTCGCCGTAGGAGCGCACCGACAGGAGATTGACGATGGTGAAGAGCGTCATGAGCGCGAGCGTGTATTGCCACGGCGCAATGGCCGGCCACCACTTCTCGAGGATGTTCGCCCCGGCGACGGCCTCGAGAGCCACGACGATCACCCAGAAGTACCAGTACATCCAGCCGGTGAGGAAGCCGGCGAGCTCACCGAGCGCGAGGCGGTTGTATTCGTAGAAGCCGCCGACTGCGGGGTAAGCGACCGCCATCTCGCCGAGCATGCGCATGACGAGTACGACGAGCGTACCGGTGAGAGCGAAGGAGATCACTGCAGCGGGCCCCGCCGCGCCGATGACGACGCCGCTGCCGACGAAGAGGCCCGCGCCGATGACGCCGCCGAGGGCGATCATCTGCATATGACGGCGCCGCAGCGAGCGGCGCAGCCCGGTGGATGCCGGCAGATCCGTCGTCAGTGCGGGTTGGGCATTCATCGGTGCGCGTCGCTGCGCGCGGCGATCTGCAGCAGGGCGCAGCCGCCGTGCGTCACACGTACTTCTGGTACTTCGCGAGGTACCGGACCGGCCTGTTGAGCGCATCCCGGCGGAACGGGTCACCGAGCTCCTGCGTCACCATCATCTCGAGCACCGTGGTCTTGCCGTCACTCTGCGCGCGCGCCGCCGTACGCAGCGCGGGCGCGATGTCGCTCAGGCGCTCGACGGTGACGCCCTCGCAGCCGAAGGCGCGCGCCACCGCGGCCCAGCTCGGGTTCTCGAGATTCACGCCCTGGTAGCGCCGTGAATAGAAGTCGACATGATTTTTCTTCTCCGCGCCCCATTGGCTGTTGTTGAACACGACCACCGTCACGCCGATGCGCTCGCGGGCGCAGGTGAGCATCTCGTTGAAGCTGATACCCCAGGCGCCATCGCCGACGTAGGCGAATGCCGGGCGATCCGGGCAGGCGACTTTCGCGCCGCAGAGCACCGGAAAGGCGTACCCGCAGTTGCCGAAGCTCATGGCGGCGAACATCGAGCGTGGCCGGTCGAAGCGCAGGTAGGAGTTGGCCACCGAGCAGATGTTGCCGATGTCGGTCGATACCATGGAGTCGGCCGGCAGGGCCTGCTCGAGTGCCTGCAGCATCTCGCGCGGATGCATGTACTTGGAGCTGGCGGCTACCTCGAGTGAGTAGGGATCGCGCTCGTGGGTCCACGCGGAGAGCTCGCTTTCCCAGGCGGCCTTCTCGGCCGCGACGCGCGACAGGCGCTCGGTCCGGTTGGCGGCGCCAGCCAACGTGCGACCCTTGAGGCGCTCGAGCAACGCCGCCGCGACGGCGCGCGCATCGCCGTGAATGCCGACGGAAATTGGCTTGACCAGCCCGAGCATGCGCGGGTCGGCGTCGACCTGGATGATCTTCGCCGCACGCGGCCAGTAATCGAGTCCGTGCTGCGGCAGGGTGCCGAAGGGACCGAGGCGTGTCCCGAGCGCGAGCACCACGTCGGCCTGGGCGATCAGTTTCATCGCGGCCTTCGACCCCTGGTAGCCGAGCGGCCCGGCGGCGAGCGCATGCGAGGCGGGGAACGAGTCGTTGTGCAGGTAGCTGTTGCACACCGCCGCGCCGAGGAGCTCCGCGAGCGCGATGGCGTCCGCGGTGGCGCCCGCCGCAATCAGCCCACCGCCGGCGACGATCACCGGAGAGCGTGCGCCGGCAAGCAGCTGCGCGGCGCTGTCGAGCGCGGCGGCATCACCCGCGCCGAGCCCGATGCGCAGCGGCTGCGCGATGGTGGCCTCGATCTCGCCGTAGAAGAAGTCACGTGGGATGTTGAGCTGGGCCGGTCCCATCTCGAGCATCGCGCGGTCGAAGCAGCGCGCGGCGATCTCGGCCATGCGCTTGGGGTTATTGACGTGCCCCTGGTACTTGGTGATCTTCGAGAAGATTGGCAGCTGCTCGGTCTCCTGGAAGCCGCCGAGGCCCATCGTCATCGAGCCGGTCTCGGGTGTGATGAACACGACCGGGGAGTGGGCCCAGTAGGCGGCCGCGACACCCGTCACGAAGTTGGTTACCCCGGGCCCGTTCTGCGCGATGCACACGCCATGACGGCCCGAGGCGCGCGCATAGCCGTCGGCCATGTGGATCGCGCCCTGCTCGTGCGCTACCGGCACGAAGCGAATGCCGGCCGCCGGGAAGATATCGAGTGCGTCCATGAACGCCGAGCCCACGATGCCGAAGACGTGCGTAACACCTTGTGCGGAGAGCGTCTCGACCAGTGCTTCCGAGGGCCCCATCTTTTGTGGCGCGTTCATGGGTCGGCTCCGTATACCATGTTTCGTCAAACGAGACGATTTGTCTCAAAGAGAGGCATATCTTACAATAGCGTCGCTCGAGAGCAAGGCGAATTCCGCGCTCACGGCGTTTGCATCCTGTCTATCGGAATGAGTCTTTACGTTGCCATGAATACCCGTGCCCTGAAGTTGCCGGTGGAGGCTCCCGAGGTCGCGAGCGAGACCTCCTCTACGCTCAAGGCCTTCGGCGTGCTCGAGATCCTGGTGCGCGCCGGGCGGGCGGTCACGCTGTCCGAGCTCATGCAAGCGACGGAGCTGCCGAAGCCGACCCTGCATCGCACGCTCGCGCTCTTCGAGGAGGCCGGCTTTCTCACACGCGAGCCGGGCGGTCGTGCCTACATCGTCGGCGAGCGGCTGTCGCGCTTTGCGCTCGACGTGCTGCGCAGCGATGCCGCGGCGGCCGAGCGGCGCATGGTGTTGCGACGCGTCGTCAGCGAGATCGCCGAGAGCTGCAACCTCGCAGTGCTGCAGAAAGGGGCACTCATCTATCTCGATCGCATCGAGGCCCCGTGGCCGCTGCGCCTGCATCTGCCCGAGGGTGGCGTCGCGCTGCCGCTGCACTGCTGCGCGAGCGGCAAGCTGCTGCTCGCCCACCTGCCGTCGGCCGAGCGCCAGCGGTTGCTCGAGCTTATGCCGCTCGAGCGCTTCACCGAGCGCACGATCACCGACCGGGCGGTGCTCGAGTCGGAGCTCGACCGGATCGTCAGCGTCGGCTACGCGGTCGACAACGAGGAATACGTGCTGGGCGTGGCCTGTGTTGCCGTACCCGTACACAACGCACACGACGACGTGATCGCCGCGATCGCGGTGCAGGCCGCGACGGCTCGCCTGCCGCTGATGCGCGCCATTGAATTCGTGCCACGCCTGCGCGCGGCTGCCGCGCAGATCGGGACCACTTTCGGCTGACACCACACGCACCACGCCGCCCCGCGTTTTTCGGCAGGAGGCGCCCGGTGCACGGAGATCGACATGGAGATGACGCTCGAAAAACTGGAACGCCACTGGATGCCGTTCACGCCCAACCGCGACTTCAAGCGCCACCCGCGCATGTTCGTGCGCGCGAGCGGCATGCACTATTTCGACCCCAGCGGGCGGCGGGTTCTTGACGGCAGCTCGGGACTCTTCTGTTCTCCGGCCGGCCACTGCCGGCCGGAGATCGCCGCGGCGGTGACCGAGCAGCTGCAGACGCTCGACTACACGCCGTCGTTCCTGCGCGGCCACCCCGCTGCGTTTGCGCTCGCCGACGGCGTCGCGGCGCTCACCCCCAAGGGGATCGATCACGTCTTCTTCTGCAACTCCGGCTCCGAGGCGGTCGACACGGCGATCAAGGTCGCGCTCGCCTATCACCTGGCGCGCAACGAGGGGCAGCGCACCTATCTCGTCTCGCGCGAGCGCGCCTATCACGGTGTCAATATCGGCGGCACGGCGCTCAGCGGCATGGTGCGCAATCGCGAGACCTTCGGCGCGCTGATGCCCGCGGTGCTGCATCTGCGGCACACGCTGCTGCCGGAGAACCGCCTGGCACGCGGCCTCGGCACGCGCGGCGTCGAGCTCGCCGATGACCTGCAGCGGTTCGTCAATCTGGTCGGCGAGAAGCGCATCGCCGCGGTGTTCGTCGAGCCGATCGCCGGCTCGACCGGCGTCATCCTGCCGCCGCGCGGCTACCTCGAGCGGCTGCGCGAGATCTGCACGCGCTACGGCATTCTGCTGGTATTCGACGAGGTGATCTGCGGCTTTGGCCGCTGCGGGGCACCGTTCGCCGCGACCTCCTTCGGCGTGACTCCCGACATCATCACGATGGCCAAGGCGCTCACCAACGGCGCGCAGCCGATGGGCGCGGTCGCCGTGCGTGACAGTATCTACCGCACCATCGTCGATGCCGCACCCGACGGGATGCCGGAGTTCTTCCACGGCTACACTTACTCCGCACACCCGGCCGCCTGCGCGGCGGGACTCGCAACGCTCGCCATCTACGAGCGCGAGCAGCTCTTCGCCCGGGCGAGCGAGCTCTCCGGCTACTTCCTCGATGCGATGTTCGCGCTGCAGGACCTGCCGGCGGTGGCCGATATCCGCGGAATCGGTCTCCTCGCCGGTGTCGAGGTCAAGCCCGGCAAGGCGCCCGGCGTGCGTGGCACGGAGCTGCAGGCGAAACTCTTCGATCGTGGGCTGCACGTGAAGACGACCGGCGACGTCGCGATTCTGGCGCCGGCTTTCATCGCCAGCCGAGGCGATATCGACCAGATGGCCTCGATCCTGCGCGAGACGATCGCAGAGTACTGACGGGGGCCGTGCGCGCCCTGCGGACGCGGCCCCCGCGGCGGTGAGCGGGCCGGCGTCGGGCGCAGCCTCCGGGGGAGAGCCTCGTGCCGAGCCTTCCGTCGCACGCGCGCGTCGTGATCATCGGCGGCGGAATCGTCGGCTGCAGCGTCGCTTATCACCTCGCGAAACGCGGCTGCAGCGACGTGCTGCTGCTCGAGCGGCGGCGCCTCACGTGCGGCACGACCTGGCATGCGGCCGGACTCGTCGGCCAGCTGCGGGCGACGCAGAACCTCACGCGGCTCGCCCAGTACACCACGCAGCTCTATGAGGGCCTCGAGCGCGAGACCGGCCAGGCGACCGGCTTCAGGCAGGTCGGCTCCATTGCGGTCGCGGCGAGCGAGGCGCGCTTCGAGGAGCTCAGGCGCGGAGCCTCCATGGCACGCTGCTTCGGTCTCGAGGTGCAGATCCTCTCCCCGGGGGAGGCACGCGAGCGCTGGCCGCTGCTCTCGACGCAGGGCCTGGTCGGCGCGGTGTATCTGCCGAAGGACGGGCAGACCAACCCGGTCGACACCACGCAGGCACTCGCGCGCGGAGCGCGCAGCGGCGGCGTGCGCATCGTCGAGGACGTCGCCGTCACCGCGATCCGCAGCGCCCGCGGCCGCATCTCCGGCGTCGCGACCACACACGGTGAGGTGCGTGCGGACGCCGTCGTCAACTGCGCCGGCATGTGGGCGCGCGAGGTTGGCGCCTGGGCGGGCGTCAGCGTGCCGCTGCACGCCGCCGAGCATTTCTACATCGTGACCCAGCCGATTCCCGGTTTGCCGGCATCGCTCCCGATCCTGCGCGACGCGGACGCCTGTTCGTACTTCAAGGAAGACACCGGCAAGCTCCTCGTGGGCTGGTTCGAGCCGCAGGCGAAGCCCTGGGGCGAGGCCGGCATCCCCGAGAACTTCGCCTTCGATCAGCTGCCCGCAGACCTCGGCCACATCGAGCCGATGTTCGCCCAGGCCATGCACCGCGTGCCCGCCCTGGAGTCGGCTGGCGTGCAGGTGTTCTTCAACGGCCCTGAGAGCTTCACCCCCGACGACCGCTACCTCCTCGGTGAGGCGCCGGAGCTGCACGGTATGTATGTCGCCGCGGGCTTCAATTCCATCGGCATTCAGTCGGCGGGCGGTGCGGGCAAGGTGCTCGCAGACTGGATCGTCGACGGACATCCGCCCTTTGACCTGTGGGACGTCGACATTCGCCGCTGCGCGCCCTTTCAGCGCAACCGGCGCTACCTGCGCGAGCGCACGGTCGAGACGCTCGGTCTTCTTTACGCCATGCATTGGCCGTTCCGGCAGGCGGAGAGCGCCCGTGGGGTACGCAAGTCCGTGCTGCACGATCGCCTCGCGGCCGCCGGGGCCTGCTTCGGGGAGGTCGCGGGCTACGAGCGTGCCAACTGGTTCGCCGCCGCAGGCACCGCGGCGCGCTACGAGTACAGCTACGGTCGTCAGAACTGGTTCGCAGCATCGGCCGCCGAGCATCAGGCGGTCCGCGAACGCGTCGGGCTTTTCGACCAGTCGTCCTTCGCCAAGTTCGTGCTGAAAGGCAGCGATGTGGCGGCGGTGCTCGGACGGATCTGCGCCAATGACGTGGACGTGCCGGTCGGCAGGGTCGTCTATACGCAGTGGCTGAATGAGCGTGGCGGGATCGAGGCAGACCTCACCGTCACGCGCGAGGCCGAGGATGCTTATCTGGTCGTCACGTCCGGCGCGACACAGACGCGCGATTTCAGCTGGCTGTGCCGCAGCATACCCGCCGGGGCGCACGCGCTCGCGCTCGATGTGTCCTCCGCGTACGCGGTGCTCGGACTCATGGGTCCGCGCAGCCGCGATCTGCTCGCAACCCTCACGGACACCGACCTGTCGACCGCGGCCTTTCCCTTTGCAACGTCGCGGATCATCGATCTCGGCTACGCGCGAGTGCGGGCGAGCCGCATCACCTATGTCGGGGAGCTCGGCTACGAGCTCTACATACCGACGGAGTTCGCGCAGTCGGTGTACGACGCGATAGTGGCTGCGGGTCATCCTTTCGGGTTGCGCCTCGCCGGCTATCACGCCATTGACAGCCTGCGCATGGAGAAGGCGTATCGCCACTGGGGTCACGACATCTCGGATGAGGACACGCCGCTCGAGGCCGGGCTCGGCTTTGCGATCGCCTGGGACAAGCCCGGTGGCTTCGTCGGTCGCGAGGCGCTCGAGCGGCAGCGCGAGACCGGACTACGGCGCCGCCTGGTGGCGATCGCGCTCGAGCGCACCGATCGTCTCCTCTTTCACAACGAGCCTATCTGGCGCAACGGTGCGCTGGTCGGGCGGATTTCCTCCGGGATGTTCGGCCATACCGTCGGCACCTCGCTCGGCCTCGGCTACCTCAGCAACGACGCCGCGCCGGTGAGCGGGGAGTGGATCGCCGCCGGGCGGTACGAGGTGGAGGTCGCCGCCGAGCGAGTCGCCGCCCGTGTCTCGCTCGAGCCTTTCTATGACCCTGCCCGCAAGCGGGTGACGCAGTGACGCGGGCGTGCCGCGCGGCGCGCTGCCGCGGTGCGCGCCGCTGACCGGCAGCGGCGCTCGCCATGAGAACTCGCGCGCGGGTCGTCGTCATCGGCGGCGGAGTCGTCGGCTGCAGCGCGCTCTATCACCTCACGCGGCTCGGCTGGACGGACGTGATGCTGCTCGAGCGGGATGAGCTGACGGCAGGCTCCACCTGGCACGCGGCCGGCAACTGTCCCAACTTCTCGACCTCCTGGCCGATACTCAAGCTGCAGCGCTACTCGACGGACCTCTACGCGAGGCTCGCGGAGGAGGTGGGCTACGGGATCAACTACCATCGCACCGGCAGCATCCGCCTCGCACACACTGCCGACCGCGTGGACGAGTTTCGGCACGTCGCCTCGCAGGCGCGTGCGCAGGGCGTCGACGTCGAGCTGCTGTCACCGCGAGAGATCAGGGCACGACACCCGTTCCTCGAGCTCGATGGCATCCGCCTCGGCCTGTGGGATCCCGACGACGGTGACATCGACCCGGCACAGCTGACGCAGGCGCTCGCCAAGGGCGCGCGCGACCGGGGCGCTGCCGTCCATCGGCACACCGCGGTAACTGCGCTGCGCGAGCTGCCGGGAGGCGGGTGGCGCGTCGAGACTCCGGCAGGTTCCATCGAGGCGGAGTACGTGATCAATGCGGCCGGCTACCGCGGGGGCGAGGTCGCCGCGATGATCGGCGAGTATCTGCCCATCGTCACGCTCTCGCATCAGTACCTCGTTACCGAGGACATCCCCGCACTTGCGGCGCGCGGTGCGGCGCGCCTGCCGCTCGTGCGCGACCCCGACGTCAGCTATTACCTGCGCCAGGAGCGCCACGGACTGCTGCTCGGACCCTATGAATCGCGGGCGCGGCCACACTGGCTCGAGGGCGTGCCGGCCGATTTTGCGCACCAGCTGTTCGACGACGATCTCGGGCGCATCGAGTCTTACATAGAGGCAGCCTGCATGCGCCTCCCGCTCCTTGGGTCAGTGGGTGTCCGGCGCGTCATCAACGGTCCAATCCCGTACGCGCCGGACGGCAATCCGCTGCTCGGCCCGTCCGACCATGCGCGCAATTTCTTTCACTGCTGTGCATTCACTTTCGGCATCGTGCAGGCCGGCGGTGCCGGGCGAATCATTGCCGAGTGGGTCGCTAACGGCGAGCCGGACTGGGACGTTTGGCCGCTCGACACGCGGCGCTTCCTCGCCTTCGCCGACAGACCCTACGCGCTCGCCAGGGCGCTCGAGACCTATCAGAACGAATACGGCGTCGGCTATCCACAGGAGGAGCGCCCGGCAGGCCGACCGGCCAAGACCTCGCCGCTGCACGAGCGGCTGCGCGCGCAGGGCGCGGTGTTCGGCGCGCGCGGCGGCTGGGAGCGGGCCGTGTACTACGCGCGCACCGATGATCCGCCCGGCGCGGAGCGCTCATTCCGCCGGCCGCAATGGCATTGTGCCGTCGCGCGCGAGTGCGCCGCGGTGGCAAGCGGCGTGGCGCTCATCGATCTGCCCGGCGCGGCGAAGTTCGAGGTCGAAGGAGCAGATGCCGAACGCTGGCTCGATCGCATGATCTGTGGCCGCTTGCCGGCACCGGGGCGTACGGCGCTCGGCTATTTCTGCTCGGCGCGCGGCGGCGTGGTCGCCGAGATGACGGTGTCGCGCCTTGCCGAGGGACGATTCGTGCTCATGGCGGGCACCGCCGCCGAGCGTCACGACGAGCACTGGCTGCGCAGCCACCTGCCGCGCGCGCAGCGTGTCGCGATCGCCAATGTGACGGCCCGCTACGGATCGCTCGTCGTAGTGGGCCCGCGCTCGCGTGAGCTGCTCGCGCGCCTGACCGCGGCGGACCTGTCGAATGCCGCTTTCCCCTGGCTCAGCGTGCGCACGATCCGCGTCGCCGACGTCGAGGTGCTCGCCATGCGCGTCAGCTACGTGGGCGAGCTCGGCTGGGAGCTGCACGTGCCGAACGAGGCGCTGGCAGCGCTCTACGAGCGACTGCTTGCGGTCGGTCGCGAGTTTGCGCTCGCACACGCCGGGCTCTACGCGATGGAGAGCCTGCGCCTCGAGAAATGCTACCGCAGCTGGAAGGCAGAGCTGAGCTGCGAGTACAGCCCGCTGGCTTCGTCGCTCGCGCGTTTCGTGTGCCTCGATAAAACGGCGGACTTCATCGGGCGCGAAGCGCTGCGCCGCGAGGCGGCTCGAGGCCCGCGGGAGCGCTGCGTGCCGCTCGTCGTGGCCGCCCGTGATGCCGATGCCGCCGCAGGCTCCGTCGTGTACCAGGGCACTGAGGTCGTCGGCCTCGTCACTTCGGGCGGCTATGGCTACCGGCTGAAGCAAAGCATTGCCCTCGCTTACGTGCGCGCCGAGCGCGCCTCGCCGGGCACCGAGCTCGAGGTCGAGATTCTCGGCGAGCGCTGTGCGGCGGTCGTCGGGCGCGAGCCGCTCTACGACCCGGAGAACCTGAGGCTCCGGGCCTAGGGTCCCGGGGCGAGGACGCGCGCCACGCCGCGGCCGCGCGGGTCGGACACTGCCGCGACGCCGCCTGCACCGACGACGATCACCTCGATGTCGCCATTGAAGTCCTGCGTGAGGAAGTGGTAGCCCCGTGCGACCAGCGCGGTGCGCACTGCGGGTTGGAGCTGGGCGTAGGGCTCCTCGAAAATCGTATCGGGTGGCAGCAACTGATGGTGGATGCGCGGTGCAGCGACCGCCGCCTCGAGCGGCAGATGGAAATCGTGCCAGTTGGTGAGCACCTGGAAGATCGACGTCGCGATGCGCGACCCGCCGAGTGTGCCGATCACGACGGCGACCGCATCGTCCCGGGTGAGGATCGTAGGGGTCATGGTGGAGAGCGGCCGCTTGCCGGGCGCGATGGCGTTGGCCTCACCGCCCACCACCCCGTAGCCGTTGGGTACACCGGGCTTGGCGGAGAAGTCGTCCATCTCATCGTTGAGCAGGAAGCCCGCGCCGCTTACCACCTCACCGCAGCCAAACCAGTCGTTCAGTGTGTAGGTATTCGACACGGCGTTGCCGAAGCGATCGACGATGGAAAAATGGGTCGTCTCGTGATGCGCGGCGGCGGCCAGCCCCGGCTTTACATCTGCCGTCGGTGTCGGGCGTACGGTGTCGACCTCGGCGGCGCGCCGCGCCAGGTAGGCAGGCTCGAGGAGCTGCGCCACCGGGGCGGTGCTGAAGTCCGGATCGCCGAGGTAGTCGGCGCGGTCGGCAAACACGCGCTTCTCGATCTCGGCGAGCAGATGCACGTACTGCGGGGAGTTGAGTGCCACGCCGGCGAACGCCGGGGCCAGATCCGCTTTCATCGTCAGCATCGACAGCAGCGCGATGCCGCCGGAGCTCGGCAGCGGTGCGGTCAACACGCGGTAGCCCGCCCACTCGCCGACGAGCGGCGCGCGCCACACGGCGCGGTAGGCGGCGAGGTCGGCGCGTGCGATGTGCCCACCGCGGCGCGCCATGTCGGCGAGCAGCAGCGCGGCCGTGCGACCGCCGTAGAAGCCGCGCGGACCGTCGGCTGCGATTCGCCGCAGCGTCGCAGCGAGCTCGGGCTGGCGGAACGTCCCGTCCGGCGCCAGCGAGCCGAAGTAGGTGAGGAAGTTGGTGCGCCCGTGCAGCTCGCGGGCGCGCTCGTCGCGCCGTGCCGCGAGCATGGGACTCACGCGAAATCCCTCGTGC
>Ga0335076_10001254_pt1 | contig 24572 bp, 22 predicted proteins | sample Lox_Sample_25_FD_206717 | JGI IMG/M metagenome (GOLD analysis project Ga0335076, IMG submission 206717) | Soil microbial communities from Loxahatchee National Wildlife Refuge, Florida, United States - Lox_Sample_2.5 | ecosystem: Environmental > Terrestrial > Soil > Wetlands | place: USA... | reverse complement strand
CAACGGGCTCGGTGTTTTTTATTGGGAACCCGAATGCTTTTCCAGTTGGAATGGATATGGAGAAGGAGCTTTTGATGACACGGGTAAACCGACAGTAGCTATGAATGCCTTTGCCAATTGATCAACAAATATAATCGCCATCAAAAATAATTATCATAGGATGAATACTCCCGGATGCAATCAAACAAAATGGATCATTGTGTTTTTACTGGTCACTGCTTTTTTATCAGATGCATTCCTTCCGGTAAAACAAATCAGCGCTAAAAAAGAAAGGATTCTGGGCGCAGATATTTCTTTTTTGCCTGAGCTGGAAAACCGGGGAATGAAATTCTATGAGAAGGGCTCAGAAAAAGATGCCATACAGATTTTAAAAGATCATGGTTTTAATTATATACGACTGAGAATTTTCAATAACCCCGGAGAGGACAGCGGGTATTCTCCCAAAAAAAATTTTTGCGACCTGGAACACACACAGAAAATGGCCCTGCGAATTAAAGCAGCAAAAATGAAATTCCTGCTCGATTTTCATTACAGCGATTACTGGGCTGATCCGGGAAAACAGTATAAACCGGCAGCATGGAAAAATCTTGGATTCGTTCAATTACAACGGGCTATTTACGACTTTTCAAAAAATGTAATCCTCGCCTTGAAAGCACAGGGCACTCCTCCAGATATGGTTCAAATCGGAAACGAAATCAATCATGGAATGCTCTGGCCTGATGGAAATTTTGAACATACCGATACCCTGGCAGCTTTCCTTAAAGCCGGTATCGCAGGAGTAAAAGATGCAGGCCCGGATATAAAAATCATGTTGCATATCGCGTGCGGAGGACAAAACAAAGAATCCCGGGATTTTATCGATAAGATGCTCGCCCGCCATGTGGATTTTGATTTAATTGGTGAATCCTATTATCCACGCTGGCACGGAACTTTGGGGCAGCTCGACAGCAACTTAACTGACCTCGCAGGAAGATATAAGCAGGATATTATCGTCGTAGAATATTCAGCACACAAAAAAGAAGTGAATGATATCGTATTTAATTTACCGGGAAATAAAGGGCTCGGCACTTTTATCTGGGAACCGCTCAATACCTGGGAATCTATTTTTGACAAGAGCGGAAATGCAAAGGATTCGTTGATGAATTTGTATGGCGATATCAGCAGAAAGTATAAAATTCCTTCGGATTAGAAATCAATCCCAAACCATTTTTTTCTTTCCTTATTCTGGTATTTATCGTAGTTGAATTTATATAGCTTCCCCGGCCTGTGCGGGACATCGGCCTCGTATTCCTGCGTGTCTTCCAGGAGATCCATTGAAAAAAATTTTTTCCGGAAATTACGCCTGTCCAACTTCACTCCCAGTATGGCTTCATATAAATTCTGCAATTCTCGCAGTGAAAATTTCTGCGGCAGCAAACTAAACCCCAATGGATGTTCCTGTACTCTTTTCTGCAGCCAGGAATGGCAGGTGTCCATAATTTTTTTATGATCAAATGCCATTTCCGACAAAGTATTCAGGCGATGCCAATGTAATTCGTTATCGAGAATTTTCAGTTTATGATGCTGGATATTGACCAGGGAGCAATAGGCTATGGTAACCACTCTTGCCGCGGGATGACGTCCCATTTCTCCAAAAGCCCTGACTTGTTCCAGATACACATCGTCCATGCCTGTGCGTTCCTTCAGCACACGGTAAGCTGCTTCATCCAGGTCCTCATGATTGCTGACCAGGTCTCCCAACAACGACCACTTGCTTTCAAACTTTTTAAGATCTGATTTAATGAGCAATACTTTCAATTCATTTTCGTCGAATCCAAATATTACACAGTCGACTGAAATGCCAATGATCCCGTCGCTTTCTAATTGTTTTAAAATTGTCTTGATATCTTTTTTACCGGCCGCCATGGAAGATGAACCAAACATTTTATATCTATTTATTGTAAAAGATGCAGTCGTCTGATATGTCAAAAATTTCCAGATACCGGGCTTTCTGCTGATGCACTAAATGAATAACGAATTTAATACACCGCAGAAATTTACATAATTATTTTTAATGCGTGTATGAACGATTGCCATTAACAATGATTCCGAAGCCTGGGTTTAGATGACTTGTCTTAAATTTATATTTCCAAATTATTATTATGTATTCTTCGGCTCAAACCCGGGATCTTGAAAATCTTACCCGTTCGCTGCTGGAAAAGGTTAAAAAAAACGCTATTCATAGAACTGATATAGAATCCATAAAAAACGCACTTCGCTTTCACGAATACAGGTATTATATACTCAATGATCCGCTGATATCGGATTTTGAATATGACAGCATTTACAAACAACTCGAGAAGCTGGAAGCGGCAAATCCTGAACTGATCACACCCGACTCGCCTACTCAAAGAGTCGCAAAAGAACTAACCAAAGATTTCCCAACCGTTCAGCACCTGGTGCCCATGTTGTCGCTGGAGAATTCTTACAATGCGGAGGACCTTGTCGATTGGGATCGAAAAGCGAGAGAGCTGTCAGGGCTCAAAGAAATTGAATATTGCGTGGAGCCTAAATTCGATGGAGCCAGCATTTCACTAATTTATGAAAATGATTTACTGGTCAGGGGGGCAACAAGAGGAGACGGGGTTGAAGGCGATGATATAACCATCAATATCAAACAGATCCGCTCGGTCCCCCTGTCGGCAAAATTTTCCACATATGGTATTCAGCAAATTGAACTGCGGGGAGAAGTATTACTGACCAAAAAAAATTTCAAAAAATACAATGAACAATTAGCCGAACAAAACCTTCCACCCCTCGCCAATCCCCGCAATGCAGCCTCCGGATCATTAAGAATCAAAGACCCGAAAGAAGTCAGCCGCAGGAACCTCGAAGCTTTCCTGTATCATGTAAGTTTTTATACCCGAACCGAGCACAAGGGCAAGGGGGCCGGAAGCCAACGGCCATCCATACACGATCCACTCACTACCCATAGCGATTCACTGGAAATGCTTTGGGAGCTCGGTTTCCGAAGCCCCCAAAAAGAAAAAAAGGTTTTGACCGGAATTCAACCGGTCATCGATTACTGCGTCCAATTCGAATCCGGTCGGGATAACCTGCCTTATGAAATCGATGGAATGGTTATTAAGGTGAATGATTTTGCGTTACAGGATAAGATGGGTATGACGACTCACCACCCCCGATGGGCGATTGCTTTTAAGTTTAAAGCGAGACAGGCAACGAGTAAATTACTGAAAGTGGAATTTCAGGTGGGAAGAACCGGTAGTATCACTCCGGTAGCAAAGATCGAACCCGTGCCCATTGGTGGTGTAACGGTAACGTCTATCTCCTTATTCAACGAAGATGTCGTCAGGGAAAAAAATCTGAAAATAGGGGACACTGTGCTTGTCGAACGGGCCGGGGATGTGATTCCCTACATTGTTAAATCGCTGGCCGAATTGCGGAATGGCAGCGAAAAGAAAATTGTTTTTCCTGCGCATTGCCCGGAATGCGGCCATAAACTGGTCAAGCCGCCCGAAGAATCCGTATGGCGTTGTGTGAATATTAACTGCCCTGCACAGGTGATAGAACGCATTATTCATTTCGTAAGTAAGGATGCCATGGATATACGCAGTTTCGGGGCTGCCAATGTGCGCAAATTTTTTGACCTGGGTTTTTTGAAAGATATACCGGGGATATATAAGCTACCTTTCAATCAGATCAGGGAATTGGAAGGTTTTGGCGAAAAAAGCATCGTTAATCTGCAGTCAGCTATTGAAGCATCGAAGCAACAGCCTCTTCACCGGCTCATCTATGCATTGGGTATCCGATATGTAGGTGAAACAACAGCTAAAACACTGGCTAAAGCAGTAGACAGCCTGCTTGATTTCAAAAATTATTCACTCGAAGACCTCCAGAACCTGGAAGATATAGGGCCCAAAGTAGCAGGAAGTATTTACCATTTCTTCCATGACAGGGATAATATCCATATGCTTCAAAAGCTCGAAGACCTGGGCCTGCAATTCAAAAGCAATAAATCAGACCTGAACAGGCAGGGCAACCTTGATGGACAAACGTTTTTATTTACAGGTACTTTGACCAGGCTTAAACGAAGTGAGGCCGAAGAAAAAGTAGAGCAAAACGGAGGAAAGATACTCAGTGGGGTAAGCAGTAAATTGAATTACCTGATTGTCGGCGAAGATGCCGGATCAAAGCTGGAAAAAGCCAAAAAGATACCCTCCATTAAGATTCTTTCCGAAAACGAATTCCTTCAATTCATCAGCGGCTAAGAATATTTCTTTTTTCTGCACTAATTCGAAATTCTTTTTTGTAACTTTAAGAAAATTGCAGGCAATGATTAAAAAAATCCCAGGCGAAACATGGAGACCGTTAGAGTTTCCAGGCTGGAAACAACTTCGAAAAAAATATGCCTTATCTTCAGCAGGCCGCGTTGCCAGTTATTCAAAAGATATTTCTGGTGATGGAAAATTATTAAATGGTTCTTTAACCACTGGCTACAAAACGCTGAACCTGCATCGTCCAGGCAACAATGGTACTTTATATATTCATCGGGAGATCGCGAGACTTTTCCTCAGGAAATCATCTCCCAAACATAAGTACGTCATTCACGTCAATCACAATAAAACCGATAACTCCGCCAAAAATCTGAAATGGGCCACGCTGGAAGAGATGATCCATCACCAGCAGAGAAGCCCGGCGAAAGTTGCCTACAAAAGAGTTCAGTCTAATCGAACTGTAGGATTGAAACTTACTGCATCACAGGTGAAATCAATCAAGAAAACTTTGTCCAGCAAAAACCGCCAGCTCACCATTAAAAAATTAGCTGACAAGTATGGCGTAAGCGAAATGACAATGTACCGAATTAAAAGCGGTGAAAACTGGAGCAAGGTTTGACAAAAAGAAGTTTAATTCATTGAAAAAGGAATTGGGGAACCAATTCTTTTTTATTTGCACAGCACGAAGCGCCGCTTGTCCGTAAAAATCTTTCGTTATGTTACAACCATCCACATTAAAATTCTTAAAGGATCTCAAGAAGAATAACAATAAAGCATGGTTCGATAGTCATCGCAAGGAATATGAAAATGCAAAGCTGGATTTTTCTGCATTCATACAATTGATTATTGACTGCCATGCAAAAAAAGATCCTACTATCGCCACATTGAAAGCCAAGGACTGCATGTTTCGCATCAACCGTGATATCAGGTTTTCTAAAGATAAGTCACCATACAAAACAAATTTAGGAGCCAGCATTAATCGTGGCGGGAAAAAATCTATTTATGGAGGTTATTATTTTCATTGTGAACCGGGAGAAAGTTTTGTCGGAGGAGGTATCTGGATGCCCATGCCCCCGGAATTAAAAAAAGTGAGGCAGGAGGTGGATTATTGTTTTGATGAATTCAAAAAAATTATCGGTTCAAAGAAATTTAAAACTGTCTATGGTGATTTATATAAAGGGGAGGATTCGAGCCTGAGCAAAGTACCGCAGGGGTTTGACAAAGAAAGCCCGGCCGCTGATTATCTTAAACTAAAAAGTTTTATTGCCATGAAGAATTTTACTGAGAAAGATGTTCTCTCAAAAACCCTGCTCAATCAAACACTGGAAGCATTCGAAACACTTCATCCGCTTTTACAATTTATCAACCGGTCGTTTGAATAAATCAATCACAATAGCCATACATAGTTTTTTGATTAATCCATTCTATGTGAATCTATGTGCCTATGTGGTAAAATTAAAATTCACCGCCAAGTCCTGGACAATTTATTTCAGCAGCCCCTTTTCCAATAAGTATTCTGCAATCTGAACTGCATTCGTTGCAGCACCTTTGCGCAGATTATCGCTGACAATCCACATATTCAGAGTATTTGGCTGCGTTTCATCGCGGCGAATCCTCCCGACAAACACTTCATCCTTTTCATGCGCATCCTTGGGCATGGGATATTGCTGTGTAGCCGGATCATCCACGACAACCACTCCTTTTGCTTTTTCCAAAAGACATTTTACATCATTCAATTCAAAATCATTTTCAAATTCAACATTCACCGATTCGCTATGACCACCCACTACAGGAATTCTCACTGTAGTGGAAGTGACGCGAATGCTATCATCACGCATGATTTTTCTTGTTTCATTCACCATCTTCATTTCTTCCTTCGTATATCCATTGTCGAGAAAAACGTCGATCTGGGGAATCACATTCAAATCTATCGGATATTTATAAGCCATGTCTCCCTGCACCCCTTTTCTTTCATTCATCAGCTGATTCACTGCTTTAACACCGGTGCCCGTTACGCTCTGATAAGTGCTCACTACAATTCTTTTGATATGATATCTTTTGTGAAGCGGGTTTAGCGCAACGACCATTTGTATAGTTGAACAATTGGGGTTGGCAATGATCTTATCCTCCTTCGTCAATACATCTGCATTGATTTCCGGAACAACAAGCTTTTTAGTGGAATCCATACGCCAGGCTGATGAGTTATCGATCACCGTTACGCCGGCCGCTGCAAATTTGGGCGCCCATTCCAATGAAGTCCCGCCTCCTGCTGAAAATAAAGCAACAGCCGGCCGGGCAGCAATTGCATCAGTTGCACTAACCACTTTGTACTTTTTTCCTTTAAATTTAATTTCCTTTCCAACCGATCTTTCCGAAGCCACGGGAATCAATTCCGTTACCGGAAAATTTCTTTCTTCCAATACCTGTAACATTTTAGTGCCCACCAGGCCCGTGGCGCCTATTACTGCAACTTTCATTTGTTCATCATTTAGGTTAAAAATCAAAAGCCTTCCCGATGTGAGAAGGCTTTTATTATCTTGACATTACAAAACAATCAGTCACCTTCCCGGTCAAGGAACAGCTTCTTTGTTTGTTTTGTATGTTTAGTAATCAATTTCATAAAGAGACGCAAAAATAGTTACGAATAAAATCAGCTCCAAATTTTTTATTTTTGCGCAAACCTTATCTCATGATAAACCTTCGTTTGTCGGCAATTGCCGTATTATTTGCATACACCTGCATTCCGCTTTTTGGTCAGACACCCGCTCCATACAACGTTGTAATCGATGAAATATTTCCCGATCCTTCGCCTGCTGTAGGTTTGCCCGGAGCAGAATTTATTGAATTAAAAAATGTTTCGTCAGTCGCCTATGATTTACATAACTGGAGGATCAGCAATGGCAGCAGCACGACAACAATCAAAAGCACTTATTTCCTGGAGCCCGATAGTTTTGTAGTAATCTGCTCCGCCTCAGCATCGACCGACTACTCAGCATTTGGTCCGGCAATCGGTATTTCCGGTTTTCCTTCCCTCGATAATACTGGTGGTATCATTTATTTGCAGTCGCCGGAAGGAATTACAATTCATGCCGTTGCTTACAACAAAAGCTGGTATCAGAATGATGTCAAAAGCAGCGGCGGCTGGTCTCTCGAAATGAAGGACACCAGAAATCCCTGCAGCGGATATAACAATTGGAGTTCAAGCATTGATCCTGCCGGAGGCACACCAGGCAAAAAAAATTCTGTTGACGGGATCAATAAAGACGAACAGTCGCCTGTCCTGCTGAGAACTTATACCATCGATTCTACAACTGTTATTGCGGTTTTTGACGAACCGGTTGACAGCCTGCACGCCTCATCAACAGATAATTATCTTTTCGATAATAATATTGGAACACCGCTGAGTGCATCAGGCAGGCCACCGTTGTTCAACGAGGTTGAATTGAAACTTCCTGACCAATTGCAATACGGAGAACTATATCAACTCACCGTAAATAACGTGACTGATTGTGCAGGAAATACCATTGGTGCAGAGAATATTGCCAAAGCAGGTATGCCTGTTGCTCCGCAGAGAAGCGATATCATAATCAACGAAATTCTGTTCAACCCAATACCCAACGGTTATGACTATGTTGAATTCTATAACAGAAGTGATAAAATAATTGACTGCAAACAATTGTGGGCCGCTGCGAGGAATATCACCGGTGGACTGAACGATCTTTCACGATTAAGCTCATTGCCCTTATTGTTTTTCCCCGGGGAATACTATGTAATCACCGAAAATGCCTTGTGGCTGAATCAAAACTATCAGGTGAAAAATCCGAAAAAAATAATCGAATTATCTTCTATTCCTTCTTTACCTGACGATCACGGGGATATTGTATTACTCGATCAGGCGGGAAATATAATAGATGAAGTGCAATATGACCACAAATGGCATTTTGCACTCGTTAATAATGAAGAAGGAGTAGCCCTTGAAAGAATTGATTATAACAAACCTTCGCAGGATCCTGCCAACTGGACATCGGCAGCATCCACAGCAGGTTTCGGCACACCCACTTATCAGAATTCAGAGCTTGCATCCAATACACAGTCGGGAAGGGAGATCACAATATCTCCTGAAATTTTCTCACCCGACAACGATGGATTTGAAGATTTTTGCTTTATCAATTACCAGGTTCCCGAACCAGGATATGTCGGGAATATCACCATTTTCGATGCAGCAGGCAGGCCAGTCCGTTATCTCGCAAATAATGTCATACTTGGATTGAATGGCAATTTTCGCTGGGATGGGCTGGACGATAACCAGAAAAAACTACCTATCGGAATCTATGTTGTAATGACAGAGATTTTTAACCTGCGGGGAGATACAAAAAAATTCAAACAGGCTGTTGTTCTTGGAGGACGTTTGAATTGATGGGGGTGCCGGGATTCGAGATGCGGGATAGTGGCTCAGACAATGGCAATATCAAAATGAACCAGCTGAACGAACTGCTGAATGCGCTCGTCAATATCTTTGAGCGTGATTTCTTTCAGTCTTTCAGGTCCGAATTTTTCCACGCAAAAAGAAGCCATTGCGGAACCCACGATGATCGCTGTTTTCATATTTTCAAAAGAGATGTCTTTTGTTTTTGCAATATGGCCTACAAATCCGCCTGCAAACGTGTCGCCCGCACCGGTAGGATCAAATACCTCTTCTAACGGCAATGCAGGAGCGAAGAAAACATTATTGCCATGAAACAGGAGGGCTCCGTGTTCTCCCTTTTTTATGATCAGGTATTTAGGCCCCATCTTCATGATTTCCCTGGCCGCTTTTACGAGCGAAAACTGTCCGCTCAGCTGACGGGCTTCGCTGTCATTAACCAGCAGCACATCCACCATCGTCAATACTTTTCTCAGGTCATCCATGGCAGTTTCCATCCAGAAATTCATCGTGTCCATAACGATGAGTTTGGGCCGCTCTTTCAATTGGGTAATTACGTTCATTTGTATACTCGGCATCAGGTTACCGAGCATTAAAAATTCACTGCCCTGGTAGCTATCCGGAACAACGGGTTTGAAATCGGCGAGCACATTGAGGTCTGTTACGAGCGTATCCCTAGTATTCATGTCGAGATGATATTTTCCGCTCCAGAAAAAAGATTTTTTATTACTCACCATTTCAACTCCATCCATCACAACCCCGCGGAAGATCAGTTCGTCCAGCTCCCTTTTGGCGAAATCGTTTCCTATGATAGAAATCTGATTAACAGGCCGGACAAAATTGGAAGCAGCATAAGCCACATAGGTAGCCGATCCCCCGACAATTTTATCTTTTTTCCCGAATGGAGTTTCAATGGCGTCATAGGCCATGGTTCCAACAGCAATTAATGACATAAAATGGTAGTTACTGTATATTGACAGACCTCCGCGGAGGTAAAACCGTGCAAACCTACATGAATTTTTCCTGGATTCTCCTTCCAGGCTCAGAATGAGGAAAAAACTAAAAAAATGTTAGCCTGATTTTGGGAAATTTAAAATAATTTTTAGCTAACGATCGTTAGTTTTACATTTGCATTCTGTTATGGCAAAAATTAGGGGCAAGAAAAACAGCACGAAGAAGGAAGTCATCATTGAAAAAGCTTCCAAGCTTTTCCGGGAAAAAGGCTTTGGTGCAGCTTCTATGCGCGACCTGGCAGTCCATGTAGGCGTTGAAGCCGCCAGCCTCTACAATCATATTCAGTCCAAATCAGAAATTTTGCAGGCGATCTGTTTCCGGGTTGCAAATGAATTTATATCTCACCTGGATACTGTACAGGCCAGCAGGGAAAGCTCATTAAAAAAGATGGAAATGATCATCCGTTTCCATATCCGCATGATGATGGATCAATATGAGTATGTGTATATCTCCGACCACGAGTGGCGACACCTGCCCGAACCTTATCTGTCCAACTTCCTGAACCAGCGGCGCAACTACAGGAAAATCCTGGCCGAGCTGATCGGAGAAGGCATTGTGAAAGACGAAATAAAACCCATTGAGCCTTATGTCGCTGTGCTCACCATCCTGTCCGCCATTAGCGGTATTGAATCCTGGCAGCGCTCACGTAAACATATAAGCGCAGATGTGCTGGAAAACAATATGGTAAAATATTTAATTGAGGGGCTGAAAAAATAAAGGCATCCAATATCTGTTAAATTTTAAAAATATTTTCCGTGGCTTCGCATTTCAGGTCATTGACTGTAAAGGATATAAGAAAAGAAACGGATGACTGTGTGTCCATCGCTTTTGAAATTCCGGATCAATGGAAGGAAGAATTCAAGTTCAAACAGGGGCAGAACATCACGGTCAGAACATCCATGGAAGGAGAAGAAATTCGTCGTTCCTATTCAATATGCAGCAGCCCGCTGGACAATGAATTACGAATCGCAGTGAAAAAAATTCCGAACGGGAAATTTTCGCGCTTTGCCAGTCAGCGGTTGAAAAAAAACTCAACCCTCGATGTATTGCCCCCGACCGGATTGTTCTTTACAGAACTGCAACGTTCAAACAAAAAAAATTACCTGGCTTTTGCAGCCGGCAGCGGCATTACCCCGGTGATCTCTATCATTAAGACAACCCTTGCCACTGAACCAGAAAGCAGCTTCACTTTGATTTATGGCAACCGCAACCGGAATTGCATCATCTTCAAAGAGGAACTGGAAGGAGTAAAAAATAAGTATATCGACAGGTTCAGCATACATTATATTCTGAGCAGAGAAAAAACGGATGCTGCGCTGAACCAGGGAAGAATAGACGCGGGAAAATGTGAACTGTTGTTTACACATTTCGTTGATCCGCGGTCGATCGATGAATTTTTTATTTGTGGCCCTGAGGAAATGATCTTCTCGATCAAAAACTGGCTTGAATCAAAGGGAATTGAAAAAAAGAAAATTCATTTTGAATTGTTTACCGTACCGGGACAAAAAAACAAACCGGAGACAGAAGAAACAGTCATAACAAAAAAAGCAAAATCTGAAAACTCCAGGATAACTATCAGGCTGGATGGCATTGCTTTTGATTTTGACCTGGGCACAGATGACGAACCGATTCTTGATGCGGCTTTGAAACAGGGAGCTGATCTGCCTTATGCCTGCAAGGGCGGAGTTTGTGCCTCCTGTCGAGCCAAACTGATCGCCGGTAAAGTGGAAATGGAAAACAATTATGCGCTGGAGCCCGAAGAACTGGAAGCAGGATTTATTCTCACCTGCCAGTCGCATCCGAGATCTGAAAAAGTGGTGATTGATTTTGACATGAGACACTAATAAAAACGTATTGATACTAACAACTGTTAGTTTTTAAAAATGTAAAATCGTAACTTTGATTTCCATGGCGGAACAACAAGCAGAAAAAATATTTAACGACAAGATCGAGAAGGAGATCAGGATTGAACCGAAAGACTGGATGCCCGATCAGTACCGCAAAACACTGATCAGGCAAATGTCTCAGCATGCCCACAGCGAAATCGTCGGCATGTTACCGGAAGGCAACTGGATCACCAGGGCCCCATCGTTAAGAAGGAAGGCCACACTCATTGCCAAAGTACAGGATGAAGCGGGGCATGGATTATATCTCTATGCAGCAACGGAAACACTCGGCATTAGCAGAGTTGAAATGATTGATCAATTGCATAGTGGCAAGGCGAAATATTCGTCCATCTTCAATTACCCTACGCTCACCTGGGCCGATATCGGAGCCATTGGCTGGCTGGTCGATGGCGCTGCCATCATGAACCAGGTTCCTCTCTGCCGGGCTTCTTATGGTCCTTACGCGAGAGCCATGATCAGGATTTGTAAGGAAGAAAGTTTTCATCAGCGGCAGGGCTTTGAAATATTATTAACACTGAGTAAAGGGAGCGATGAACAAAAACGGATGTGCCAGGATGCGATCAACCGATGGTGGTGGCCGGCAGTGATGATGTTTGGCCCGAATGATGAAGCATCGCCGCATACGGTGCAAAACATGCAGTGGAAAATAAAGCGCTTTAGCAATGACGATCTTCGCCAGAAATTCATTGACATTTGCGCCGTGCAGGTAAAGATATTGAACATGCAGATTCCCGATCCTGATTTGAAATGGAATGAAAAAAGAAAACATTATGATTTCGGTCCGATCAACTGGAAAGAATTCTGGGAGGTCGTCAATGGAAAGGGGCCCTGCAACAAGGAACGCATGTCGGCAAGGATAAAAGCTCATGAAGAAGGCCAGTGGGTCAGGGAAGCAGCCATGGCCCATGCGGAGAAGAAAATGAATCCGGCAGCAATGTAAACAGAAATGACTATGAGTACTACAAAAAATACTTCATCGCAGAACCATACTACCGGTGAAGCTCGTGTGGAGAAGAAAACCGACTGGCCTTTATGGGAGGTATTTATCCGCAGCAAACAGGGCCTGGACCACAAACATGCAGGCAGCCTGCATGCAGCGGACGCACAGATGGCCATTGAAAACGCAAGAGACGTGTACACGCGCAGGATGGAAGGCATCAGCATCTGGGTGGTGGAAAGCAAATATATTCATGCGTCAAATCCTGCTGAGGCTCCCTCTTTGTATGATCCGGCAAACGACAAAATATACCGTCATCCGACATTTTATAATTTACCGGATGAATTAAAAAATATGTGATGACGAAACCTGTCATCAAAAAACTCTAGGAAGATCACGTGTCAAAAATTGTTTCGCTATATCAACCCACTGACTTTATTGTTCATCTCGCAGATGATGCACTGATTTTGGGTCACCGAAACAGTGAGTGGACCGGTCACGGTCCAATATTGGAACAGGATATCGCTTTATCCAATATCTCACTGGACCTGATTGGCCAGGCGAGAAATTTTTATCAATATGCAGCAAAACTTTATTCTGTTTCCGGAAAACCTGTGGTTACAGAAGATATATTAGCCTATCACCGCGATGCCTGGGATTTTAAGAATTGCCTTCTCGTCGAACAATCCAATGGAGATTGGGCCAAAACTATTTTGCGACAGTTTCTGGTCAGTCAATATCAATTCCTTTTATACGAATCATTACTGCAAAGCAAAGACGCTACCATCTCTGCGATCAGTGAAAAAGCGCTGAAAGAAGTCAGTTATCATTTGCGCTGGAGCAGCGAATGGGTGATCCGGCTGGGCGACGGGACGGAAGAAAGTCACAAGCGTATGTTGAATGCCGTTAGTGAGCTGTGGATGTTTGCCCCGGAACTATTCACCAAAACAAATTACGAGAAAGAGGCAGAAGCGAATGGGATAGGGACAGATATTTCTTCCTTCAAACCCAAATGGCTGCAAAAAGTGAATGATATATTCCGGGAAGCGACGCTTTCTTCGGTTGTACTTGATAGTGAGGAATGGCACACGCTTTCCGGAAAAGAAGGAAGACATACTGAACACCTGGGGTACCTGCTCGCTGAAATGCAGTTTATGCAAAGAGCTTACCCCGGCTGTGAATGGTAATAACAGAAGGAGCAAAAAAATCAAATGAGTGTAAAAGAGGAAATCCTGGAAATATTAAACGGAGTGAATGATCCTGAAGTTCCGGTCCTTTCCATTATTGATCTGGGAATCGTAAGGGATGTGAAAATAAATAACGATGCTGCCGAGATCATGATCACGCCGACGTATAGCGGTTGCCCGGCTATGGAGGTGATCAAAAAAAATATTCAAAGATCTTTAGCAGAGCATGGATATAAAAATCTAAAGCTTACCACGGTTCTTTCTCCAGCCTGGACGACAGACTGGATGACTGAAAAAGGAAAGGAAAAGCTCAAAGCTTTTGGCATTGCCCCGCCTATGCCGAAACAGCATATCTGCAAACCGGAATTGTTTCATGAAGGAGAAGCCATCCAATGTCCCCTATGCAATTCGTATAACACAAAAATGATTAGCCGTTTTGGTTCTACACCATGCAAAGCATTGTACCAATGCAATGATTGTCTTGAACCATTCGATTATTTCAAATGTCATTAGTCTACATACGCTCCTATGATTTCTATTGTGTCCATCCCACAAAAGCAGGACAAGTTGTGCTGAATTTTGTCACATAGAATCATAGACGCATAGATACACATAGAATAAAAAGTTACATGCTCAATATTTAAATTCTAATCTGAATGAGTTCCCCTGTATTGTTCGAACTAAGAAATAACGTAAGCATCATTATTTTGAACCGTCCTGACAAATTAAATGCATTCAACCGCGAGATGTCACTGGCATTACAGAAAAAATTAGATGAATGTGCAATTGATCCTGCCATCCGTTGTGTTTATTTAAGTGGAAATGGCAAAGCATTCAGCGCAGGTCAGGACCTGGCCGAGGTTTCAGGGGGAGATCCTGCAATATTCGACAAAATTCTTTCGGAACAATATAACCCCATCGTGACCAGGATCAGGCGAATGGAAAAACCCGTAGTGGCTGCGGTGAACGGTGTAGCAGCAGGAGCAGGCGCAAACATCGCCTTATGTTGCGATATTGTTGTAGCTGCTCATGCTGCTTCTTTCCTTCAGGCTTTTTCAAAAATCGGGCTCATCCCGGACAGCGGCGGTACCTATTTTCTTCCCCGTTTGATCGGATGGCAAAAAGCATCTGCGTTGATGATGCTCGCCGATAAAATAAGCGCTTCGGAGGCAGAACGAATGGGTATGATCTATAAAATATTTGCTGATGAAACATTCGCCGAATCATCCATACAGATTGCAGAAACACTGGCGCAGATGCCCACCAAAGCATTGGCACTGACCAAACAGATACTTAACAGCTCAATGACAAATTCATTCGAAGCACAACTCGGTGCAGAAAACTCCGCGCAGCAGGAAGCCGCCAAAACATTTGATTTCAACGAAGGGTTGAAAGCATTCCTCGAAAAACGATTACCAAAATTTAAGGGGGAATAGGGAAACAGACTTAACAAATGGCCTACATACTGCCATCAGAAACTTTTGGGGTTTCTTCTTCATAATCCTTCATTGCAGTTATTAATGTAAGCACAGGTGCCTGGGTAATTTTAAGCTTGGATTCCAGTACCACGGTTTCTTTCTGCAATTCAAGAATCTGGGCATGATTATAAACTATTTCTTTTCTTAATTCCTGGATCTTTAATTGTTTTTTCCTGATCTGACGGCTCCTGAAACAATACCCGATAAAAGCTGATATCAGAACAACCAGGAACAGGGTCAGCAGATTTATCGAAAACTCTATGTCTATCATCGGAACAAGGTTTAAAGATTAACGAAAATGGTTTTAAAAAAATTATATCTGAATGCCCTGTTAACATAAATTTTATCAGAGCGATTATCATTTAATGATTTCCTCAATTCTTGTCAATTTGCCCGCTTTATTCATCCCCTCAATAACCACTCTAAACTTGTTGCTGATATCGTTATTAAAAAATACCAGCCTGACTTTTTTGTGATTTTTATCGGCTACCACATGTGGATTCCAGTACAACGTGGACCGAAAATCCGTCATTTCATTATCTTCTGCATTGTCGGCATATTGAGGTGAATAAAATTCTTTCACAGCAGTATACCCCGTAACCAAGGCGAAACCCGTTTTATTGTTGATAATATTATTCTGATCTATCGATTGCCTGCTCGAAATGGCTAAGGTCGGGAGGTCTTTTGCATTTGTTTTAGGAAGAAATTTCAGAAAAAGCACTTCTTTCATTGTCACCAGCTTTAAATCATCCAGATTGACCAGCACGCCATCCAATAATAAATTGACATTACTTCTCTGCACAGGAGAAACTGATTGTGCAGAAGAATTTGTCATTGAATAAGACACATACCTGTTATCCGTGTTGCCGCCTGGCGTATTCGCATCTTTTACGGCATAGGGAAATTTGAGATCCGGGAAATTATTCTGGAGGTAATGAGCCACGGTTTCCAGATTGGTTTTTTCCTGCTCATTGCGCACCGGAGTGAACACATAGTTCATTGCTGCAGATAATCTTGAATAACTGTTTATTTCTGTTATCAATCCATTCGATTCTTTTGCCAGTACCACATCTGGTACTTTGATCCATTCAAAATTGGGATCTGTTGCGCTGACCTGATCATGACCCGCAGGCAGCAGATTCGTGTGCAGACTAACTTCAGGATTTGCATTGATCTTAGAAGCATGATTCAACCGATAAACAATTTGAACGGAATCATAAAAAAATATTCCTTTCTGCCCGAAGCTGCCATTTGAACCGAGTGGCAGGTTCACAATATGTTTTTTGTGGTCTTTTGTTATTACCAATAGAGCAATTGAATCGCTGGCATCGAATGGGGCATGATTGGATGCGACCTGTCCTTTGAGTTCCATGTAGCCGGAATCAGCGGGATACTGAATAAGCGGCAATTTCCCGGCAAGAATATCTTCCCACTTAAAACGTCTCCAGCCATGTGTGCGCATCAGCAGGTCAAGATAAAAATTGATGCTGTCTGAATTGCCCGAAAAATAATAAGCAGGGTTGGAAATATATCCTTTCAGATCGCTGCTTAGCAGAAAATCTGTGATGATGTTGTGGGTAGTATCATATCCAAGTCCGGCATCCGTCACGGATACAGAAAAATCAGTGTTCAGGCTGTCTGGAATTTCGATGGAGATTTCATTTCTACCCCTTTTATTCAAATTGACAATTTCTTTTTTTAACTGGGTAGTGAATTCGCATTGATGGTTATTCACGAATACCAGTCGTTCGGCGAATGGAATCATATGAGCATCAAAGGCCGTTAATTGAATCATACCATCCGGTAATGAAATATTGGAGATGGTTTCTTCAGCAATTGTCTTGGCTGAGAGATCAACCACCGTTTTATATAAAACCTGCTGATGCGAAGTGGCGATCAGGGTAATGGATTTAAAATTGTCCGAACCATCAATTGGCCTTTCAACCTGGAAACGAATCATATTGTTCTGTGGAGGCCTGACGCGAATAACGGCTCCTGATGATTTCGCCCGGGGCAATTCTGTTGTATGTGATTCGCCATATTCATCTTTCCAAAATGCAGTATATTTTTCATTGACAGCCGGGCTGAATGAAAATGAGCCCATGCCTTCATGTACAGTAGTAAAAGAATCGACCACCTGTCCATTACTTTTTTTAATTACTCCTCTCGAACTTACCGGGTGGCCGTGCTGGTCGGTGGTTTCAAACGCAACCACAGAAGGAATTCCATAAATCAAATCACCTCCTTCCGCAAAAAATTGAATATTTGCCACCGGCTTAGGTTGGTGTTGGCCGGCATTCCATGTCGATAAAACCGCAATATTTTTATTATATAAAAAGCTGTTGTCGAAATTGAGCATCCACTGCGTATAGGCTTTCACGTGAATTACACCGCCGGGAAGATCTGAAGGAATAATGAAAGAACCGGTGGCCATGCTTTCAATGACCGGAGCTACGCCATGAAAAATCAAATTGCCGTTGACATCGGTCCAATCGAAATAAATATTTTTGCTGAGAGTTGATGGTTTGGATCCCATCATGAGGTAAGCTTTCATCCAAATGGTTTCACCGGGGAGATAGGCATCCTTATCAAAATGAATATGCACTCTTTCCTGTTCGTATTGGTTGGCATAAAGTTTCAGCGTCTGATCCGTTGACTGTGCCTCTACTTTATAAACCAGGAAACAGCCAGCGAGAAAAAAGAGCAGGACTTTGTAGTTCATAATGTAAGGATTTGGATTAGGGTATATATAATCACTTATATCGCTCTTCTGATAATCAATAAAGGGGCAGCAAATACTGACCCCCTTATTGTAATATCTTCAATGTAATCCTGTTTTAACCATTGATCACGCTTGATTCATTCAGATACTTTTTGGTCGGATGGTAGATAAAGAAGCAGCTACCATTTTTAATCGATTTGATAATCTTCGGAGCGACAGCGGTAGGAAGAGAAGTACATCCAAGACTTCTTCCCATTTCACCATTATTCTTCAGGTACTCGGCTCCGATATAATCTGAACCATGTAATACGATATTACGTCTTACAGCCAGGTCGTTATATCCTTTTTCCAATCCTTTTACTTTTAAAGAAACCCCGTTCCTGCCGAAATAAGTTTTAGTGGTAAGGTAAAATCCAAGACTGGTTTTAAAAGATTCAGGTCTGTTAGAAAAAGAAGTAGCATATTCAACACCAGAATTCATTCCATGCGCCACATAAGTATTATAAAGTAATTTTCTGCGCTTAACATCGATTACATAAAAGCGTTTACGACGTGAAGACTGGGTAAAATCACAAATTGACAACATGTTGGTTTTGATAATGCCCTGCTTCAAAAGGTTATGATATCCTCTCCAGGCATATTCAAAGGCCTTTTCATTTAAACCAGATTTTTCCAGTTTCATGGAATCATAAAGACTCACTGCTTCCTGAATGACCATTTTAACTTCAAAGGCTTTCTTTGCAGCAGCTTCAGCCGCATAGTCAACCTTTTTTTCTGTAGTTGCAGAAAAATTTACCGTATTCAGGTTAGTTTTTGGAATGTTGTTTGTACTAATAGTAGTGTGATAGGAAGCCGCGATATTATTTGCAGCAACAAGATTTATTTTCTTATGGCTTCCGGAAATCAGTACGGGTGAAGTAATAACCAATAGTGAAACGCTACTGGTGGATACAAGTTTAGACAACGTTTTCATGACGAAGGATTTATGAGTTTTCAAAAAAGGGTCATTACAGAATATTTAATACACGCGTATTAAATATCATTCGGATTATTATTTTCAGATGCGATCAGGATTTGTTTGGGCTATTCTTAATTTTTCGTTCTGCTATTTATTTCCGCCTTTCGCAGCTGTGTTTTCTTATTATAACTTAGATGTTTTCTCTTAGACGATTAAACGAACAATGCGCTGGTCTTATTGTACTTAAGAGAAATCATATCGTTTAACTGTGGCCGTTACAAAGATTGCCATTCTTTTCTTCTTTTCATAACTTATTCGATGAACAGACAGGAAAGAAGGTTTTTTGATTCCGGCCATTATTAAAAGAGCTATACTATAGTTTCAACTGGCATACCAAAAAATAAAAACAGAAAGATTATAAATAGTCGAAACATTCCTTCCTGGTAATCAGTTTCTTGCAATTGTGCTTCGTAAAAAAGATTTCTTGATTTCTTTCACTATTCAAAAAATAATTCCAAGTAATGGAAAATTTTTCCAGATTTTGGAACGATTTTTAAAATGACTGAATACACTGATTTGCCCGCACTTCTCACCAAAAAGAATTGCTATTAATCCTATTAAAAATATCAAATGATTGTTAGTTATAATATGTGTTTAGGCGGGCTAAATTGCCAGTTTCGCAGCTGATATCCATAAAAAGCATAGAAAACCAGGTATATATAGCAGGGAAAGAGCACTATGTACGCATAACGAGTATTAAATAAATCTGCGAAATATCCATAAAAAAGTGGGAGAATGGCATTGCCACAGAGCCCCATAATCATAATGGAAGCGCCTAGTTTTGTAAATTTTCCAAGTCCATTGAGTGCCAGGGGCCAGATACCTGCCCACACCAATGAATTTGCCAATCCTAATAAAACGACAAACCATATGGAAATATCAGCAGTGTGATTGAGTATGGTTACCTGCCCTTTAGCATAAATAATAAATACAGTAAACAAAACGCCAAGCAAAGTACAGACACGAAGTGCGTTCAATTGGCTGATGAATTTCGGAATGCAGATTATTCCAAGCACATAACCACATATTGTAGCAAAAAGCGTGTAGGAAGGAAAAAGTTTGGCGTGCATTAAATCGATCTGCATAGAATTCGCATAACCGATGACGGTATCAATAGCAACTACCTGGGTTCCTGTGTGAAGAAAAATCGCCAGTGCACCCAATATCAGATGCGGAAACTGGAATATATTTTTTTTACCCAGATTCGAAGCCGCAACTTCGGAGCTCTCTGCTTCAGTGTCGATTTCAGGAAGAATTGAATATCTCACTACTAATCCCAGCACAATCAAAACCACACCAGTGAAGGAATAAGGAAGAATGACTCTTCTGATCAGTTTATCCAAAACAATATTTTTTCCGGCCTCGCTCATCGTACCCAATTGCCTGAACAAATCAGTATCACTTGCTTTTAATATAACAGCTGCAAACAGGATTGGGGCAAGAATGCCTGCGCCTTTATTACAAATACCCATGATACTGATTCGCTGGGCTGCTCTTTCTCTCGGGCCCAAAATTGTGATATAAGGATTGGCGGCCGTTTGTAACACCGAAAGCCCGGTGCCAATGGTAAAAAGACCAAGAAGAAATATTCCATAGATCCTGCCAAGGGCAGCGGGTACAAAGATGAATGCGCCCAATGCCATGGCGAAGAAACCAACCATCATTCCTTTTTTAAATCCAAATTTCTTAAGCAGGAAAGATGAAGGCACTGACATGACAAAATAAGAAATATAGAATGCGAATGTGACGAGATAAGATTGAAAATTGGTTAGTTCACAGGCAATCCTGAAATAGGGAATTAAAATAGAATTGACCCAGGACACAAAGCCAATCACAAAAAAAAGCAGGGCAATAATGCAAATTGAAATGACAGAATCGCGTCGGGTAATTGAGCTCAGTTCTATTTTGTTTGATGAGTGCCTGTTCATAGTTAGTATGGGTTAGGCCAAAATATCGCGCGAAAGCAATGCGGAAGACAGTTCATCAAGATAACAGGTGCAATTCGAATGTATTTGCAAAATGCTTGCAGGATATATATTGCTGACGGGATTTTCGAAACAATTTTTTATCGTAATGGCTTTTCGGGTATCAGGAACAGAACAAATAATATGTTTCGACTTAAGAATCTGCCGGATCGACATGCTGATTGCACGTTTTGGAACTTCGTCGAGAGACTTAAACCAGCCTTCTCCCAATTGCTGTTTTCTGCAAAGCTCATCCAGTTCGACGATGATATAAGGTTGCTCAGTATCGAAATCCGCCGGGGGATCATTAAATGCAAGGTGCCCGTTTTCGCCAATGCCAACAAGGGCCAGGTCAATCGGATGTTTTGCAATTAATTTTCCAAGCCGGGCGCATTCATGTTCAGGCTCTGCTTCTCCATCTATCAAATAAACTGCACCCAAGGCCGGCAACCTAGATAAAAACCTGTCTTGCAAATATTTTCTGAAACTTGCAGGTGAGGTGATGGGTAAATCGATATACTCATCGAGATGAAACATGACCACTTTATTCCAATCAATTCCCGGTTCTGATATCAGTTGCTTCAATGTTTCAAACTGGCTTGTTCCTGTTGCAAGAATAATATTGGATGAACCGTTAAGGGCAATTGCATCCCGGATATGTTGTGCGGCAGCAGATCCTGCGGCTTTTCCCAACTGGTATGCATCCTGTACTATCTGAATTTTCATTTCTTAAAACCCGTAATATTATTTTTTTTCAGACAAGAACTTTTGTAGTTCCTCCCTTTTCAAGTGTGTTGTCGATAGGGTGATTGGTTTTCCATGCGCCCGAAGTAAAATCCGGAACTTCAATGGGCTTGGAATGATTTACGACCGACCATTCACTTAACGGAGCTATCGAACTCCAGAGTGCAGCATCATACACATCGATATCAAGCGGTAAACCATTTCGCAAACAATCTATCGTGCGCCAGTCCATCAGAAAATCCATCCCGCCATGGCCGCCAAGTTTTTTTGCAATCTCTCCTATTTTCGTGACAATTTCCGGGTTGTATTTATTTTCGAGGTTTTGAAAAGCATCTCCACTCAACCAGCTATCATTCCCGAAAGAAATTTTTGGGGGAAGCGGGTATTTTAAAGCATTCGCTTTTGTGCCTGTAATTTTATAAATGCGTGAATATACATTGGGAGAACTCACATCGTGTTGGAGCATGATGGTTAGTCCTTTATTCGTTCTGATTGCTGTTGTATTCATATTTCCCCTGAAAGTTTTATCCGCATAGGGTTTATAAAAATCATCTTTAGCTGCGAGTTCCTTTGATTTCACTCCCATCATGAAATCATTACTTGAACTGGATACCAGGTAATCCATTTTGTCTCCCCGGTTAATATTCATGACCTGTGCAACCGGGCCAAGACCATGAGTAGGATATAAATTGCCATTCCTGAAATTTTCTTTCAATCTCCACATATCATAATATTTTGTTTTGGAGAAATTCCCCTCGAGCAGATCGTGAATATAAGCGCCTTCACCGTGCACAATCTCACCCAATAATCCCTGCCTGGCTAAATTCAGCGTGAGCAATTCGAAGAAATCATAACAACAATTTTCAAGGATCATGCAGTGCTTACGCGTATGTTCAGATGTCTCTACCAGCTGCCAGCATTCATCCAATGTTTTTGCTGCAGGAACCTCCGTGCATGCATGTTTATCATGCATCATGGCATAGACAGCCATCGGTGTGTGCAGGCTCCACGGTGTGGCAATATAGACCAGATCAAGATCGGGCCGCTCACATAATTTCTTCCATTCATCTTCACTGCCTGTATAAATTTCAGGATGGTGGACGGAGCCATCCAATGATTTTTTTACTGCATTCACTTTTTCAGGGCGGATATCACATAACGCTTTTATTTCTACTCCTTCAATATGTCTCATTCTTTCCACGGCATCGGGTCCGCGGTTACCTAGTCCAATAAAGCCAATGCGGACTGTATCCAGTTTTGGCGCAGCAAAGCCACACATATTAAAATGCTGTTGTCGGATTTTGTCTGAACCGTCTCCTTCATATCCTTCAACAATTCGCGAACTGAACAAGCCGAGTCCTGTCAGGCCTGAAATCTTTAAAAAATTCCTGCGATCATTTTTCATTGCTTATTGTTTTAATGCCCTGAAAAATCGAAAATGTTAACTCTTCAGCCATTTATCGAACCAGTTAAAGCCTTCGTCCTGCATCTTTTTGTCAAACTTATGAGGCCCGGGATGAAAAGAGCATTTATAACGGTCACCAGCACCTGCTTTTCGATATATCTGCGCAAGCATTTCGTCAGCTCTTTTCATTTCCTGTAATGTATAGAGGTCATCATCCGAATCATTTAAAACCAGGGCTGGAAGGGGAGCCCGCAATCCAAGAATTTCCGGAAAATCCAATTCATTTGGCAACAAAGGCACGTACACCATCCAGGTATGCATGAAGGATTTGTTGAGAACAAAATCTTTCCAGGTTGTCATGAATCCAACGCAAACTGCGCATTTAATTCTTGGATCCAATCCGCCCATAAACACTGTGCGCATGCCTCCTCCGGAAAGTCCTCCGCAGCCGATCCGCTCCGGATCCACATCTTCACGCGCAGACAATATATCGAGGGCTTTTTTATCTTCAGCAAAAAAAACGGCAGGCCAGGTGGTTCCGGCACTGAATAATGACTTGGCCATAATATGCTCATGCAGCCCCGCCCATTCGTTATATGCCCGAATGTGTTGAGGGTTTTCAGGGTCATTATCGCTTAGGCCACCCCGTAAGTGAACGGGAACCTCTTCAACAAGAACGCGCCGGCTGGCAAATGGAAATGCATCGGGAACCAGAACAACATATCCCCTTTTAGCAATCTCATTCGCCCAGGCAAGGCCTTCATAATATTCTTTTTGATGCGCTTCGATCAGGGGATGCAGTTGGTCGGATGTTTTGGTGATTTTCCGGGTACCGAAATATTTGTTACCGCCATGGTCATGAAAAGCCAGTATAGCGGGCAGTTTCCCTTTTGCATTCGCTGGTTTTAGCAAAATGGCATCAGTAGGATGCCCGTAGGGCAGCTGCCAGCTGAGCTCTTCGATATGCAGTCCGTCATAAATGAATTGCTTTTTCAATTTAACTTCCGGAACCGGGCCGATATCCGGAATTGACATTCGGTCAATAAGACGTTTGCCCGCCACGTTTCTCCATTTTTCAATATCTGTCCATTCTGGTCTTCTGAAAGAAAAAGAAGGAAAATTTTTTTCTGTCAGCGAAGCAGCCCATGGACCATACACTCCGATGATGCTGAGGTTTTTCCCGTCAAAATTTTTGTTTCTCACGTCCGAAAAATTATTTGAATTGAAAAAAGAGTTTGCATCCTCATTGGTATTACTGCCAAATGCTTTCACCATGCTAAGTCCCGCTATGCCCAGGCCGGTAAGGCCTGTCTTCTTCAAAAAATCTCTTCGCTTACTTTTCATTGCCGTTTTTTTCTAAAATTTTATCTGCACCGAACAGTGATAATAAAATTTATAGTTTGAAGAATATTTTTTTCTTGTATAAAAAATAACACAACCCCCATTCCAAAGCAAAAATGCAAAGAGATGAAATGATTGCGCTCGTTAACTCCGGAATA
>Ga0335076_10001253_pt1 | contig 24576 bp, 22 predicted proteins | sample Lox_Sample_25_FD_206717 | JGI IMG/M metagenome (GOLD analysis project Ga0335076, IMG submission 206717) | Soil microbial communities from Loxahatchee National Wildlife Refuge, Florida, United States - Lox_Sample_2.5 | ecosystem: Environmental > Terrestrial > Soil > Wetlands | place: USA... | reverse complement strand
ATTTGACGTTCTCTTTTTCGCATGTATTGCTCTGTGAGCTCGCCAATCCGCACGTTTGCCTTCCATTCTTCCAACCCAATTGAGTCCATTCCATTCTCAACATTGAAGCGGTAATAAGGGAAGCGGTAATGTGGATCTTTAGAATTAGCCAATGTCACTATCGCCTCATGTGTTGGTTCCGAACTCGTGGATAATTCCACACACGCCTTGCCAATGTGCAACATGTCTTTGGCCGCTCCAGGTGCATTTATGATGACGTTTCTACCAGGGACCTTGCTCATGACCTTCGTAAAAAGACCCTTTGAAGCCTTCATTTCTTTCGGAGGCTGTATGTCCTTAATGTTGACAAATTCCACGTTTGTTTGTTGACCGGTACCAATGGAGAGGACGGAGAAACGTTTAATCCGTGGCCAACATTGGCGGGCTTCATCAAGGGCAACTTGTGCGGGATTATTGTATCGCAATCCACCATCCACATACCATGCACCTGGAGCCGGGACGTTGATGAAAACAGGATCAAAAAATGACGGAGCGGCGCTTGTTGCTCGAGCAGCTTTCCAAATGGCACATTTTGATGCATTGTTTTCGTGAGTGTCGTATGAGCGGAATAAGATTAGTGGACCTTGTGCGACAGCAGCACTTGTAGCAACAACAAATGTGCGACATATTTTGTGATTGCTGTCGTCGGTCTCAGCCATGCTCGCATTTTGGTCTTTCAATTTCGTATCCATCAAGCCTTGGATGACCTGCTCGAGGATCGCTGAATCAAAACGATATCCTTTTTCCCCAGTCGGTAGAACACCGAAGACCGTATGGTCACGATTGAAGACTTCTTCGCTTAACTTCATATACTGGTCGATGCACTCCTCGATTGACTTCGCAGTTAAAACCCTGAAAAACTTGAAACCCCGTACCATCTTCAAACGACCAAGCATTATAGCAATCAATCCACCGGTACTTGTGCCGCCGATCAAATCGAAGTAGTCGCATGGACGAGGAGTTTCTTTCAATTTCGCTTGACGTTGCACCTCTTCCATGATTTCTCTCAAAATTACAAGCGACGATAAGCCTCTCACTCCGCCGCCGTCAAGAGACAAGATGCGAGGTTGATGGGAAATTTCTGCTTCACCGACGGCTAGGATGTTAGCCAGCTCCTGAGGGGTTTTGCCACTCGTTCCTGCAGAGCCGGTTGCTGATGCGCTTGGCCCTGCCTCTGCATGCATTTCCATTGCGAAGACTGTCCGGGACGACTGAAACGATCGAGGCTGTCAAGATTTTTGAATTTTTATTTCATCTAGCAGAAGGCGGTGACCCAAGTGTATTAAGCAGGTCCACAGAGGGAGAAGGCAAAATGAGAGGAGGGGGGATGAAATATGGCGGAAGCGAGTTGATGTGGGAGATGCGAAGAAAGTGTGGAACGGAACGGTAGGCGGTGAGCGAACCTTAAGTAAACTAAAGCCGGTAAGTTCCCACACAAAACCGAAAGGAAAATCAACTCCCGACACGCCACTTTCAGCCTCCATCGACCGTTTTATCATCAGCCAGGCAACGCCCCTTCCGTCATAGCTTTTGGTTTGGACTCATGGCGCTTGATACCTCTCGTTCGACCGCTTTGTCTTGGGAATTCCCCCCGCCCAGATGGGCCCAAGGGCTTTCCACCGGTGCCACGAATTCCGAGTGGAAACGGCCATGGAGACGCTTACACCGCTGGCAGACTGAGGAAATCGCCCGACAACTATCAGAGTATTGGCAATCTGTTCCGCAACACGATAAAGACTCGTTGGTTACTTTGAATGGACTGCAACTCTTCCGCTTCAATTCCCTCAATGCACGCCCCTCTTGCGCAGTGGAAATCGAGGTCAGGGCGTATTTCGATGGCGGGATTGCAGCCACCCACCAGGATGCTGTTTCCAACGATCAAGGTCAGCCTTTGCTGAGCGATCCTCACTCAGTCTTTCAACCTTGGCATCCCAATGTCGTCTATGGAGAATCCGACTACCTTCTTGTGAATCAGCAATCCCGAGAGGTGAAGGGAGTATGTGAAGCGAAATCCCCTTGGAATGTCGGCCCGGCGCAAATTGATCAAGTTATATTAGGTACTAAAACATAAGTCTGTCAAGTCTTTGACGATCTAGGGACGGCTTTGGCAAGTTCTTCTGGCCGACTAGCGATCGAGCAAATTTATGGATACATGTGCTGGAATTCCCATGCATATGGCATTCTCACGACTGCCACTGGCTTTGTCTTTCTCTTCCGTGACGATGTAGGAAATTTGTGGATATCGCAGATGTTTGCTAGCAATGAAAGTCTTGCAACAGGTGGCTACGTTTTGCCCTCCACCCTTTCTCAGCATTATCGGTTTACCATTTCACACGTCTTGTATTGGTTCACTCACTTGACTGAAACCACAGAACGTGTGGTCGAAAGGGACCTCGCGCAACTCATTCGAGTCATGGATCGCTACCAGACTAAACCCGTTCGCCCGCCCCCTCCCAATGTAACCAACCAACCCTACACATCTCCATTCCCGCAGTCCTCAAATACCGGCGCAGGCGGATACGGCCAATATTATGGTAATTGTACATTCTCGCTGGAACCCATCGACGAACTATTGCTCGACTTTAAGCCATGGCTGGCAGAGTCACGTTGTGGTGGACGCGCGTTTCGTGCCACTCTCATCGAAGGAAATCAACAGATTGTGGTCAAATCCTGGGATTCGTATAAACATGATTCATCTCGACGAGACAACGAGGTTTCCATTTATATGAGGATTCAATCCTTGTGGAATGTTTGCGTCCCCCACCTCATCGGCAAAGGCGAAATCGATTTCTGTCACTCTCTCTTTCTGGAATTTGTCAAGGTTAAACTTATTGTCGTCGAGTTCTTACAATAATAGGGCTCTCAATTGTCATCTGAAAATTTGAGTGACAAGGTAGCAAACAAAGTGGAGAAGGCTTTTGCTGAGATCCACAAACTGGAAGTCATTCATGGAGATGTCAGAGCGGCGAATATACTGGTGGCTGAGGATGAGTCTATTTGGATATTGGATTTTGAATCGGCTCAGGTTGTCTCTGGAAGCAGAGGACAGGTTTTTATCGATGGGGAGGCTTCGGAGGTGAAGATGCTACTAGACAGAATCCGAAGAGGTGAGCCATATTGTTAATCAGTATGGTAAAGTTATCGTGCTGAATCGAATTTCACATTCCTATTCGTATAGTTCTGATCACATATAAGTTTCCTTTCACCGCAAAGTCCCCCCCACCACAACGTCGATTCATCTTCTCGCCGAGAAGTCTCTAAGCACTTGACCATGCACGCGATGGCCAAGGGGCTTTTTCAGGGGTGTCAGAGGTAGCATATCCAGAATTCATAGTGTGGTGGTAGAATCCAGGGTTCCAGGAACTTGAAGGTGTGGTCAAAGTGTATATGAATTGCTTTCGCAAAACTGCGATCCGCTCAGATCCTTACGCCCATCTCTAATCCAAGGATTCCAAATGAAATAAAACCTACATCACTCCCCGATTGCGGTAATCGCTGTGAATTGCGAATCGTGGTTTCTTGATGAAAGTCGCAAACGCAGCGTCCAACTCCTTATCTATTTGTGGTTTACGATCTTTGGTACTTCCCAAACCAACGAGTCGATTCCGGAAGCGTTGGAAATCCAATATTTTCAGATTTGACATCCTGGCAAGGTATTTGCACCATTCAGGGTGGAACGGAGTGTTGAGCCACACCTCTTCAACTGAGGAAAGAATCGACGTGAATGCGTTGAAAACTGGGGACCAGTACTGTTCGGTGACATGGTGGCGATCACTTTCAAGTTGAAATTTCATGAGATTTCGAAGACAGTCCGCGCGAAGCATACCAATAATTGTCTGAATCGGTACATATTGATCATCCAACACGATGCCCAAGACGTTTAAATGAATTTGGGCCCCGATGATAAATTCGCAAATGCTTGTGCTTAGAGCTCCGATCCTGAGAGACTTTAGATTGACAAACGGAGACAGCGAGTCTGTATCGAAGGGAGGGACCGCCTTCCAACAATCCCGGAAGCTGAGCTCGGATAAGGTTTGGGAAGATTGCAGAAGGAGTAGAGGTTGATCAGGATGCGTGGGATTCTTCGCCAGAATAAATGTGTAGCGTACGAAGATGACTGAGCTGCTCCGGTGACCCGTTGAACTCGAAAGACTTCCAGATGAGGCTTTCAAGGAGCGGAAATGAGGCTGCGATTGCGCAAAGGTCGACAGTATCGGAGTGCTGTGTGGAGAGTTTGGTGATATGTAAACATGCGGCTAGTGCGTGAAGCGGGTTAATATTCAAAATGATCCATGCGTAAATGGATTGTGTCGAGCTGTTTTGCTCTTGCCAGGAACTTGACAATGTGGTCGGAAGGTATATTCCACTATAAAATGGCTATTCGAAAGTACAAAAATATATACTTTGGTCCACAACGAAATTGGCATTCCCGAAACCCCACGACATCCCTCCTTGCCCAGCACGATTGCCCCATAATTGTGCATAGAAACACAAGAAAAGGAAAGCTACAGAACACACAAAACAGAAAATACAAGGAAGTGAATGATTGAAACCCAGAAAATGAGCGTTTTCGTCTGATTGACAATGAGATCTGGCCGCTGCGATTTACAATTCCCCATCTTCTTCATTGCATCTCACATTCCTTCATCCAATCCTTCTTCAACACGACATGGAGAGCAACATGACGTGACGCGCCGTCATGATATCTCGGTGTTTTTCGTGCGAGATATAAAGAAACACGTGGTAGGAGGCTGAACCTTGCCAGGTGTTGTGAATAATCTGATTTAGTAATTCCGATTGTTAATTGCCGATTGCCAGTTGCCGTGAGCCGTTCCGGCGTTAAACGAGATCCATGAGGAACGACGTGACCTTCTGAGTCTTGTCTCCGGTGACTCACATGACTCCCATGACTCCCGTGACTCCTCCGCCAGGATTGACTCCGTCGGGTAAAGGAACGTTTGCAGGGCGAATTTTCTTGTCTTCCCGCTTGTACATCGTTCGAACCTGCGCTGCGTACTTCTCCAGCTCAAGTTTCGTCAGAATATCCTCATAATCACCGCCGTTTGTCGTTTCCATCGTGATTGTATTGACTTGTGCATCAGGGCCCCAGTCCGTGATCGTTCAGGAGGTGTGCCGACGGGGGGTATCGCATGCTCGGAGCACTTCCGATGCTCGAGAGCCCTGGATTGTGCTCATTGTTGGGGTGTCGTGCTATTTGGGCATGACCGTACCCCAAAGTCAAGGTGTTGTGCCGTTTGAGCATTGTGCCCAATCCCGGGATCTCGGTTAAATCTCGTGTATCAGTCGCGGGTTTATAGGACCGTACTTCCACGTTAATTCTCTTTGCAAAAATTAAAGTTTGGAAGGCTGGTCACGGGACTGTATCTTTGTGTTGTAGATCTTAGAGCATAGGGCTTGTGTGGGGACTGCTATTTAGGTAGTCTGTGTAGAGGTGCAATTCATCGGTTGTCGTGCGCCCCTGCAACACTTTGCCGCTGCGAAATCCCGAATTTTTCTTTTGGAAAAATAAAGTTTGGCCATTGCCATTTTCCCGCGGCAGTCGGAAAAATAAAGTTTTTTTGGTCATGGGACCCATTTATTCGGAGCAACACATTAGTGTCGGGATTTAAACCCAACGCCTAAATTCGGAAGAAGTACATTCCACCCGCACTGATCAGTGGTCGACGCTAAGCCCAGCCACACGAGTCGATTTTCGTTCTCACACCCCATTTGCGAACATTCTAAGGGTCTTTGGTGGAGTAGAACATTTGACTTACAATGTCCCCTCCCAATATTTTCGAAAGGTGGGACGGTGACCACGTCGAACGTGAATACCAAGGAATTAGAGTCAGAGTAGATGGTACATGTCATCATTGTCAGCACACACTTACAATTGTTAGGAGAACTACTCCAAGGAGTTAGTTGGCCAGGATTTACAACGAAACAAACCCTTTCGGATACAAACGATCAATACACAATAACCTTTTCTCAGGTATATCTGCTCACTTGCCGTTTCTAATGCTTAGCCAAGGAGAAGGCCCAAAGTCGTCCACTTGACTGTGATAAGAATCTGGGATAACAAGATACGCCCGACACGAATCGAATTCACCATTTCTTCACTGAATGGCGATGTAATTCAACGCTCACTGCGTGCGAAAATTAAAGAATGGACGATGCATGGGTTGCCGATTGAGAAAGTGTGGAAAGGGTTTGCAGATGATGAGAAGTAGCTAACTTTCTAGATACGGTTCTATTCCTCTTCAAGATTTGGAGTGCGTTGAGGGTGTAGTCTTGGGTTTCATCATTGAAGTAAATATATTGGCAGCCCATCTCAATTAGACCACGGCTAATCTGTTAGGAGAAATCTGCAATCAATAGTAGCGAGACGTCGAGAGTACCGGCCACCACTGATAATATCTTCAGTCCCAAAGGTGGAAACGTTGTCTTTGAATGCCAGAACGGTGCTGATGGGACATCTAAGCTCCTCTATGCGTCGAGCTCGATACTTTCCGAGAATTCACTTTATTACTCTACAAGTTCATTCACAATTGATGCGTATTTAATTTATACAGTGTTCAACTCCTCCTTTGCAGAGGGGCACGCAGCGGCTACATCTAGCACCCCTACATCACCGCCTCATGGACATATAGTTGTGGACGATCCATTCGATCTCTTTCACACCATCCTCCATTACATTTATAGCAAGAGGATTACCTTCGTCAACAATCTCGACATCGTCTTGTCTGGTCGGCAGGCAAGAAAGTCTCCAAAGTTATGTTCCGCAGAAGACATTTACGCAATTGCCGATCGCCTGCTCCTCGATGACCTCAAACGTAAGGCACTTGATTTCCTTGAACAAACATGCACGGGCGAAAATATCGTAGCTCGTACGTTTGGAGAGTTGGCGTCTCTATACCCTGAGGTGCGGGTCATGTACGCAAAGCGCTTCTTCAAAAACAAGGATGTCGTGAATGATCCAGAGGAAGTTCGGAAATTTTTTGCTGCTCTCCAGAGTTTGGGTAAGCATAATGGTTTAATTTATCTGATCGCAGCTCTCACAAAATAATTGGAGGACGCGAGGCTTAATGAGTGAATGCACCTGGTACGATTTCCAATCCAGTTGGTATTGTTTGGTAGAAAGAATGGGGGGTACGGGAAGGGTTAAATAACCCCCCACACTCGGGCACCTTTTCGTCCTGATTCCAATGAATTACTTTTTGTTTCAATAGCACTGATATTCAGTGAGACAGATAACAATCCTCGTAACTGATGATCGTTGCCGTTCGTTTCAATTGGCGAACATTCCACACCATGGAAAAATGGTGGGCATGGGCTTGGACAGAATAGCGATATACCAGCCATTGATTGATTGATTGATCCATTATCCTCGCATGCGGGCACGGCCCATGGCGAGCGGCTATCTGCTTTCTGTCTTCCTCCTTTTTTATGTCTACTGCGGCCGTCTTGTCTATTCTGCTAAAGGATATACCAGCCATCTCACACGCACACATATATATAGCCGGCACAGCACCCACATGCGCTAGATAAATCTATTCTCGCAGTCCTCCACTCATACACACACATACTTCTACCACTGCATAAAGCTATCCACTCAACAGGTCATGAGCCCGGATTGCTAAACTCCCATTCTACGTATGCTACTAAACTACAGCTCGAGCTCCCGCGCTCATAGCGCTTACTGAGGTCAAATCGCTTCACACAGATCGAGGTCAAATTCCTGTTGCGCGCCAGGTCAAATCCTCCCTGCTATCATTCATTTTGAGGTCAAACCCTTCGCGCAGTTGATCCCTGCTGCAAGGTCAAATCCTCAATGAGGCGAGGTCAAATCCGGTTTTATCAGGTCAAATTCCTCCGAAACGAGCCACAGCGCTCTGCCTCCACGTGCATGTTGCAACCCAAGGGTCTTAAAATCCCACATGGCGCATTGCTGCGCCTGCTGCATTATGGAGAGACGTCTCCTCACACAGCCTGTGCTAACATGCCCAGAACGCCTTGTCTCAAGCTATTCTTAGCCTTTTCAGGGGCGACAAAGGAATGGTTCAGCCTCCCATCCTGTTCAGCCTCCCATCCTGTTCAACCATCTCGATGGAGCCAGCCTGCAAGCCATCCTCTTGTCTGACAAGTCTTTTAAGCCAACCGATGCCATTCACACGGCTCTAAGGCAACGCGCATTTCCTGAATCTCACACATCGTCGCTCCAACATGGCAGAAGAAGCAGCTCAAACGAAGAAGACCAATCTCAAGTACGGACGAGCCTCCAACGACCTTGCCCTGCTCAAGAAGGACGACAAAATGTCGATGAATGATCACATTAATTGATTAGAACACCTTGTGTACGATGTCAACTACAACAAGCCCACTGCAACGCCCAATATGGGAAAATCCGTTGTCAATCTCAAGTTTCTTAATACCCTCATGATTGACAAGGCGTCTTCTAAGAAGTGGGAAACGTTCATCAATGCAAAAGGTCCTGAACTTGAACAGATGTCAAGACAGCAGCTCTATGCTGAGGTCAGAGTCAATGCGGCAAGAACCAAATCGGCCCCTAACAAGCCAACTGATACATCTGAAGCGAAAGCCTTGACAACAGAGCTCAAACAAGCAATGCAAGCTCTTAATACTTAGCTCGATGGTCGAAACTACAATGGCAACACTACTCCTACTACTACTTTGGGTAAATTACTGCAGATCCCTCCCTTTCAGTATGGCGGCCCAAAACCAAATCCTTAATAACTTCACCAGTTTTAGTCCAAATGACATGCTGTGAAACTCGGACATAAATACAAGTCCAATCTATCCAAAACCACCTTAATTATAATTTTCCAACACCAGTTGGTGATGGTGGTGGTTCCCAAACCCTGTAATTTCGGAAAATCAGTCCAGATTGAAATCAACCAATCGCACCACAGCACCCTTAACTATGGCACCATTCAAGCCTTGAATGGAATCAACAATATTCAGTTACAGAAGCTATAACTTCTTACATATTGAGTCTATTGACACTGTATAAGTGTCGCGTTTTTCTATCGGTAATCATGCATAAGTCTACCTATTTTTTGTGATTCAATTCCAACTTAATCTTAATTTGTAGAGCCTTTTCCTGTGATATACCGCCATTTAACTCAAGAAGCAGCTGTATCTCCATTACCCATACGCCCAATCTGATCAAACTAAGTATGTAGAAATTAATATATATGTCCTTCCTAACCGATACGAACTTCCCATAGTTATAGCTCACTTCTAGGACTATCCATAGACCTCTATCTTTCCTTTTCAGGGGGAATTTTCACTGTGGTGGGGAATGTTCACCCCATATCTCAGCAACCACAACAGCTACCATGCTTAAACGATCGATGCAGACACTAGCGGGGGTGTCCTCTCCAACCTCTATTAAACTCACATGGTCATACCACCACCCCCTGGCCCTCCATACCATTCCCCCCTTTGAAATCTCCACCAAATTTCCAAGGGGGGGAAATTTCACCTCAGATTTCTACCACCACCCAGAGCTAGCATGGTCAAACCAATGTTGCAGTCACTGACAAAAGCATCTCCCCTAACTTCTACATGCATCACAATACCATATCACCACTCTTTGGCACAAGAATCTTCAATCTGTCTCCAAAAATCGCCCCTTATAGCCCCTGCACCAGCTTTTACAACTGAAAATCCAACTGGAAACTCAATAATTGATGCAATCTCACCGTTCCAAGCACATAGAATCCATCTACACACCTTTCTCACACAAATCAGAAATATAGACACGTCAATTCCACCACCAACCACAGAGTAGTAGTAGTAGTAGTAGTAGTATTGGAAGGTTGGCAAGTAATGGTTTAGTAGGACCAACCGTTATATTCCCCCTTGTCCTCCCAGTGAGGACGTCTAGTCTAAATAGAGATAGAAATAACAGTCACAATTAGGGCGTAGCCCTTATAAGTATATACTAGTAAAGTTACGTGACTAACATCTTTGGCCCTTGCTACTTCACGTATCGATTGAAATTTGGTGGTCCATATCGCGGCCGGCTACTATACTTCGCAGGGAATAGCCCGGTTGGGACAGATGAAGCAGCATCGAAAACCCCTCGATGGAATAGTCACTGCAATGAGGACTCAGATGATGGAGAGCTGGAAAAACAAAAGGAAATTAATAACTGCGATGTAACTACGTATGCGGACGCCAGTAAGTATCCTTACCAGTAGAATGGAAAGTAAGTGGAATAGCACGGAACCGTATTCTGAATGACTATATCACCATAATCATCACTACTTCCAAAAATTAATGAAAACTATAAAAATTGCTACTAGTAGACTATATCAGTCGGCGGTCAACTGTGAACTGAGGTTTCTCGATGAAATTCACAAACGTAGCGTCCAACTCGTTTACTATTTTTCGTTCAGGATTACCAGTCCTTCCAAAACCCCAGTCTGGATTAATCATGCCTTACCAGTTTAATATCTTCAGATTTGACATCCTGGCAAAGTATTGGCACCATTCAAGGCGCAACGGAGTGTTGAGCTGCAGCTGTTCAACCGAGGAAAGCGTGGACGTGAATGTGTCGAAAACGCGAAACCAGTACTGTTCAGTGACCTTCTTATAATGGCCAAAATGTGCAATTCCGAATTCCTTGAGATTTCGAAGACAGTCTGCCTGAATCATATCGACAAACCTGTAGATCGGTGCATGTCGCTCGACTATCGTGATTTCGAAGAAGTATAATTGAATTTGGGCGCGGATGATAAATTCGCAAATGCTTTCGGTTAGAGGTCGGATCGCGAGAGATTTTAGATTCATGAAGGCGCTAAGTGAGTCTGTATCGAAGAAAGGGATATTGACGTCCATGCAATACTGGAGGCTGAGTTCAGTTAACGTTTGGGAAGATTGCAGAGGCAAACAAGGTCGATTAGGGTGCATAGTGTTGTCCCAAGAAGAAAGGCGTAACATGTGCAGATGAGGGAGCTGCTCCAGTGACCCCTTGAAATTGCCGGTTTCGAAACAGCTGAGGCTTTCGAGGGATGGAAACAAGGCTGCAATTGCGCTAAGGTCGATAGTAGTGGTGTAATGGGTGGAGAATTTGGTGATATGTGAATATGCAGCAAGTGCCTTCATAGCGGCATGACAATCCTCTTCCTCGATAATTTCTAAATGGATTGCTCGAGTATTTTGTCTGAACAAAGGCACCCCCTCCAACACAACCATCAGTCCTTCATAACTCTCGAATATCCAATCCTTCTTCCGTTGGCCGAGAGAGTTGACAAGATTCCAGTCGCTGAAAAGGGCTGCTAGCAATTGTCCATCGTAATAACCGTCGACCGATCCAGCTAGAGGGGAACGAGGGATGAGGTCTGCGAAGCAGAAGTTAGGATCGCACCAGAAATCCAATTGCGCGGTGATGGCCCGAAAATGACAACAGACTGAACCCAGGACGAGCATTTGGGAGATCTCATGTTCTTCGCCGTCCAAGGTGTATTGAACAAACGGTTCGTCGCACGAAAGGTTGTACACATAGGATAATATGTTGCGCAGGACTTCGTTTGGAAGGCGGAGAATTAACGGACATAAAGGACCTGGGCTGGTCATTGAACGGCAACGTTGATCGTGTCGACACCTGTCGTCTTGGAGTCGTTCTCCGTCGAAGTGGGCGGTCGAGTTTGTAAATAATGCCGGGAAATATACAGTCGTTGCAATATTATAAATATAAATAGAAATAATTGAGGCTCAATGCCGGCAACTATCACATAGTAGTAGTAGTAGAAGTAGAAGTTTACACGGGATCCAGCCTTCAATAAAAGTAGTCTACATCGGAGAGATGCTCCCTGCTGTGCCGTACGGCTGGAGGCTCCGTCATTGTGGTACAAATCGATGTTGATGTTTGGGTGGGGGAACGCGTAGTTTTCGAAATTTGATCAAGTGGCCGCGTTCACGTGGCGGGTATTGTAGTATAAATTGTTTGCAGAATCTTGAATCCGTCACGGTTTCGCCTTCAGATTGCATTCGTCAGGACGTCGAACCCTCCTCTTCATGCGGTGAGAGAGGCCATTGCGAAGGTATCATAAGCAAGTCTTCGACAGGGTGTTGGTGATCTTCCAAGCCGTCCTGCACGCATTTTTGACAATAATCAGTATTCCATGGGCAACTCTTGCATTTGTAATGGTAGCCATTGACTAGCTGCGTGCACTCATCGCAAGAAAGCGGAAATTCCAAACACTCTATATCGATTCCTGCCCCGGTCACGAGTTTATGAACAGACGTGTCATATGAATTCACCGCATCGTTGTACATCTCCCGTCGGAGAAATTCGTTTCCAAGCGCTTCCCAGAAGATGTGGTCTTCGGGGAATTTGGTCGTCAGAAAGTTTAGTGACCTTATGACATCGGAAAATCCGTCATCGAGAACGCTGTCGGCAGCTTCCTGGCTCGTGTCGAGAGTGTTACACAAGAGGGAGATGACAGTGCCATGACCATACCATGCTGCTCCATGCAAGGCAGTCTCCCCATCGTTGTCCTTTGCATTGATCTCAGCATCATTGTCAATCAACACTTTTACCACCTCAACATGCCCTTCTTCTGCTGCTCTATGCAAGGCAGTCTCCCCATCGTTGTCTTTTGCATTGATCTCAGCATCATTGTCAATCAACACTTTTACCACCTCAACGTGCCCTTCTTCTGCTGCTCTATGCAAGGCAGTCCACCCCTGGTTCTCCTTTGCATTGATCTCAGCATCATTGTCAATCAACACTTTTACCACCTCAACGTGCCCTCCCAATGCTGCTCCATGCAAGGCAGTCCACCCCTCGCTGTCCTTTGCATTGATCTCAGCATCATTGTTAATCAACACTGTTACCACCTCAACGTGCCCTTGCATAGCGCAGCATTGCAAGGCAGTCTCCCCATCATTGTCCCTTGCATTGATCTCAGCATCATTGTCAATCAACACTTTTACCACCTCAACATGCCCTCCCCCTGCTGCTCTATGCAAGGCAGTCCGCCCATTGTTCTCCTTTGCATTGATCTCAGTATCATTGCCAATCAACACTTTTACCACCTCAACATGTCCTTCTTCTGCTGCTCTATGCAAGGCAGTTGATCCATAATTGTCTTTGGCACAGACGTCAGCACCATTCTCAATCATTAGCGTTACGATGGTAAGATGTCCGGGGACTGAAGCTGCCCCGAGTGGTAGACAACCCTGCTCATCTCTTGAATGCAAAGTACCAAATTCAATACCTCGAAGATCTCCATCAGTAATAGCAGCGTTCCCACTTGTCGTGATCCGTTCATAGAAGATGTCCAACCCTTCGTTGGCCAAAGTGTGGAGAGGCGTCCATACATTCAAGTCATCTTCGCCTAGCTGCCAAAGCTTGTACCTCATGATACTCGACAGCGGATATTGAAAGAGTAGCTGAATTTGGCGCACCGCTGCACGTTTTCCTGGGGATCTGAAGAATTTACATAAAATTCCCCGCACATCTGAGTCCTTCTCCCCTCTGTCTTTCGTATATGAACCCCAGTATAGGACAACGTATTCGCTGAATTGATAGTCCTCTATTCGTTGCTTGTAGTTGTCTACGTTTGCGCATGGCCCCATTTCGAACACATCGAAATTCATGTATGTTAGGTACACTTTCGCACAATCTACTACCGAGAGCAATTCGTCTTGATAATGCTTGTAGAGGAATTCTTTTACCGTAAAATGGGAAAAGCGTACCGTCTCTGTGGTTTCATCAATCGTGACCAAACCCTGACAGTATTGAACCAGCATATCGGACTGAACCAGGGGTTTGGATAGCGTCGCTCTACCAAGACGCACGGCAAGCGCTTCTCGGAGTTCACCTCGCCGGAGAGGCCTTTGGGCATGAAATAGCCACGACAATATTTTGTTGACTGTAGATAGTCGTCTCTTTTCGATCCGCTTCAAGACGGATTTGTAAGCCGATTCCATGTCTGTTGGGAGGGCATCGAGCAATTCAATGGAATCTGATGGCTCTGCAGCATCTAAAACAAAGTCCAACTGAAATCTCACAAGTAAAAACCTAGCACGTCAGTCGAGACGATAGTAGGAAAATTACTTCCCCTCCACCTTTTCGACCAAGCAATCAAAGATTTTCTGCTTACTTTCGTCGTCATAGTCATATTCCCGATCCAACCTTGTCGTTATATAGTGGATGATATCCTCTCGATTTGCAAGAATTTCGGCAACCACAGGGTTCCCCAGATCATCCCTGACTCTTGCCGTATTGATACGACTGGTGCAGAATATCCTTGCTCCTGCATAGCGGAAGTCACTCAGCAAGGCCATGACCTCCGAGTCCTTGCAGCACTCCACCGAAATTTCGTCGAGTGCATCAAAGAGGAGAAAGACACGATCGAATTTTGCAAACGTCCATGTCAGTTGTTGTTTCCAGGCCAATGAATCTGGCGATCTCCCTTTCTGCTTGCATTCATCATGCAGCTTTTCGACAGATTCTGGATGGTTCGTAAATTGAAAAGAAGCTGCTTCAATAGGTTTCGAAGAATGTTGTCCGGTTGGAACGATTTCGGATCGTTATAGTCGAAATAAATGTACCCTATAGCTTCAGTCGTTGAGGATCCAGCTTGTAATTCGTCAACTACTCGAGACCTAAAGATTGATCAGGGGGAATAAATAAATGGCGCAATACATGATCACAGACTTCCCGGATCCGGCTGCAGGCAAAGTTAGTTCAGGACCAGGTTTGACAGTTCTTACGCATTCCATGGCAGAAAAGTACAGGGCTGTCAGAACAACCATTCACCCAGGTCTTATATTTCAACAATCTTAAGAACCAATCCCCGGAGCCTTTGCTTCGAACTTGGGCTACCTCTTTGTGCCTGTTGGAGAATTCGTCAGGATAAATCCAGTTCAAGACGAGGAGTCGCTTTTCTGAACGGTGAGTTCAGGGATAGAAAGTTTCGTACCTTGTCGCTGTCTTTGAGAAGCATCTTGCCATGTTAGTGGAAAAATCCAAAAATAATACCAATATTTAATTGATGTGAATGTTGAACGGTATAGTCGATTCGACGTGCAAGAAATTCAAAGTTATCCAACTTCAACCTGACAGTTAAAACAAGATGTAGAAAGACATACGATTGGAAGGCTTGCAAAGCAAGTTGAAACGAGCTTTTGAATCTCTCCAATTTTTGCAAGTATCGTTCATTTTCCTTTTGGGTAAACGGCCATGCGAAACGGTTCCAAGAGAGTGCGCCGTCCTTGATCTCTACTTTGTTGGCCATCTCCATCATCGTCTCTTTGACCTCGTCAAGCAGATCGGCTGATGGACCTGGTTTCGGCAAGGTGCTAGGTCGATCCTGTGAAGAAAAGATCGAACGCAAGTTCTCCAGAACGTCAGAGAGAAGAAGCGCTTCTTGCCGCAATTCGCGCGATAACTTGGGTGCGTCCTTTACGCTCTTAAAATACTAGTAGAGGCAGTCAGAGATCTTCAACGCTTGCTCTGCAAGCTGGCTGGCCGCCGCAGCAATTGCGAAAGCAGTGGCGGGATCCACTGGCATGGTTCAGTGTGAAGCTATCGAAGTCGTTGAACGGTGGAACAATCGGCGCCTCGCCACCTCGCCCCCTCGCCACTGCGCCAACCGTTCGGCTCGATTCGAAATTGTTTTGAGCAATTTGATTTGCGCGCTTTCCCGCTCCGCATTCCCTCAGCATGGCCTCGATGCACCGCAGTGCACCTTCCGTTCAGGAAATTGCCGGCCACCAATGGTTCACCACCATTCAAGAGAGCCAGCCAAACTCGCTCAGTGCTAATGCCCTTCGATTTCCCGAGTTCTTGGACTCCACATCCACCTGGAACCAACGTCACATCATCGTATGCTCGATTTCAACGACCAACCCCTTAGCCATATCTACCCCCAGGAGTTTTATCCTCAGGCTGATGACAAAGTCATTTCTGAGGTCGATCGGTTGTTTTCGATGTCGAAGGACGATGTCCGGAAAGGGGGATTTGATATGATCCAGACAGGCGCCACCTTCGCATTCTATCGGACGCTTCAGGAATGTCTCAGAACCGAGCAGAAGACTCCATCACCACCTCAAGTTGCTACCCACCCTCAACGTGTTCGACAGCCTCAAGCACCTGCTCATCAACATGCTGTCTCTGATAGTTCGGGCTCCTCTTTTATTCCATCGTCTGTGTCGATGGATATTCCCTCCGGCGTCCCGGAAGATAAAACCGAAACTGTCACAAGTATTCTTCTTACGACTTATTTATACTTGCTTGCTGAGTTGGGAAACAATAATGATCCAACCGTTGGCGGCCGGAAGGTCATGATTAGGTTTGTCAGGCCGTCTTTCTCGTTGATAAGTAGCCCTCATCATGATCGTTTCGCTGTTACGTTGGAAGGCCGGGCATGAGGTAGTGAGAATGATGGCGCTGCGTGGCGGGCTCGCTGGAGTCAATTTAGTGGTCAATGGGTCAAGGCTGACCGGGTTCCTCTTTGTTCTTTCGAGGTATCTTAATATAACGTACTGGCACCTAATCGAATTCAGTGTAAACGCCTCGATCATGGAAAATCGACCTTTCAACTTCTCGCGCAAGAAGCTGGAGAACTATTAGCAATCCAGCAGCTCAGATACTCGCACAATTTAATCCGCTCTCCTCGCGATGAAGAGGTATCACTCCATCTTTAGCAATCGGCTGACATTCCGGCATTTCTGATTTGCTGTCATCATACAACTCTCTACCTCACGTCCACCATTATTGTGAGTTTTGTATCTCTTGACACCCCAGTCCCGATTTCAACGTTTTTTTTTCATGCCTTCCGAAAATACCACCTTTTCGACGTTGATGGCTAGAGACTCAGGATCAGTGAGGGACAAGCCGTTGAGAAGGTCTCAAATCGAAGAGAATATGACAGTCAATCCACCTGCCAAGGAACCTTCCTGGATGCCCTCTTGTAAGCCCATCTTGGGGCCTTTGAAGAGCAAAATATTGCCTGCACATGGCAGAATTTTGGATGTTTCCCCTTGCAGCTCAAGAACGAATGGCCACAGGGTCAAACAGAGAGCAGTTCCGAATTTATCAAGTCGAAAAGGTCTAAGAACAATCATTGACAGAGTTTCCAACCGTAGTAATGTAGTGCCAAGGGGTAAGGAAGATGGTGATCAGAAACTCGGCTCGGAAATACTTTGCTGTATAGCTCCCCAACCAGGAGAGCTATGAACGAATGGAGGTTACGGGTGAATTCAGCATGCTTTAAAGGTGCGTATGCATTCATTGACAGAATTCTAATTCTAGTTGAAAGATGTACAGGTGGTAATGAGTTAGTTTGGGGGTTGAATATCTTTGGAATTTTAAACATTTTGCCCTGCAGAGCCGGAACCAAGACACATATGGACAAATGGAGTTGACAGACGGATTCAACTTGTCAAATATGTCAAGATGCCACCGTGGTATTGTTTCTAATTTCAGGTTAGAGTGGTACTACAGAGGCAAATCAACATAACAGGATTTTTTTGCTGGTGGAATTCCGAACATTTCTGCTGCTAGCTCCACAACTAAAGGTCACAGCATCAAACGGAGGACGCGATCGGATTCAGCATGCTTGAAAGGTGTAACAACGCCCCTCTGCAGGGCTCTGACCGTAGATGATGATGGTCTTTGGTTGAGCTAGGCGGAATTCTTCAAATTAAAATGTTGAGCGTTTTGGCCTATAGCGCCAGAGCCAATGCTTACAGAATCAAACCGACACGACAGCTGGATTCAGCGCATCGAATAGGTCTAGACACAGGTTTTCATAGAGGTTTCGACAGTAGTGGTGATGTTTGAACAGCTGGTGAAGGGCTTGTTGCGAAATTTCAAAATTTCGAAAATTGCAACATTTGTAATTATAGATCCACAACTAGCTGTGCTATGGGAAAATGGAGGGCACCACGAGATTCCCCTGGTTAAATAGGCTCGGGGAGCATAGTTCAAAGACTCTTTGGCGGTGGTGGTCGCCTGTCAAAGCGGGGTAAAGCGGTTTATATCGAAATTTTTTGGTTGCAGAAGGTGAAACATTTTTGCCAACAGCACCACAACCAAGGGACACAGAGACAAACGGATGGCAGAGCTGAATTCTGCTTGTCCAATTGGTCTAGATACAGTCTTGAGAACCTCATTATCAGGAATTCAAAGGGTACTATAAAGGTAAGAACAGGGCTGACGGAATCTTGGTTCAAAATCAAAACTGTTTTAACAGGTGCCTCCATAATCCAGACCCAATACTGTGCAAACGTGGTATCAAACAAGAGGTATAACATACAAGTAACAAGATCTGACTGTTAAATTACCAGTTGTTTAGGTGTTGAACGAGGTAAACACAAGAAAGGTTGCAACGCGGGGTTTTCGAAGGCGTGAAAAAAAAACGTTGAAATCGGGACTGGGGTGTCAAGAGATACAAAACTCACAATATTGTCAGTTCTGTAAAGGTTGACCTTCAGGCCAATTTCGAATGTTTTTTTTCACCACCAAAAAAAACAACCGGCATTTCAACAATATGGGGCAGAAGTCTATGTTTAGTGAGGGATGTGCGCAGGAGAAGTTCTAAAGTTGACAAACCTATAACAATCAAGCTCCCTACCAAAAAGAAGCCCACAGCTAGGCTGCCAACTACTCGGAAACTTGCACATTCGGAATTTCGGAATCAGGGGGTTAATTCGCTTGATTGAAGTGAATTAACCAAATCCCGTCAAAATGCTTGACTGCAGTGAATTAACCAAACTCCGGGCTCCAGAATTTGAAATCAAATATGGGACTTGTGCTCCACAACCCTCGCTCAATATTGGGCAAATGTGGTAACAGATAAGAGGTATAGGGTACAAACAACAAGATCACATAGTTCAATTAGCAGCTCCCCCTGTGTTGAATGAGGTAAACAGGAGAAAGGTTATGACACGGTGTTTTTTTTTGGTAGTGAAAAAAAACATTCGAAATCGGCCTGAAGGTCAACCTTTACAGAACTGACAATAGTCATGCAATTTTCTGCGAGCGCCATCAAATTTCAAATGTGACTACGGATTTCAGAGCAGCCAGCGTGTTCGTTTCGACAATGACTTCTTTGTTCGCTGGCCATTCTACATACTTTCGCAATGATATCGCTGTCAAGGAAAAACTCAAAACGATCTACGTCCATCCCCTCACGTTTGTGGAACACAAAATCACAGTCAGCTATAATTACAATGACACCCTTTCCACGGCGATCGAGAATCAATTGTTGCGTTCTCCGCAGTACACGAGTTGGGATGACAAGAAGAAGGTTCTCATTCCGATGTATTCCTCGGCACTCGAATCGTTCGCCGATAAACTGTGCCGAACTGTTACTGGTTTGGAGTTTTACACGGTGAAACCCGACGAAGTTCAATGGCGCGTTTTCGAAGACACCGAGGAGATTGTTCGCCAAATACCGGCCACTGAAATTCCACCTCACATCCCTAGCATCAATTTTTCCGATCTAGCGCTCATTGAAAACGTGATGGGAACAGTGTATAAGGTCATGCACAAGCATAAAACATATGCCATGAAGTCACATGAATCTGCTTCGCAAAACGAGGATTTCCGAACCGAAGTTGAAGCGCTCATAAACATCGGCGAAGTGCCACATGTCGTGCCGCTGGTTGGTGTGGTTGTCCAGGACTCACCTATGGATGGGAAATCGTATGTGCAAGGAATTCTACTCAAGTATTGTGAAAAAGGGAGTTTGCAAACGTTGATGGAGGACAGCGATTTCCCCCTCAACTCGTCGAGGAAAGATAGATGGGCTGCGCAGATTGCACATGGTATTATGTCAATTCATGAGGCCGGTTTAATGCATGGAGATTTAAAGAGCGGGAATGTGGTGGTGGACGAGTTTGATAATGCAAATCTCATTGACATCACAAACGGCCACGGATTCACAGAAGGGTGGACTTCTATATGGGATGAGCGAATGGACCGAAGAAGCGATATATATAGCCTGGGAGTTACACTTTGGGAAATGATTCATGATGGTGAAGATCCTGTTGGTGTATCTATTCCATTTTCTGTTGATGGGAAAGCGAGTGAGGCGATGAAAGATGTTGTCCAAGCGTGCGTTATCGAGGACGCATCACGAAGGCCATCGATAGAAACAGTCTTTGCGGCACTTGGGGGTCAAGATTTCTGTGGATGTAGTCAACACAAGTAGTTTATCATCAGTTTGATCTCCGTTTCCACGAGTCTTTGATATTCGCCTCAATATAGAGCCTTTTCAACAAAGATTTCACGGACTATTGGTCACCTCAGCCATGAACAAAGGGACGCCTATTGGTACCTTTAGGGCGGGTCTGCGTTCATTTTTTCTTTCTACACGCAGGGCACTTTCCAGATTTTTCCTCTGTGGTGATGACCGTATCGGCGCAGGATGGGTCATGCGGCCCTACCTTTTCGCAACGGTTTGTACCACCTCCTGATGTAGTATCACCGCAGCCCTTCCATTTGTAGTTCGTCTTTTTGCACATTTTTTCTCGATCAGTGAGGCAGATGAGTATGCCGCTTATAAATTGCGGATGGAGATTTCTGACTCTATAGGGAGGACTAAATATGTACCTGTGTATCTAAATATGATAGCGGAATCGCGGATTGTGAAAATGGAGGTAAAAAGTCGTCGGGAGTTGCCGTATCTTAGCATTTTGCATTCGAGAATTTTGGTTGGACACAAAAATATGGTCACATATCCAAAAAATTTTAGAGAAAGAATTGGGCCCTCGCCCGGAAAACCAGACAATCCGGTCATTGGAGTGTCTGATTACCGACAACCCCCCCTTTTCGCTAAGGAAACACGACAGTCCACAGCCAACAACCATAGATAACTTCCTCAATACTCATTGGGCGACATTTTCCGTGGGTTGGGTCATGTGGTTTCAGCGTTGCGCTTGTTGCGCTTTAGGTCATTCGGACAAACTGCGCTCCGCAAATTGGGGCTGATCACCTACAGAAATACAGTCCCAACCTAAAAGAGTTCCCAGATAGTCCATTACCCCCACATTCAGGCCGCCAATCAGCACCTCAGGAACCAGGAATTCAAATTCGGGCTCCCTTCCGCACCACCAGCAGCGGCCGGAGCCGCAAGGGCAGCAGGAAGAAGGTTCATCCGTTGGATAATAATATTAGGAATGTGTGTCACCACACACAATCCCCCTTTTTCGTGGTGCGGAATGTCCGCCACTCCGAGATCACGCTCGTCGATATCAGAAGGGGATCAACCCTTCGCCTACCCCGCATTCTTTCTAACACAAAACAATACCAACATTTAAAAAGGATCGGCGGTGAATTGCTCAGCGATCAGATCTGCTTAATCGGTAATAAAGAGAATCTATGAAGATCTGGTTCAGCTTCAACGCAATTAAAATAAAAAGCAATTCATTGAACTCAGCTTGAAAAGTTTGGTCCAAATTTGGGTAACCTTTTCCCTGCCCACCATTCTTGTCTGTTACAGTAATGTAATTAAATTAGGAATACACAACGCTTAACCCCTAACCCTAACCCAGCTCTACAAACCCATGCTATTGCTTTAGGCATAGCGATCTGAGCCCCCATGCTATGGCCCGAGGCAACTCCGTGTAGCATGCACCAAAATCGACAATTACCTAATTTCTAGCCAATCAGTGGCCCGGGATTCACTTGTCAAAATACTTTATAACGTGGGGATTGACATGTCAAAGGGAAATCGCGCCCCCGTTCCAAGCGGCGCCGATCGCTACGTCCAAGGCGTGGGGATTGACATGTCAATCCCGCTCCAATTGCAGTTAGAATCAAAATTGGAGGTATTCAAAATCATTGAATCCTGCTCTCTGATTGGTTCAAACCTCCAATTTGACCTGGAAACGCATCGCCGTGCTTATAGTGTTATCTCAATTTAAACTAGTATCCTTCTTCCTTCAACACACAATAATAAACTACCACCGCAAATATAAAGTCCTGCCGCTGACATCTCACTTTTGCACTTTGATATACTTCACACTTATCTCTAGGCAAGTCATCCCGAAACCATAACCCCAAACAAATCGCCGTACTTATAGAATGAAGATTTAATCTCTTCTTTACTCTTCGACAATTTACTTTATCCTTTACTCTTATATCTCTATCATTATCTTATCTCCATTTCCTACTCTTACTTTATATCTTTTTCATAAATACCTTCAATATTATAGATACTCCATTTCCTATTCCTTCTTTATGTTCTTCACATGAATACCTTTAATATCATATATAATACAACATACTTAACATTTTAATATTCTCATAAACAACTAACTCCTATTATAGTCATTACATTTAAATTATATAAATCATCCTATTATATTTCCTTCAATAAATACTATTATATTTTTACTATTCTTTCTATTTCACTTAAACATACTCTCTTTTCTCTAACTAACATTTTTAACCTAAACATAAAACATAATTAAATACAACTTACTAACAACCACTTCATATAATACCACTCCATTAATATCTACTCCAATATACTACCCTCTATATTCTAACTATATCATTCCTTCTGTCATATTCTTCTAAACTCCTCCCATAATATTCATATTAATTTCAATCCCTCTATCATATCTTTATCATCATAAATACTATAACATAATAATAACATAATATATTCTTAACAAACCAGCTACTATCACACTCTTCATATTCAACTTATACAACTCTATATATTATATCCACTTCAATTAATCCTATTATATATCCATCATTCTTCTTATCTTTCTTACACATCTTTCCATTCCTCCAATTAATATTTCAAACTGATTGTAAACTATAATCTAACAAAACCTACTAACTACTTAATATACTATACACTTATTAATATCTACTCTACCGCACTTACTATACCACCTTTTATATTCAAACCATATTATTCCTTCTATAACATTCCTCTCAACTAATTCCATCATATATATATTGCTCTCAATCCCTCTATCTTGCCTTTATTAATACATATACTATAACATAACAAACATTATAATATACTTCTAAGAAAGCAGTCGCTAACACACCCTTTGTATTTAAATCATACAAGTCCTTCTATCATATTCAATTGAATTAATACCTTTATATATCTATCTATCTCTGTTAAATATACTCTCTTCGTTATACACAACAGTTTATAACTAACCCAAAACCTTATTCAATATAACATACTCATAACTACTTAGTATAATATAAACCTTCTCATATTTACTTTCAAGATGTACTTATACTCTTCTTTAATATTTAGTGACAATAGTTTAATTCCCTTACTTTCATTTGAAATACTTAAAACTAGCTCAGAAAATTGACTTTTAAGTTTGATTTTTTATTTATTTTAATTTACAATATATATTTAACTAAAGGTGCCTAGATGTCAATTTTCTCATCATTCTTAACAACTGAAACTTTTCTTTCAATTCATACCACAATCGTCTAAATCGGAGGATAGAAAGTGCATTAACAATATATGCTAACTTGCAATAATATCCAATTCATAGATTGCCCACCCTAAATTTCAATTGCGACTGGAATCAAATCATCAATAACTCCGCGGAAAAGCACCCAATGGAAATCCCGTTGAAATATTCTGAATCTATACATCCAGTTATGTCCAGCACGAAGGTACTGTAAAAATTACAACTTCTTTGGGTCTCTTAAGTATTGCTTTAAATATCCCCTTCTAGTCTGGCTCCAGCTTTCAGGACTTAAAGAAATTCAAATAAGAAATCACCGGCAAATTTCAATTTGGACCGATGAAAACAAGGAATAACTGCGCGGAAGGTTGCCCGATTGGGACGCCGTTTGAATTTTTGGATTCAGCTCATTCAGTTCTATAAAATACTTTCTATCCAGATTTTTCCCGCCATAATTGAAACCAAAAAACCTCGGCCAGAAATTTCCTAACATCCAGAGTCTACATTTTAGTACCTCTATGCTGTGGGGCTGACCTCTATGCTGTGGACCAAGTAGACTCTGATTTTTTCCATATAAATTAATACTAGGCGTCTGCGTGCATAGACCTCTATGCAGGAACCTCAACAGTTAGGGATGTGTCGGAACGGAGGTGTCGGAAGGGATGTGTTGGAAATGCGGAACGTATAAATCAAGAAATTAAAAGAGAATAAGGATAATAAATATCAGTACGAAATCAACAAAAAGAATAAAAAGAATAATTAATGATATTAAAGAGAAATGACGCAGAACGAGATCGTAATAAAGAATAATCACACAGTAGTAGTAGTAGTAGGTAGTAGTAGTATACCACATCACGGAGAGTCTCGCATCACCATGCTTGACCGCTGGTATCTATAAAAGATTTTTCCTCCTATTCAAAAACAAGAAAAGAGTCGTAGGAATGTTGGAAAGAAGGTTACACGGCCTCGCTGCCGCTCACGTATATAAAGACCTGCTAGCTCCCTCCATCAATGCAAGCATTCCACCCGCCTATTCTCAACAAAGATAGACATCTAGTCAGTCAAGTGGCTCCGGCCATAGGCCTACAGCAA
>Ga0335076_10001252_pt1 | contig 24578 bp, 20 predicted proteins | sample Lox_Sample_25_FD_206717 | JGI IMG/M metagenome (GOLD analysis project Ga0335076, IMG submission 206717) | Soil microbial communities from Loxahatchee National Wildlife Refuge, Florida, United States - Lox_Sample_2.5 | ecosystem: Environmental > Terrestrial > Soil > Wetlands | place: USA... | reverse complement strand
TTAACAGGTAAGATTGAGTCCGGGAAGGCAACAAACATCATGCTATGGGTAGCATCATTTTTCCTTTGCTTGGCTTTTTTATTCAGAATTAACCATTTCTCCCTGAAGAAAAAATTATTCATCAGCGCGTTGTTTAGCTTCAACCCGGTTACGGTTTATCAGTTGCTATGCACTTACGTGGACGGCCAGGTAGCCTCTCTATTACTTTGCATGCTTCTGATTTGCTGTTTTCTTTTCATTGAGACAAACAGGTTTTTTCTTTTCTTTCTGGCGTCTGTGCTGGTCATTACGCTCAATATTAAATTCACTACAATTATTTTTGCCGCTATTTTTTCATTTGGGTTCCTCACGATTCTTGTGATCAACAAAAAATTTGCTGAGGCCAGGAAAGTTTTTATTGTCTGCGCCGCATCGACTATCCTTGGAATAGGACTGGTAGGATATTTCCCATATGTTACAAATACCATTGATCATAATGACCCTATTTATCCCGGTGCTGATGTACTACAGTTGGAAGCCTCTAAAATGTACCCCAGAAGTTTTCATCATATGGGAAGGATGGGAAAATTTTTTACTTCGTTTTTCTCACACACAAAAAATTTTCACCTCTATTTCGGGCCAAATCCACCGAAGCCTGAAGTGCCGCTCAAAATCCCGTTCACGTTTAATAAGACAGATATCGTGAATGCATGCAAGCCTTTTGTGGTAACCCTGGCAGGAATGGGGCCTTTCTTCAGTGGTCTTACGATTCTGGGTCTTATTTTTTATGTGATCCTCGCCAGGAACCTACCCGATCGGAAGCTTTTCAAAAACATATCTCTTTTGTTGCTGGTACTTCTATGTTCAGTTTTTATTCTTTCTGAAGTTTGGTTTGCAAGATATGTGCCTCAGTTTTGGTTCATCCCGCTGATACCAGCTGTTCTAACTGAATTTATAAATATCAAATGGATAAATTGGCTGAGAACATTTTTCTATGTGGTTACTGTAATCAGTATTTCATTCAGTTTTGTATCTATTCCGTATAATTTTTATAGTACGGCCCAGATCGATTATACGCTTGCTCAGTTGAAAGCTTCTCGCGACGTCATCCCTGTCGAGTTTACCTATGATGAAAGTAACAGGGTCAGGTTCTATGAAAACAATATTCCATTCAAACAGCAGCACCTGGAGGGAGACAGCGTCGTATTCATGTCTAATTGCGGCACTAAATTTATATTTCCAAAGAATATTCCCCAGATTCCGAAACCTTTCATATTAAAGTTGAGTGATGAGGTTAGGATGAAGCTCAAAAAATAAAATACCAAAATTCAAGCGGTTTTGTATATATTGGAGGTAACCTGTTATAATACTAATATTATTTTTTTATTCATAAATCGTTTCCTGATCAGCCATTTACTTCTGTTTCCTCAATATGCATATTTTTTTCCTTCCCTGGAGTAATTCGGTTTTCATATATTATAAGTACTTTTTAAAAAATAGCCCCGGACTTCTATGTTATGATTAAAAATGCAGGCGAATATTACCGAAAGTCTTATTATTTATTTTTAATCGCATTCGGCCTCATCAGCATCATTGCGTTTACGCTTATGCTGATGGCCATTAGCTTTTTGGTAGGGGGTACGCTAACCCCCTGGCATTTTCCTCTGGCTGTATTGTCAGCGCTTTTGATAAATTTTTTTGCCTGCCGTTTTTTCTTTCAGGGAAAAAGCAAACCTGTTTTTATAAAGACAACGGTCAGTTTTCTGGCTATAACGTTCATTTCTATTCTCGTTGCCAGATTTTTTTATGATGTTTCCGGTGATGGGCAGCTGTACCATCTCGAAGCTGTTTATCAATTAGGGACGAAATGGAATCCTATTCGGACGCAACTGCCATCTTTTAGTCAGTCTATATGGGTCAATCACTACGGTAAAGGCGATGAAGGCGCACAGGCTGCGATCTATGTCATGACAGGTAAAATTGAATCCGGGAAAGCCACAAACTTTATGCTGTTTACGGCATCCTTCCTGTTGTGCCTATCCTTTTTGTACAGGCTTAACCGGTTTTCTTTCAGGAAAAAATTATTTCTCAGTGCACTGTTTGCGTGTAACCCGGTGACCATGCTCCAATTGATCAGCACCTGCGTTGACGGACAAATGGCTTCTCTTCTGCTTTCCCTTCTTGTTGTTTATTGTTTGCTGTTTATTGATACCAACAGGTTTTTTCTTCTTTTACTGGCTTTTATACTCGTAATCTTAGTCAATATCAAATTTACCGGGATTGTTTTCGCATCAGTTTTTTCATTCGGATATATCGCGATTTTACTAGTAAACAAAAGAAAGATCGAAGCAAGGAAAATCTTTATTACCTGTGCCTTGTCGGCGATCATCGGAATCGGATTGGTGGGCTATTTCCCCTATATAACAAACACTATTTCTTATAATGATCCAATTTATCCGGGTACTGATGTATTGCAAAAAGAGCTTGCCAAACAATGTCCAACGTATTTTCAATCTAGGAACCGGTTCGGCAAATTTTTTATTTCTTTTTTTTCGCATACTGACGACCTTGATTTGCTGGTAGACAAGAACCCGCACGTGTCTTTGAAGCTACCCTTTACTTTCAATAAAACGGATATTGTTAATGCACTCAAGCCTGGTGTCGTTGTGATGGCAGGAATGGGGCCATTTTTCAGTGGAGCTTTCATGTTATCGCTGCTTTTTTTTGTCATTCTCGCCAGGAGATTATCGGATCGAAGGATATTCTGGATACTGTCGCTTACGTTGGTTACAATAGTAATTTCAATATTCCTTATTTCGGAGGCCTGGTGGGCCAGACTTGCGCCACAGGTCTGGCTGATTCCGCTCATTATTGCGCTCTCTACCGAGTGGGTAAATATAAACTGGGTAAATAGAATGAGAACATTTTTCTATATAATTGTTGCGATAAATATCTCTTTCACTTTTGTTGTTTTCCCATATTATTTCTACAAGGCATTCGAAATAAATTACCAACTCGCGCAACTAAAAGCGTCCAAACAGACCATTTCTGTAGAGTTGACCTATCACAGATGCAACAGGGTCCGGTTCTATGAAAATAATATTCCATTCAAAGAAGAACATCTGGAGGGTGATAGCGTCGTATATATGGTCAATTCCGGTACTAAATTTATAATGCCAAAAAATATACCGGATGTGCCAAAACCCTTCATCTTGAAATGGGGGATGCGATTCAACAAAAAATGAAAATATAAAGATTTTGTGAGACAGGAAACCAAGACCGGCGGCCCCTGAATCTGTTTACAGGATTTTACAGAATGAGTGAGAAGTATTTTCTTAAGGTTTTCAAAACCATATCTTCATTTTTCCCATTCAGAAATACTTCCGATTTCAGATATTATCCTGTATTTTTAAAATGCGGGAACCAATCCGGCATTATGGAAAATCATCTCAAAAAATCTTACAGTTTTTTATTAATTGGTTTCGGCCTCATCAATATTATTTCTTTCACGCTGGTACTGATGGCCATGAGCTTTTCAACCGGCCTCACACTTTCTTTCTGGCATTTCCCGCTGGCAGTGACCCTCTCACTACTCGCGAATTTTCTGACAGCCCGTTTTTTTTTAAAAGACCAAGGCATCACTGTTTTTAGAAATACAGGCCTTGCTGTGTTGATCATAACAGTAATATCTATATTTATAGCGGTTTCTTTTTACGACATTTCTTCCGACGGTCAAATGTACCACCTGGAAGCAACTTATCAGTTCAAGACAGGATGGAACCCGTTTCGTACGCAACTGCCTTATGATTTCAGCCAGGCATTATGGCTCAATCATTATGGAAAAGGAACGGAGGCCCCACAGGCAGCCATTTACGCAGTGACAAATAAAATTGAATCCGGGAAGGCAACCAACTTCATGCTGCTGGTTGCCTCATTTTTTATGATGCTGGCATTTTTGTACAGGCTCAACCGGTTTTCGCTGAAGAAAAAACTTTTTATCAGCGCATTGTTTTCGCTGAACCCCGTGGTAGTGTACCAATTGATCAGTACCTATGTAGATGGACAACTGGCTTCTCTGCTGCTTTGTTTATTATTAATCTGCTGTTTTCTCTTCATCGACACAAACAGAGCCTATCTTTTTTTACTTGCCTCCATGCTGGTGATCATGGTTAATATTAAATTCACGGCAATTGTGTTTGCAGGTGTATTTCTCTTTGCTTTTCTCGCCATACTGCTCTTGAATAAGAAAAAGATTGAAGCACGTAGAGTTTTTTTTACCTGTGCCACAGCAGTAATATTGGGAATCGGATTTGTTGGTTATTATCCTTATGTGACGAACACAATTGATCATCATGATCCGATATATCCTGGCCTTGATATATTGCAACTGGAGGCGTCTAAGCAATATCCAAAAAGCTTTCAGTCCAAAAGCAGGTTTGGAAGGTTTTTCACTTCACTGTTTACTCATACCGATAACATGAAATTGTATCTGGACAGCAATCCGCCTGTGCCCCTTAAGCTGCCTTTTACTTTCAATAAAACAGATATAAAAAATGCATGCAAGCCTTATGTTGTGATTATGGCCGGAATGGGACCATTTTTCAGTGGGGCCGTGATCCTGGCGCTTATTTTTTATATCGTCCTTGCCATCGATTTAAGAGACCGCAGGCTATTTAGAAATATCACATTGTTACTTTTGACGATGTTGTTTTCCGTGTTTATTATTTCGGAAGCCTGGTGGGCTAGGTACGTGCCGCAACTTTGGCTGATCCCGGTCACAGTAGCATTCCTTACCGAATTTGTGGATATCAAATGGGTCAATAGACTGAGATTTTTTTTCTACGTGGTAGTAGCCATTAATATTTTGCTCAGCTTTGGCTGCTTTCCATTCAATTTTTATAAGACCACGCAAATTAATTATGAGCTGGCACAGTTGAAAGCTTCTCATCAGGTTATCCCGGTCGAATGGACTTACCAGGCAAGCAACAGGATCAGGTTTTACGAAAACAATATTCCATTTAAAGAGCAGCACCTGGAAGGGGACAGTGTATTGTATATGGTCAGTTCTTCATCTAAGTTTATTCCGCCTAAAAATATGCCCGATGTCCCGAAACCTTTTTTATTGAAATGGGGCCAGGAACTCGAAAAGAAGTTTAAAAAATAAAAAAGCTGACGGACCCGAACCTTATCTTCCTTCTTTCTTATTTAATATATTTATAGTTCAAATCATTTTTTGAAAGTATGAAAATTGCCATCATCAATGGGCCAAATTTGAATCTCCTTGGAACCAGGGAGCCGGAAGTATATGGGAGTAAAACGTTTGAACAATTTTTTTCAGAATTGGAAAAGAAATACCCGCAGATTGAATTCGAATATTTTCAAAGTAATGTGGAGGGGGAACTGATCAACGTCTTGCAAAAAAAAGGGTTTTCGGGTGATGGTATCATACTCAATCCCGGCGGATATACGCATACATCAGTAGCTATCGGCGATGCAGTGGCATCCATAAAAGTTCCTGTTATTGAAGTTCATATCAGTAATATATATGCGCGGGAGGATTTCAGGAAGATATCTCATGTGTCGGCTAAATGCAAAGGAACAATCGCAGGACTGGGACTGATGGGCTATGAGTTAGCCCTGCAGTTTTTTTTAGCAAACAGTTGACAGATTTTAATTGACAGTCGTCGTACATCGGCTGCACATTTTCAGAATCTTATTTAACGGGCATCGAAGATCTGGGGTGAAGACTGACTCCAGGACCATACGGCCTTGCCGTAATTCTTGAAAAGCAGATGCTGATAGATATCGTCCTGTCTGGTGATAAAACGGAGGGAATCCCGATCGTAAGTTCCTTCGAAGAGCCAATGTGCAGAATCTAGTTTTTGGTAATGAAGCTTACCATTGGATGAACTGTCCAGGGAGGTCAATGCTAATATTTTATTGAGTGTGTCTGCCTTTATAAAATATCTTGAAATGGAATCTTTAGGGAACAATACATAAAAGAAGTCATCTCTTTCAATAGTAAATTTCTTCCAAAGTTTCGGATTACTAATTTTTGCAGAGATCCCTGCAGGTGATCTATAGGAGCTATCAATTTCATGAATCCCGACGAGATTTTCATATGCGGGGTGATTCTCCTTGTGATAGAAGCCTATATTTAATTTTATTTCAAGAATAACAGGAATTGCAATGATAATAAATTTCAAAACATAACCCGGCCTGTGAAATTTTTTATTTTCAATAATCGGTGGAATAAATGACAATGTTTCCGGTTGCCTCAAAATAAAAAACCGGAAAAGTTTTACTATGTCAGGCCAAAGAATGAGAAGATTATATAGCAGCAGATGAATTACGATTATTCTGACAGGAACATCAAACCCTATGTCCAGAATCAAAATATTCACCAGGAGGCCCAGCGCAAGCAATGCCCCAAGGGTTGTTGATTTTCTGAAAAGCAGTAATGATGCTGCTACTATTTCCGCGACTCCGCCAAAGACCTGGTAGGATTTGGATGCCGCGATTGCGGCCCAGATTGCCAGTATCGGGCGGTAGAAACCTATTGGCAAAAGATATACCCATTGGTGAACATCAAACTGCCTTTCAAAAATTTTCATCAGACCATATATCCAAAGCACATAGGCCAGATAGTATCTTGAAAAAGTGTGCATGTAAATAAAAAGTTTGCGGGATCCTTTTCCTTTATCGGCAAAAGTCCAAATGGAAGCAATAATAACAGCACAGACGAGAAGTGTCAGTAATTTTGAGTACATCCAGTAACTGTCTACAAAGTGTACTTCCTTGAAGTTTTGATTGAAAAAGGTTTTATTAAGAAGAAGGCTCAGGTAATTTGAAATGCGTCTAAGAAACGCAGCTACACGCCAAAACACCGGATAATTGCCATAATCACTGATAACAACAAAATAGAGAATGAGGTACAAGCAATACGTCCTGAAAAATATCGTGCCCGCCCTGGCAAATTTATGCGGAATGAAATCACTCATATTGGTTAGGTTTGGTTAAGGGGTCATGAAAGACAACGGTCCGACCTGTGAAACAAGTAACGTATGCGAATAGATCAGTTGGCAGTTCGACCAAATTACAAACATTAATCAGAATTGCAAATGTTGGGTGTGCGTTTCAATCCGGCTGACCGAAATCACGTAAAATCGCTTGGTTCATTATTGATTGTTGAAGAATTGCAGGCAACTTAATTATTACAGTTGATGTATTTTTATATTCTCAATCATTTGTCGACAATCAATTCATAAGAACACCCTCATCATCAACCCGAATCCCGTGTCCTGTTTTGGCTCTTCCGTTTTTTTGATAATATGCAGTCCATTACTGCTCCAGAGCATGAACACTTCTCCTTTTTTCCGGTGAACCAGCTCTTTTTCTATTTGAGGGAGTAATACACCCTGCGCCACCCAGCCCAAATCGCCCTGTGTTCTTCCTTCACCTCCCATTGAATAGGTTTGAGCCATATGTTCAAATGTGTCAGCTCCGTTTTTTATTTTTGAAAGAATGACATTCCCCAGTGAGTCTGCAAATTTGTGACTAAACACACTCGTATCGATAAATATCTGGCTAAGCCTGTAAAAAGTTGCCGGCGCTTTGGCGAGTACCTGCACAAGAAATTTGCTGCCCTTTTGATCATAAGGCCCGTACACTTTTTTAATCTGGCCTTTGTACGCGAGACTGTCAGCCAAGCTATTGAAATAAGATGTTCTTGTAACAACAATGGTATCGATCTTAAACTTTTTCTTTAATACCTGTTTGACATACAAAGGAGAATTGGGTGATTTTTCCAATTCCTCTTTCATCTGGGTAACAGACATTTTCTGTGCTGCTGATGATCCGATAATCAATAACATCAAAATGAGGGCTGGAAATATTTTCATATTGTCAGTTGAGGTGCAAATATAAGGCAGTTCGTAGAGGCTGGGGTGCGTATCTTTGCAGCATAAATTGGAATGATTTTCGTTAATAGTATAGCTAAACGGACGAACATGCGTTATCTTCTTTTCCTGTTGTTACTGATTTCCTTTTCAGGTTACGGACAGTTGAAGAGTTATGTCATAGGAGTAAAGGGTGATACACTTAATAAGGTCGATAATAAGGACATGAAGCAGGGGAAATGGGTCAATCATGTCGATGAGATCCGCGGTGAACCCGGATACGAGGAAGAAGGAGTATTTCTGAATAACCGGAAGGAGGGAACCTGGCGAATATACAGCCTGAATGGTGATCTTATCGGACTGGAAAACTACAGATGGGGATATAAAGATGCGATTTGCCAGTATTTTAATGCTTCGGGGGAATTAATCAGGGAAGAATCATGGCGCGCCATGAACCCCGATAAACTTTACGACACACTGGAAATAGAAGACCTCGATCATCTCAATCAATTTCATACCGTGATTGTAAAAAATGAAGGGGCAGCCATCAAGCACGGTCAATGGAAATATTACGATCCCACGACCGGAATGATTTATAAAACCGAAACCTATACTTTGGGTAAGCTGGAAACTCCGCATTCAATTTCACAGGACTCTACTACAGCCACCACAAAATCCATGGTGAAGCCCAAGGAGGTGCAGGATTATGAAAAAAAGAATTCCGGCAAGAAGAAAATAAAAGTAAGAGACGGAGCTACAGGTTACTGATTAATTTTATAGCTGCTTTTATAGTCTTTGCCTTTTTATCTGTACAATCTGCATTATCTGTTTAGTTTGTGTAATCCCCGTAATTCGTAAAAATCTGTGTTCCCAAAAAAATTTGGCCATTTTATTAGTTTGATTAATTTTGATATCAAAATAATATCAAAATAATTTATGGAAAAAATACTCAAACCGATTTCCGGATTCGTCGCGCTTATCCTGGCACTGGTAAGTTTTATCTCTGGAATTGTTGTTTTGCTGAATACCGGGCAGGGTGGGGATAGTCTCCTCTGGTTACTTCTCGGAATGTTATTGGTATTGGTGGGAGTTTTTCTTTTTAAAGGGCTCACGATAGTCAACCCCAACCAATCCATTGTCTGTACTTTTTTTGGTAAGTATATTGGCACAGTCAAGGAAAACGGGTTGTTATTTGTCAACCCATTGTACCGGAAGCAGCGGGTTTCATTGCGCGCGAATAATTTTGAAAGTGCAAAGCTCAAGGTGAATGACAAAATGGGAAATCCCATCGAGATTGCAGCGGTGATCGTCTGGCAGGTACAAAATACCTACAAAGCCACTTTTGAAGTGACTAACTATGATCAATATGTGAAAATACAGAGCGAATCTGCTGTGCGGCACCTCGCCATGACCTGTCCTTATGACCAGTTGGAAGATGAACATGCCGGAGTGACCTTGCGGGATGGTGGTGACAAAGTCACTGCCTTGCTGGAATCTGAACTGAATGAGCGGTTAGCCGCTGCCGGTATCATTGTCAAAGAAGCGAGGATCAGCCATCTTGCTTATGCCGCAGAAATTGCCGGAGCCATGCTGCAGCGCCAACAGGCGACTGCAATCGTGGCCGCCCGGTTCAAAATTGTGGAAGGAGCAGTAAGCATGGTCGAACTCGCGCTGGAGCAATTGAGCAGAAAGCAGATTGTATCACTGGACGAAGAGCGCAAAGCTGCGATGGTGAGCAACCTGATGGTAGTATTATGTGGTGAAAAGGCAGCCACTCCTGTACTGAATACAGGTACTTTGTATCAATAACCGATCCCGATTTTGTGATGGCTAACAAAAAAAGTTTTGTACTCAGGATAGATGAGGATGTTTACAAGGCCATGGAAAAATGGGCTTCGGATGATTTTCGCAGCGTGAATGGGCAGATAGAATGGCTGATCAATCAGCAGCTGAAAGAAGCCGGGCGATTGAAACTGCAAAAAAAAGAACCAAATCAGAAATTTGATAAAAAGGAAAAATAATGGGTTGGATCAGTTTGTGATTGATCCGACCCATTTATTTGACTAATAAATATTTCTTCAGAACGCCCGCTTGTCTTTTTCTGCTGCCTTTTGCATTGGGTTGTTTGCGTTCGGTGTTGCCCGCTGCTGTTGCTGCCTGGCCTTAAATGTTTGTATTCTGCTCGGTTCTGCCAGTTTTGGCCAGGAATTATTGTTTTCGTTGATATCTGCTGTTTCACGCATCGGATCAAGTTTGATGGAAGCCACTTCTTTGTCCTTGACAAATGTTTTGGTGAGTTTGGCTTCGTTGAGCCGCCAAACCTGCGCTGGAATGCGGTCAATTTCCTTGGTGCCATCTTTGTAAGTCCATTCGATAATAACCGGCATCACCAATCCGCCTTTGTTGCTTAATTGCAATTCGTAAATATTTTTACCGGCCAGTTTCTGCTTAGTGTCCTCATCGATCGGGTCAGTATATCTTTCAGTGTGCTGTTCGAATTTTGAAGTATCGTAAGGAATGATTCCCCGGTCATATTTCCAATAAAAATCGCGGAGGGTTGTATCCGCATCAGTAAGAAAAGTAATTTTTTTATCTTCCCTGTTCCTCACCTTGGAAATATCTTCATAACTATTTACCCTCGGACCAGCCAGTTTTTGCATGGAAACAGAATCAACTTTAGCAGGAGGATTGTTCACATCGACCTTGTACCATTTTACACTATCAAGAGAAATATCAACAGGGTCAATTCCATAAAACCATCCTCTCCAGAACCAGTCCAGATTTTCTCCGCTCGCATCATTCATTGTCCGGAAGAAATCGGCAGGTGTGGGATGTTTGAAGGCCCATCGTCTGGCATATTCCTTAAATGCATAGTCGAATAATTCGCGGCCCATTACGGTTTCACGCAAAATATTTAATGCAGTAGCTGGTTTTGAATAAGCATTCGGACCAAACTGAACAATATCTTCAGAATTTGTCATGATTGGTTCGAGCTGATCCTTTGGCAATTTCATGTAATCCGTGATCAGGTAAGCAGGTCCGCGCCTCACGGGGAATTTATTATCGTACAATTCTTCAGTGAGATATTCACAGAAAGTGTTGAGCCCTTCATCCATCCAGGTCCACTGGCGCTCATCACTGTTGACGATCATCGGGAAAAAATTATGCCCGACCTCATGGATGACGACACCCAGCATGCCGTATTTGGTGGCCTCACTATAGGTTCCGTCTTTTTCGGTCCGGCCGAAGTTGAAGCAAATCATCGGATATTCCATTCCGTTAGAGGCCTCGACGCTTTGGGCAACGGGATAAGGATAGGGAATGGTAAAATGAGAATAGGTCTTGATAGTATGTGCTACTACCCTGGTTGAAAATCTCCTGTATAACGTATACGATTCTTTTGGATAATAACTCATGCACATGACTTTTTTGCCTTCCACGTAAGCGGGCATGGCATCCCAGATAAATTTCCTGCTTGATCCCCAGGCGAAATCACGCACGTTATCAGCTTTGAATATCCAGGTTTTTTTCTGGCTCTTTTTGTTTTTCTCAGCGGCTTTTGCTTCATTTAGCGTTACAATCTCAATGGGCTCTTTCACATTCTGCGCGGTTTGCCAGCGTGCGAACTGGGCCGGAGACAGGACCTGTTGATAGTTTTGGCATTCGCCCGTAGCGCCAATGACATGATCTGCAGGGACTGTCATCTGCACTTTGAAATTTCCGAAGGTTAAAGCAAATTCTCCCCGCCCGGTGAACTGATGATTTTGCCATCCCTGAAAATCGCTGTATACGCAAAGGCGCGGGTACCATTGGGTCATAGTGAAAAGATAATTACCATCTTCAGGGAAATATTCATATCCACCGCGTCCGCCCTGCTTCTGGCGGTCAGAGATGCGGTAGTTCCAGTCAATTTTAAAAACAAATTTTTGACCGGGTTTCAATGTCATGGGTAATTCCACGCGCATCATCGTTTTGTTGACATGGTAGGTGATTGACTTGCCCAATGCATCTGTTACCCTGACAATATTCACTCCGAAATCATCTGACATATTTCCGTTTTCCAGTGTACTGATAGCCTGATCACTCATGATATCCTGAGCCTTGCTTCCACTTTGATAATCTGCGTTATTTTTTGAACTGTGCTGGTTTTCGTCGAGCTGCAACCAGAGATAGGTTAACAGATCGGGCGAGTTATTATAATAAGTGACGGTCTCGGAACCGGATAACCGAAGTTTTTCTTCATCAAGATCGCATTTGATATCGTAGTCGCAACGCTGTTGCCAGTATTTTGGTCCGGGTGCACCGCTTGCAGTACGGTATTCATTCGGAGTGGGCAAAATAGTTCCCAACTGTTCGAATTTATTGCCATGATTGGAGCCTGGATTATTTTGAATGTCTTGTGCCGACATTGATAAAGTCAACAGGCTCAGTAAAGCGAATAGTAACTTTTTCATGTACTTATTATTTATTTACCGGCATCCTTTCAAATGCCATTTTGAGTGAAGCGGCCATGATAATTATTGAGATTATGCGAATCCACCAGAGCCTTGAAATTTTTAATAATTCCACAAACACGAAAGACAGTAAAAGTGCTGCAGCTACAACAAGGAGTTGCGCTGCTTCGATGCCCAGATTAAATGCCAATAAGTGAACCACCAGTCCTTTTTTTCCTTCGAGGCTGAGAAAGGTATTAGCATAGGCCAATCCGTGAATCAACCCAAAGAATAATGCAAAAAAATAAATCACGGGGAGTTTCGAGGGGTGCATCATCTGTTGTGGCCTTTGGAGCAGATTATTCATTGCAGTAGCGAGAATTGTGATCGGAATCAGGAATTCAATCCAGTTTCTTGGAAACTGAACATAGCCGGCAGCGCTTAATGCCAGTGTAAGCGAATGCCCAATCGTGAATGCAGTAACGAGTACAACCACTTTTTTCCAATCCCTGACCAGGTATCGAAGGCAGAGCGCTGTCACAAATAAAATGTGATCCATAGCCTCCCATGTGAGAATATGTTCAGTGCCGAGCCTGAAGTAAAGGTTAAAGTCTTGCATGCCTTGTGGAACAGTCCAAAATTATTCAGACTTTTGATTTCTTAAAATTTAATTTTTTAATGGTTATCCTATTATACAGATGGGTGTATATAGCAATCCTGCCCTGCTTATTAACCGCGAAGACGAATGACTCTGTGAGATTTCACCCCTTTTATGTCAGTGTCATTGAGATCAATCACAATGCAAAGGATCAGATTTTAGAAGTCAGTTGCAAGATATTTACTGATGATTTTGAAAAGACACTGGAACAACAGGCAAAAACAAAAATTGATTTATCCGATCAAAAGGAGAAGAGCAATACGGATAAACTTATTGCCGATTATATTCCCCGTCATCTTCAGCTGAAGGTTGATGGCAGGGCGGTTAACATGCAGTTCATTGGAAGTGAAAAAGAAAATGAAGCAACCTGGAGTTATTTCCAGGTTAACCAGGTTTCTTCATTGAAAAAAATAGAGATTACGAGTGATCTTTTATATCAATCCTTCGATAGCCAGATTAATATCATCCATGTGACTGTCAATGGGAACACTCAAAGCACAAAATTGAGCAGGCCGGATATTCATGCTTCGTTTGAGTTCTGAAAAGCTTATTCCTCAAGCATGTCCCGTTCAATTTTCGGACTCACTGACACAAGCACTTTATCAATTCGCTGCGCATCCATATCCATGATTTCAAACTTAAATCCCTTCCATTCCATTTTTTCACCTGTGTATGGAATATGTTCGAGTTGATGCAAGATAAATCCAGCAAGAGTATCGAATTCATGTTCCCCTTCATTCATCCATTCAGTTTTATTAAAATGAGACAGAAAATCATAAAAAGGGATCTGTCCATCAACCAAAAAACTACCATCTTCTCTTTTTTTGATTTCATAATCTGTAATATCAGGTTGAGGCATATCGCCGATAATAGCCTCCAGGATATCGTTCAATGTGATAATACCCAGTAAACTGCCGTATTCATCCACGATACAGCAGCTGTGGTTTTTTGTTTGCTTAAATTTTTCAAGCACCTGGTAAGCAGTGTTATTTTCCGGCACATATAAAGCAGGCGTCATTAGGTTTTTAAATGATATGGAATCATCTGCTACATAGAGATCCTTGATGGACACCATTCCTTTGATATTATCAATTTGCCCGTCGCAGACGGGATATACAGAATGAGGTTCATGTACAATTTTTTCTTTGATCATTTGCTCATTCTCATTCAGGTCAAACCAGATAATATCGCTGCGGTGAGTCATGAGGGAAGTGATGTTTCGATCGCCGAGATGGAAAACTCTTTCAATAATTTCCTGTTCTTCCTCCTGAATGGTACCTTGTTCAGTACCTTCACTGATGATAGCTTTGATTTCATCTTCTGTGACATTACTCTGTCTGGACGGTTTGATAGGGAAGATGACAAAAAATAAATTGCTGGTACCATTGAGCAAGGCGACAATGGGATACCCAATGCGTGAAAGCCATTGCATAGGCCTGGCAACGATTCGGGCTATCTGCTCTGCTCTCAGCAATCCAATGCGTTTTGGAATGAGTTCACCGAAAATAATGGACAAAAATGTGACGACAATTACAATCAGTGAAGTGGAGATACCGGCGGCATAAGGCTTAAGAAAATGTATTTTCTGTATATAAGGTTTAAGGTCTGCGCTGAATTTTTCTCCGGTATACAACCCCGTTAGAATTGCGATCAGCGTAATACCTACCTGCGCCGTGGATAAAAACAATTCCGGGCTCTCAGTAAGCTCCAATGCAGCTTTCGCCTTGAAATCGCCTTTTTCGGCAAGATGTTCAAGTCTGGTTTTCCTTGCTGAGACCAGCGCGATCTCTGCCATCACAAATAAGCCGTTTCCAAAAATCAAACAAAGCAGAATAACGATTTCAAGCATTTGTGCTGATTTATTTTAAGCTGAGCGAACCAAATTGTTTCTGAAAAAAAGTATTCATAGCATAACCGATGCCACAACCCAGTAAAGCGCCGCAGGTAACATCTAACGGATAATGAACGCCAACATATACCTGTGCATACGAGATGAAAAAAGCCCACAAAAACACCAACCACCACCAGCTACCAGTTTGTTTTAAAGTTATAAAAATAAAGACTGCGGCAGCAAAATGATTGCAGGCGTGTGAAGAAGTGAAACTTGAACTTTGGGGACAATAATTCACCAGCATACGAACCTGATCTGCTATCAGGGGGGAGCGGCAGGGCCGGTATCTGAAAACCAATGCTTTGATGCCCCAGCTGCTTATCAGATCGCTGATCGCAAAAGTCATCACCACAGAAAGCGCCCACCACCAGCCTTTGCGGCCAAAATTGATAGTTATAAAAACCAGAAGAAACAAATAAAAAGGATACCAGATTTCCTGCTGCCGCAGAAAAGGAAGTACACTATCAAAAAAAGGATTGGTCCACTGCTGGTTGATTTTGGTGAAGAGCCAGTGATCAATGTGAAGTACTTTCTGAAATAACAATGAATGCCCGCTGATTAAAAGCCAAATCATGATTAGGAATAATTGCTATAATTTTAAAGCTTAAATAGAGCAAATGATTCAAAGACTAAAGATACCTAAATTGATCCTTTGGATTTTTTCGATTGGAATTATTTTTTTTCTGGTTATGACCGTACTCAGACTGGCTTTGTTTATTTTCTTTGACAGGCAGGGAAATCATTTTTCAGATATTTTTCCTTCCCTGCTTTTGGGGGTCAGGTATGATTTTAAAATGATCTGTATTTTATTATTGCTGATTTTGCTGATTGGAAGTGTTCCTTTATTTCACCCTTTCAATTCCCGGATAGGAAAAAGAATCTGGTTTATCGTCAACGGAATTGCATCTTTTTTGGTCGTTTTTTTTTATGCTGTTGATTTTGCCCATTACAGTTATTTATCCCAGCGGTTGAATGCAAGCGTGCTGAATTATCTTACTGATACAGGCATTTCATTAAATATGATCTGGCAAAGTTATCCGGTACTCAGGATCTTACTGGCACTGGTAGCCGGCACCTGGCTGATCTGTTGGCTCATCATCGTTTCTTACAAAAAAATAACAAGAAGCCCGTTCTTAAAGTCAAAGAGAAGTAATCTGATTTGGTTTTTGATTATTTTTTTTCTGTGTGCGCTTGGCATATTCGGGAGAGTGGGACAATTTCCCTTGCGCTGGAGCGATGCTTTTGCATTGGGTAGTGATTATAAGGCCAACCTTGCACTGAATCCATTTCAGTCTTTTTTCAGCAGCTTAAAATTCCGCCATACTACTTATGACATGGCTAAAGTCAAAGAAAGTTTTCCTTTGATGACCCGTTATTTGGGATTCACTCCTGCTGACAGCTCTGTACTGCAGTTTGAAAGAACAATACCTGAAAAAAAATCAGGAAATTCGCTCAGGCCCAATATCGTTGTCGTTATTTGTGAGTCTTTCAGTGCTTACAAAAGTTCAATGTGGGGAAATCCCCTGAACACAACTCCTTTTTTTAACGAAATGTCAAAAAGAGGAATTTTTTTTGATCATTGTTTCACTCCTTCTTATGGTACTGCAAGAGGAGTATGGGCCGTGATAACAGGAATGCCGGATGTAGAAACAGAAACAACCACGTCGAGCAGAAATCCTGCTGCAGTTGATCAACATACCATCATCAGTGATTTTACCGGATATGATAAATTTTATTTTCTAGGTGGAAGTGCCAGCTGGGCGAATATCAGGGGGCTGCTCACCAACAATATTGACGGGCTTCATTTATATGAACAGCAGGATTACGCTGCTCCAAAGATAGATGTCTGGGGAATCAGCGATAAAAATTTATTTCTTGAAGCCAATAAAGTATTGAGACAGGAGACTGCGCCTTTTTTTGCAGTCATTCAGACGGCAGATAACCATCGTCCCTACACGATCCCGGATGAGGATCTTCAGGCTTTTCATAAAATTACGGTTCCTGCTGATTCGCTGAAAAAATTTGGATTCGAAAGCAATGACGAAATGAATGCTTTTCGCTATACCGATTTTGGGTACCAGACATTCATAGAAGCAGCTGAAAAAGAAAACTATTTCGCCAATACTATTTTCTTATTTGTGGGAGACCATGGAATCCCCGGCAATGCTGGGGATATGTTTCCTAAAGCATGGACCGACCAGCGGCTGACAGCCGAGCATGTGCCGTTATTGATTTATGCTCCCAGAATGCTGCCGGCCCGCAGGATCTCAGGTTTTTGTTCCCAGGTTGATGTACTGCCCACCCTGGCAGGACTAGCCAATATAAAATATAGAAACTCCACACTCGGAAGAGATTTGCTGGACTCTTCTTACGGTAACGATCAGGCGCTTTCTTTTATCTACGATCCCGACTTCGGATATATCGGAATGGTAAATAAGAAATTTTTTTATCGCCGGCAAATGAAAACAGGCAAGGAAGAAATAGTCTCAGTGTCAGATAACGAACCCTACCGGGCAAATCCTGAAAATGAAGAGGACAAAAATAGAATGAAATTACTGGCAGAAGGAGTATATGAAACGAGTAAGTACCTGCTGTTCCATAACAAGAAGAAAAAATGACTGATAACGCAAATAGGCGGGCTTTGCTTTCCTGCTTTTGGGGAATGATCATGATTTTTTGTTCCTGCAAAAATCTACACCCATCAATTACTGATAGTCGAATGGAAATAGTAAAAAATGGTTTTCCATGCAGGGCTCCCCAAAAAATTACCACCATCTATCGTGAAAATGTATATGATCTGAGTGGTTATGCAGGCGGGGGCGGGGGGGATCCATTTAATCTGTTTGATGAAAATGCATATGTGGATCCCCGGTATGAAAAAACGGGAGATATGTACATTCCCTCAACGAACCCGCAGCCCACATTGCATCCTTCTATATATTTTCCGTTGCACAAAGGAAGCCGGATCGTGACCGATTTGCAGGTGCCTTATCAGTTAACAGAAGTATATGTGTACGATCGTTCCCAATTGAATGACAGCGTTTGGATATATACCGGAGATATGTTGCATTGGAAATTGAAGGCCGGTTTCGAAACAAGAACCGACCCCGGATTATGGGGCTGGAGAAAATTTTCACTGGATGACAGCGCCCAATATGTGATGATCCGTTTCAGCAGCTATGAAACCAACATTACAGAAATGGTATTGTATGGCTGTCCCTACCAGGAGCCTCCTGCGCCACCGAAATACCAGGACGAAGGACCAACGTTCTCTTCACAAATGATGAAGAATTTTGTGGGAGTGAATTTAATCATGGAAACAGAACCGAAGTGGCTAAAGCCTTTTCATTACAGCCGGCTCTATAATTTCGCACTTGATTTCGATAATGACACCAATGCAAATTATCCCGGCGTAAAATATAATATGCTGCATTATGGTTACTGGAATAAGGAGAAAAATGATTATTATTTTAATATGGATGACCTGAAAAAAGTGAACGATGGCCAGATCTGGTATAGCATTCGCGGAGTCAACCGTTGGATGAGTGATAAAGGTTATAGTGACAAAGACAGACCGGTTACAAAAATCGGAATGGACAGCGAAGACCCGATGAGCTATGGCCGGCATGCCAACATGATGTGGCATATGGCAGCTTTTTTTGGAAATGCACGGGTAGATACCAACTTATTGTCTCTTTCGCATGAACCCAGGCGATCAGGTCGCGGAACCATGAGCCTGTATGAAAACGGAAACGAAGAAGACGCCACATGGGTGGGAAGCAGGTATTGTTCCCCGTTAGAATACTTTGCGCAAAGCAGTGCAGATTATGACGGGCATGAAAGCAGGCTGGGGAAATATTGTGGAATCAGGAATGCTGACAGCACCAGTAAACTCATGACCAGTGGTATGATAGGCCTCGATACCAACCGCCTGAGAATATACAAATTTCTTTCTTCCACGCTCAGGAAGGACAGGATTTTTCCCTGGCAGGGGGGGATTCAATATCATCATTATTCAAACCTGAATGGAAAGGCGGTAACTCCTGAAGAAGATTCATTGAGATGGAAATTGTCCGGAGCACGGAAGGCGACTTATCGGATAGAGCCTGGCCTGGCCTGTTTTCTCGGGGAGAATGGATACGATAAAAGCGCAGTGTCCCGGCAGGGAACACCCCGCTTGGCAGGGCTTTCAGCATCCGAAAGCCAGGGCATTCTGATTTTGCGCTCCCTGAATGCAACGGCTTTTTCAGGATTCGATGCGTATATTTTGTATTGGTTGAAAGATGGTAATCCAGAGGATGACCCGCGGGTATATTTAACAAGCGGAATATTAAGACAAATGCCCGATGGAAGCACAAAGCCATATCCCGGTTGGTTTTATATCAGCACTTTTGTCAACCGCCTGGGGAATTATTCAGCCGATTCAATTGTAACTGAAAAAGGTAATGTATGGATTTATAAATACCGGAACAGGATCTCACCTGATTCTGTTGCCTATTTTATTTACTGCCCGACGAGAAACGGAACTAAAGTTGAAGCCTATCCGCTGAAAGTAAAGAATATTCTTAACGATGCTGTTGAGGAGATTTATTTTGAGGATGATTCCGTTTCCGGAAAAAGTATGATAAAAAAAGCGGTGAACGGAGTAGTAAATATCCAGGTTGAGGAAAGACCAAAACTGTTGATAGCTAAGGAAGAAATCAGAATCGATAATGCGCGCTGATTGCAGGAGATAAATACCATGAATGATCTAAAAAATAGCATGCCGGGTTTAAATGTAAATTGGGAGGATTATAGTCATTTATTCAGGGAGATGAGTATTCCTGCCAAAACCCTGCTGCTTCGGGAAGGAGAAATATCAAGAAAAGCCTATTTTATTAGGAAAGGATGTATAAGGCTTTGGTTTAATAGTAACGGGAAAGATATCACCTTCCAGTTTTTTTTTGAGAATGAAGCCATTTCTTCGATCGAAAGTTTTCGTTCAGGCCAGCCCAGTGTATTCAGCATTGAAACCATTGAACCTTCTGAGGTTTTAATGATCACAAAAAAAAATTTTGACCTGTTCATGAATGTGGTCCCGGGATATAAAGAGTATGTTCAGGATATTCTTTTTCAAAGGCTCGCTCATTATTCAAAACTCTTTCTTTCGAGAATCAGGGATAACCCGCAAAAGAGATATGCCGATCTTTTAAAAAACTACCCGCATATTGTGCAGCGGGTGCCACAACATTATATTGCGTCTTATCTCGGGATCACTCCTGTTTCCCTGAGCCGGATCAGGAATAAAATCCATCGCTAGTTTTTTTAACAATGCATATCTTCAACCCTAATTAAATTGGTAAAGAAAAAACAGATATAAATCGGGAGCCACAAGTATGATACATATTATAAAACCTGGATTCGCTTTGATGTGGTCGGGCCTTTTTTATCCATTGCTGGCCCTGTTTTCATGCTCCTATTCATCAAAGGCAGCAAGAAGATTATTCAATGAAGCTTCAAAAAAAAAATATGATATGGTGGTGGTACCCGGTGTGCCTTTTGAAAATGGGAAGTGGGACAGGACCATGAAGGGAAGAATATATTGGTCAAAATATCTTTTTGATCAGGGCATCGCTAAAAATATCATGTTTTCAGGTTCTGCTGTGTATTCTCCATATTATGAAGCAAAAATTATGGCTCTTTACGCTGAGTCAATTGGCATACCTAAATCAAATATTTTTATTGAAATCAAAGCTGAACACAGTACAGAAAATATTTACTATTCTTATAAAAAGTCAAAGCAACTCGGGTACGACACCGTTGCATTGGCTTCGGATCCATTCCAAACCAAAATGTTGAGCAAATTCACCCGTAAAAAGGTCAGCACGGAAATCGATCTTATTCCAATGGTATTGGATACAATGAAAAAAATGGAGCCCAATATGACTGATCCTGATATTGATTTTGACCAGGCTTTTGATAAGGAATTCATATCCATAGTCAAAAGAGAAAATTTTTTTAAGCGGCTAAACGGAACAAGAGGGCTTAATATTGATACCGCTGCATATAAATAAAGTGGCAGCTGTTTATATTTTACCAGCTTTTATGTTCTGGTAAAAATTTGTATTTTGTATTATTCCTTCTTGATCCATTATCAGGAAACACCAACGCTGAGATGGTTGAATAATCGCATTACTTTCCGCATGATTGAACCGTAGGAATCATTCTGATTTTATAGCAGTTTCAGGATTATGACTAATGATGTTCATAGTTTACTGAAATCAATGATAAATCTGAAATCCATCCTTTGATCATCATTTAAATTCCCGATAGCCTATTTTAGCGGATCGTCCGATCTGCCTGTGCCAAAAAACTGTTTATGCAAATCAGCTTGATACAAACTTTTTTTGAAAAGATCAGTAACAGATTTTTTTTCCTCCTGGTTGTGGCCTATCAGGTTATTTTTTTGTTTCAGGGATTTGATTTTGCTGACACAGGTTTCGATGCAATATTTTACAAACGTTTTTTTGACGCACCGCAAACCGTGCAATATAATTTCCTGTATTGGCTGACAGGTGCTATAGGAGGTTCAATACTTCGGTTGTTTCCTCATTTCGGATTACTCGGATTGCGTATTGCTGGGGTTATCGTAACTACTTCCACTCTTTTGATTGCCTTTAATCTTCTTAAAAAATATCTTCAGCCTTATTGCCTGAAGCTTGGCTTATTCATTATCATATTATTGATCAATTCAGACACGAAAGAATTATACTATAACGATCTGACCGCATTCTTTTTTGTCACATCAGCCTGGTTTCTATTTTACGGCTTAATAAAGGATCAGCCGCTAAAAATTTTTTGTAGCGGTTTGTTCATTTCTATGAACATGTTTGCCCGATTGCCCAATGTACTTGACCTTACCCTGATTATTTCTGTAATATATTTCGGTATCAGTAAACAGGCCGGGTTCAAAAAAATTGCCAGACAAATCAGCTGGCTGGTCTTTGGATTCGTGGTCATGTCTGTTCTTTTATTTGCTTTAATGATTAAGATGAATCATTTGAGCGTGTTCCTCGGAAGCATACACCTGGCAAAGGAAATGGGAAAAAGTCATGAAACCACACATGGGATTTTTGCAATGAGCAAAGTGTATATTACCCAATATGCACTGGCTCTTTTTATTGGTATCAGTGCATTGATATCACTGGCTGCGATAACCGCCGTGGTTGAATTTGTAAAACGGAAATTTCATCCGAATCAGAAAATATTATCAGCGGCTCATTACCTGATTCTATGTATTATCGTTGTGGTTTGTGTCTATGTTTCATCTAAAAATCCTGATTTCTGGCTTTATTTGTGTTTCTTCTTTTCCGGGATCATTTTGATCACCTCTCTATTGATTTTAATCGGAAAGGAGGCCAGAGAAATCAAATTGCTGACTCTTATTGGCTGTACAATGTTAATCGTAATTCCTTTTGGAAGTGATTTTGCCCTTTTAAACCTGGTCAGCTACTGTCTTTGGATTTCATTGCCGATTACTGTGAACTACCTGCTGGGTATTAAACAACTAAGTACACAGATTAAGCTAACGGAAAACAAGCAGTATGAATATGAACAAATCATTGGCCCGGGTCAATTGAATGCGATAAAAAAATATTCCCTTTTTATTTGTCTTGTTATCGGTTTGTGTAATGCCTATTTCTATCCTCATTTCGACAGGAGTCCAAGAACGAAAATGTTTTCCCGTATTGAAAACCCTAATGCCAGGGGAATTCTGACAACAAAAGAGAGAGCAGGAACAGTAAACGAATTGTTGAATGCGGGCAATCAATACATCAAACCTGGCGATTATGTACTCGGATACGATTGCATGCCCCTGTTCTATTATCTTACCGATACAAAACCGTATATGTATAACTCCTGGCCGGGTCTGTATGATGAAACTATGTTCAGGAAGCAATTGTACAAATCATTAGATGAGACAAAAAAACTGCCGATAATAATCATGCAGAAAAGAAGTACGATTGCCAACAACTGGCCCGACAATTACGATGAGAATTATCAGTTCAGAAAAGGGAGTGTGGCATGCTTACAGGAATTTATGGGCAGGTATGATTACAAACAGGTATGGGAAAACGATTTCTTTAGATTATTTATTCCGCCTTCACAATCTCCGTCTGCGAACTAAATAGTAACCCCGATATGGCGACAGTAGGCCCTTAATTATTTTATGACCCTTCAAATCTTTTACATTTGCATATCTCTTTGCATCTTATATAAAGAGAAAACCACATGATAAAAAAATTAGCCTGGATAATTTGCAGTTTGTTCGTCACGTATTGGGCAGCCGCGCAAAATAAAATAGTTGTGTTTCAATCTGATTTTGGATTGAAGGATGGAGCTGTTTCGGCAATGAAAGGCGTGGCCATGGGAGTCTCCTCCGATTTGAAATTATTTGATCTTACACATGAAATACCTGCCTATAATATCTGGGAAGCTGCATACAGATTAGAACAAACTGTTCGATATTGGCCTATAGGCACAGTATTCGTTTCTGTTGTTGATCCGGGTGTCGGTACAACCAGAAAATCTGTTGTCTTAAAAACAAAAACGGGACAGTTCATTGTGACGCCAGATAATGGAACACTGACTTTAATTGCAAAATCGCTGGGCATTGCCGAGATCAGGGAGATTGATGAGTCAGTTAACCGGAGAAAGGATTCCGAAAAATCTTACACTTTTCACGGACGTGATGTATATGCTTACACCGGTGCCCGTCTTGCGGCTGGTGTAATTAGTTTTAACCAGGTAGGGCCTGTTTTGCCGAACCAGGTCGTCAGCCTTTCTTATCAACAGGCGATATTTAATAATAGTAAATTAAAAGGAGCTATTGCTATTCTCGATATTCAATACGGTAATATCTGGACAAATATTCCGGACACTCTTTTTGCAAAACTGAATATGCAATTCGGAGATGTATTGCATGTAAAAATTTATCATAACGGCGAAAGGATGTACGAAGGCAATATGCCTTATATCCAGACTTTTGGCGGCGTGGCAAAAGGCAGACCACTGGCTTATCTTAACAGCCTTCTGCAATTATCATTTGCATTGAACCAGGGAAACTTTGCACAAACCTATCATATCGCAAGCGGCAATGATTGGACTGTGGAACTGGTGAGAGGCAGTAGACAATAGTAATAGACAATGGGAAATAGGCAATAAGCAGTTGTCACCGGTTGCCCAACGATTGTTTTTTGTCTATTGCCAGTTGCTTATTGCGTATTCCTAGGCAAACAAAAACTAAAATCAGAAGTAAGATGGCAACATATATTGTCCATATCAATGAGATCATTGACAGAACGCATAATGTTCGGTCCTATCAGGTTGATAAACCCCAGGGATTTATATTCACGCCGGGACAGGCAACTGATCTTTCATTGCAGAAACCAGGTTGGGAACACGAAAAAAGACCTTTTACTTTCACCAGCCTTCCTGAAGATAATCATCTAGAATTCACAATTAAAAGTTACAATGACCACGATGGAGTCACCCGTCAGCTTGGACTTGCCAAAAAGGGAGATGCATTTGAAATCAGCGATGCGTGGGGAGCCATTGCCTACAATGGTGAAGGAATTTTTATTGCCGGCGGAGCAGGCGTTACACCTTTTATATCCATATTCAGGCATTTGAAAAAACAAAACTCCATTGGGAGTAGCAAATTGATCTTCTCCAATAAA
>Ga0335076_10001251_pt1 | contig 24579 bp, 16 predicted proteins | sample Lox_Sample_25_FD_206717 | JGI IMG/M metagenome (GOLD analysis project Ga0335076, IMG submission 206717) | Soil microbial communities from Loxahatchee National Wildlife Refuge, Florida, United States - Lox_Sample_2.5 | ecosystem: Environmental > Terrestrial > Soil > Wetlands | place: USA... | reverse complement strand
ATCGAAGGACCCGCATTACCTGATGCCGCAAAACGCCCAGGGCGTGGCCAAGCCCATGAGCACGGCCGAGATCGCGACACTAAGAGAATGGATCAAGGAAGGCGCCGTCTATCGGCCGCATTGGGCATTCGAAGTACCTAAACGTCCAGCGCTGCCGACACCCCAATCAGACGCCGGCTGGGTGAAGACGCCGATTGACAAATTTATTCTTGCAAAGCTGGAGAAAGCGGGATTGCACCCGTCTCCTGAAGCCGACAAGGGAGCGTTGATCCGGCGCGTGACACTCGACCTTACCGGCCTGCTACCTACTCCCCAGGAAGTGCATGCATTCGTGAATGACGCATCGCCGGATGCATATGAGCATCTGGTCGATCGTCTGCTTGCGCAGCCCACATTTGGCGAGCAGCGCGCTCGCTACTGGCTCGATTACGCCCGCTTCGCTGATACCTACGGACTGCACTACGACAACAGCCGCGATATCTGGCCTTATCGCGATTATGTGATCCGCGCATTCAACAACAACAAACCCTTCGACCAGTTCGCCATGGAGCAGATTGCCGGCGACCTGATGCCGATGAAAAATCTCGATCCGTTGATCGCCAGCGGATATCTCAGGCTTGGCGTGAGCAGCAATGAAGGCGGCACCATTCCCGAGGAGTTGCGGGTCAACATCGCGCGTGAGCGCACCGAAGCATTCGGAGCCACCTTCATGGGGCTTACAGTTGGATGCGCAGTGTGTCACGACCACAAATTCGATCCGACTACGCAGCACGATTTTTACGCACTGAGCGCCTTCTTCAACAACATTGATGAGAAGCCTTTTAATGATGATCGCCCGGTGTGGGCGCCGGTGGTGCGCATTCCCACGGCGCATAACCAGGACGCGTATGACCACGTGCTCGCCGAGCGCTCCGATCTGCAGAGCAAGTTGAACCAAATGCGACGCAACAGCCGTGGCCTGGTCACTCAATGGCTGGCTTCTGGCGACAAACCTGCGCGCGCGGTGGCGACTGATGGGCTTGTGCTCCGACTTCGCCTCGATGAAGGCAAGGGAGAAGAATTAAGGAACAGCGCACCGAATGCAAATCCTGCCAGCTTCCATACGTCGACGCTCAAGGGAGAATGGGGTGAGACCACTTGGCTGTGGCCGGATTTCCGCATGCAATCCAGCACCCGCGTGCTGCTGGGGCAAACCGGCGACTACGAGGCTAAGCAGGCATTCTCCGCCGGCGGATGGTTCATGTTCCGCTCCGCGCCTTTTCACCCCGGAAGTTTCGGGACATTGATCTCGAAGATGGATTCTTCCCAACACGACCGCGGCTGGGAGCTCGCAAGCGATGACGGATTCCTCAGCGTGTCGTTAGTGAACAAGATGCCGAAGGATTCAAATCCAGCGGAGCCGAAGACATCAAAGAAAAAGCAGAAGAAAGAACCCGAAGCCAAAGAACCGTTCGACTATCCCACGCCGCAGGACCTGAGCAAGAAAGATCTGGCCGCGAACAAGCCGCCTGAACAGTTAAAGGCCGAGAAAGAAGCGGCGAAGAAAGCGGAGGCCGAAGAAAAAGCCAAAGAGCGGTCAAAAAAGGATTCAGCCGAGAAGCCGCCGAAGGATACAACCCGACAGATTGCGATCCGTGTGGTTTCCCTCACCCCGCTGCCATTGGATGGCGCGTGGAAGCATATCTTCTTCACCTACGACGGTTCTGGCCGCGCCGCGGGAATAAAAATATTTGTGAACGGCAGTCCCGTCGCAACTCGTGTGGTCAGCGACAATCTGCGCGGCGCTACCATCCATACTCAAGCCCCTATGCAACTCGGTTGGCGCGATCCAGACGAGCATCCTGCCAAGGACGCCCGCTATCAGGATATTCGCCTGTACGCGCGCGCTCTCACTTCCGATGAAGTCGATCGGCTTCCATTCGAGGATTACGCTGCGGAGGTCGCAACGCGTCCTCAGGCGCAGTGGACCGAGGACCAGTGGCACGTGATGAGCCAGTTCTACCTCAATCGTGTGGACCCGGTTTATCAGGCGATTCAGCGCGAGATGGTCTCACTTGATGAGCAACTCGATCGCCTCTCGAAGGGCGGCAATCTGACGCAGGTTTCATGGGAGAAGCCTTCGATCGCTTACGCTCATGTGCTCACTCGCGGCGTGTACACGGCTCGCACCGAGCGCGTTGAAGCCGATACTCCACACTTTTTGCCGCCGTTGCCAAAGGGTGAACCTCACAACCGCCTTGCCTTGGCGAAATGGACCGTAAGTCCGGAAAATCCGCTTACCGCCCGCGTGACCGTGAACCGCATGTGGTATGAGCTGTTCGGGACCGGCATCGTCGAAACTACCGAAGACTTCGGCATCATGGGCGAGCGGCCTACGCATCCCGAGCTGCTCGACTGGTTGGCCGTCGAATTCCGCGATAGCGGATGGGACATCAAGCACATGTACAAGCTGATGGTGATGTCGGCTGCGTACCGGCAGAGCGCAAACTCGACGCCAGAACGGCTCGCCAAAGATCCGAGGAATTTGCTTCTATCGCACGGACCGCGGTTCCGCATGGACGCAGAGATGCTTCGCGATGTCGCGCTCGAGGCGGGCGGACTGCTCGTCGAGAAGATCGGCGGGCCAAGCGTGAAGCCGTACCAGCCGCCGAACATCTGGGAAGAAGTGAGTTACCCGACCAGCGATACGCTCCATTATGTTCAGCAACACGGCGACGCGCTTTACCGCCGCAGCATGTACACGTACGTAAAGCGCATGGCGCCGCCGCCGGATATGGACGCATTCGATGCGCCCATGCGCGACGTGGTCTGTACCCGTCGCCAGCGCACCGATACGCCACTTCAGGCGCTGGTAACGATGAACGACGAGCAATGGGTGGAAGCGGCCCGCGCCTTGGCCGAGCGCGTGATTCACGAAGCCGGCCCGGGCACGCAAAAGCGCATCAATCTCATGAGCGAGATTCTGCTTGCGCATGATGCGCCCGCGCCGATGGCGGCCGCACTCGAAACTTCACTGCAGCAACTCCAGCGACACTACGCAAAAGATCGCAAAGCAGCCCACGCTCTGGTTGAGGTTGGCGAGAGTAAACCAGACGCATCCATTCCAGAGCCGGAATTAGCCGCCTGGACAATGGTTGCCAACGAAATGCTGAATCTTGATGAGACCATTAACAAATAGCCGGAGACCCATATGAAGCAACATCCACGTTGCACCGATTGCGAAAATCCCATCACTCCTCTCGACCTTCCCATCCCTTCAACTCTTAAGCGGGAGTGGGCGGCCATTGAAACGCGGCGGCGTTTCCTCGGCCGATCCGGAAAAGTTCTGGGATGGGCAGCGCTGGCGGGACTCTTCGGAGAAATCGGTCTTCGCAGCTACGCAAAAGCAGCAGACATCACCGCGGCATCTTCAGGACAAAACAATCTTGGCTTGCCGAATTTTGCGCCGAAGGCGAAACGCGCGATTTATCTCTTCATGTCGGGCGGTCCGCCACAGATGGATCTCTTCGACTACAAGCCGAATCTCGCAGCTCAGTTTGACAAGGACATGCCGGATTCAGTTCGCGGCAACCAGCAGTTAACCGGCATGACTGCCGGCCAGGCACGCTTTCCCATTGCGCCTTCGCACTGGCCATTCGCGCAGCATGGAGAGACCGGGACTTGGGTCAGCGATTTGCTGCCATACACCGCGCGCATGATCGACGACCTGACTATCATCAAGACCACCCATACGGATGCGATCAACCACGAACCCGCGATCATGTTGATCAATACCGGCAACATGAATGCGGGTAAACCGTGCCTGGGTTCGTGGCTGGCGTACGGCCTGGGCAGCATGAATGACAATCTGCCAACCTTTATCGTTCTTCAGACTAAAACCAATCCCAAGGAAAACAACCAGCCGGTTTCGTCTCGCTTGTGGAGTAGCGGATTCTTATCTTCGGAATACGCCGGTGTCGGGCTGCGCTCGGGAGCCGATCCCGTGCTTTACCTTGACGATCCTCCAGGCGTGGACCGCGAGGTGCGCCGCCAGATGCTGGACACTGTGGAGAAAATTAATCGCCAGACTCTGGCCGAAGTCGGCGATCCCGAAACAAACGCCCGCATTGCGCAATATGAAATGGCGTTCCGGATGCAATCGTCGGTCCCCGAGCTCACCGATCTCAGCAAGGAACCGCAGTCCACGTGGGACCTTTACGGCCCCGATGCGAAACAACCCGGCACATTCGCATACAACTGCCTCCTGGCGCGACGAATGGCTGAGCGCGGCGTGCGCTTCACGCAAATTTACAAGCGCGGATGGGACGTTCACGATAATGCGGTCGGAATGCTGCCGGTTCTTTGCCAGGAAACCGATCGTGGTGCATACGCGCTGGTCACCGATTTGAAGCGTCGCGGCCTGCTCGATGACACGCTGGTCATCTGGGCCGGTGAGTTCGGCCGCACCGTCTATAGCCAGGGCGGTTTGTCGCATGAAAATTATGGCCGCGATCATCACCCCCGCTGCTTCACCACTTGGATGGCTGGCGGCGGCGTGCGTCCCGGCATCACGCATGGCGAAACCGACGATTACAGTTACAACATTATTAAGGATGGAGTGCACGTGCGCGACTTCAACGCAACCATCCTGCATTGTCTGGGAATTGACCACAACCGTTTCACATATAAGTTTCAGGGCCTCGACCAGAAACTGACCAGCCCGGTAACCGCTTACGTGGTGCAGGGATTGTTGGCTTGATCGCTGCGCCACAGAGACTCACAGTTGCAGTCCGCACCCTTCGCACTGGAACGCGCGTACGACAGTGGATTTTTGTTTTTGCAGTCGCTGCTGTTCTCGCGCTTATTCCGTTACTCTTGCCGCTGAACGGAAAGCCGCATGCGGATTGGCTTCAGTTCCTCGGCCGATTCCACCCGCTCATCGTGCACCTTCCGATTGGCATGCTCGTGCTGCTGCCCATATTGGAGATCGCCGGAGTAACCAAACCCGCGTTGCGTGAGGCGGCAGGGTTCGTCTTGCAAATCGCGGTAGCAGCCTGCGTACTAACAATTATTTTGGGAGTGATGTTGGCGTACGGCAGTGGAGTTACTGGCTCGACCGTGACCCGCCACATGTGGGGCGGTATCGTGCTGCTGATTACCTTGCTGATCTGTCTCACGGTGCGTCCGGCCTGGGCCGCTGGTGAGGTGCACCGGGTTTATCCCGCCGTGCTCGCCGCAGCCTTGCTCACGCTGACCTGGACCGCGCACCAGGGCGGTTCACTCACCTTTGGAAGTGACTACCTGCTTCGCTATATGCCCGGGCCGCTCAAGCGGTTCATCCCCACAGCTTCGTCTGCTTCCGACGCAGCCTACGTTGGCTCGGTTTACATGCGCACCATTCATCCGATTTTTGACGCCAAATGCGTTGCCTGTCACGGAGCAAGCAAAGAGCAGGCCGGACTGCGTCTCGACTTGTATGAACTCTTGATAAAGGGCGGAAATGACGGTGCGGTCGTCGCGCCGCGAAATCCGGAGGGGAGTTTGCTGCTGCAAAGGGTGACGCTCTCGCCCAGCGATAAACACTTCATGCCGGCGGAAGGCCGAACACCGTTGACTCCGGATGAAATTTCCACGATCCGCGCATGGATTCTGGCCGGCGCCTCGCCGTCCGCTAAGAGCATTGCAGGAATTTCCCTGGCTGCACAAAACACCGATTTGCCGCTTGAGCCCGTGGGCGATTACAGCAGCTTCATGAGCGAGATTCGCCAGATGCAACAGTCCTCCGGCGCAAAGCTGGTTGCGGTGTCGGCGAAGCCATCCGATGGTCTGATCCTGCGCACGATCGATGTGGCTTCTAGTTTTGATGACGCCCAGCTCGCGCGCTTCCAGCGCTTCGCGCCTTTCATCGTCGAGGCAGAACTCGCACGCACGGCGATAACCGATGCGAGCTTCGATACTCTGAGCAAGTTCACCCACTTACGCGCTCTTCATCTGGAAGGAACCGCGATTACCGGACAAGGCTTGGCAAAGCTTTCATCGCTCTCACATTTAACCTACTTGAACCTAAGTGAGACCAAGGTGACAACTGGCGCGCTGGCTCCGTTGAAGAGCATGCCCAGTCTGCGTCACATTTATTTATTCAACACGCCGGCGGAGAAAGCCTCCGCGGATACGAAAGATACAAACGCTACTCTCAGGAGCACGCAATGACGAAGATCGATCGCCGCACTTTTTTTGGCACGGCTGGAATCGCGGCACTTGCAGGGCAATCGTTTGCAATCCCGTCAACTTCAGCATCCGATTCGGTTCAACTCACAGGCAATGGTGAGTGGACCTATCGAATTGTCTCAAGCTGGGGAGCTTTGCCGGTTGGCACAGCTTTCGGAGGCACTCACGGAGGCATCGCCCAGGACAAGGCCGGACATATATATATCAGCACCCAGAGCCACACCGGCGTTCTGGTGTACGATTCGGATGGCCATCTGCTCAGGCAAATTGCGACTGCGTACCCCGAAATTCACTCGATGGTTTTCGCCATTGAGGGCGGAGAAGAACACATCTACGCAACGGTCCAGAAGGGTAATCCCGAGGAGAACTGGCTGTTCATAAAGATGAAGACCGACGGCAGCGTCCTGCTGAAAATTACTGCTCCTCCAGAGGCCGGCTTCAAATCCCCAAATGAATGGCGGCTTACGGCAGCGTTGCCTGCGCCCGATGGCTCCATATTCATCGCCAATGGCTATGGTGATTCACGCATCTTTCGTTTCGATAAGAATGGAAACTATCAAGCCAGCTACTCGGAAAAAGGAAGCGCCGCCGGCCAATTGAATTGCAGTCATGGGCTTTCGATTGACACGCGCTACGATGAGCCACTTCTACTGGTTTGTGATCGCGAGAATCGCCGGCTCTGTCATTTTGATCTGGACGGCCGCTACGTCCGCACCATCACACAGCATCTGCGGCGTCCCTGCAACGTGAGCTTTCATGGAGGCTACGCGCTGGTTTCAGAATTGGAAGGCCGAGCCACGATCCTTGATCGCGACAACGTTCCGGTCGCATTCATTGGCGATAACCCGCAGAAATCGCAGTGGGCCGAGTATAAAGTCGATCCGCGCCAGGTTAATGCGGCTGTATTCAGCGCCGCGCACGGATGCTTCATTGATTCTGAGGCAAACATCTACGTCTCCGACTGGAACCAAACCGGACGTGTTACCAAGTTGTCCAGGACCACATGGAGTTAAACTTTGACGTTCGCTGTCTGCGAAGAAATTCGTTGCGTTAAGATGAAGACGAAATGCAATCTCAGAGCGCCGGACGCCGGTTTCTATGCGGCTGATACAAATTTGAGTTTAATGCAACTTCTACTTTGTATCCTTCCGAATCAGCGCTGCAGGCCCGATCAGAGCAGACGAATGAAACCAAGCAGGATAAAAAAATGGACTCGGCAGAAACCACGATTTTCAGAGCGTTAGACGCATTTCGCGTCGAAATACCCTCGTGGGGATTCGCAAACACCGGAACTCGCTTCGGAAAGTTCACCCAGCTGGCAGCGGCTGCAACTACGGAAGAAAAATTCAGCGATGCGGCCCAAGTACACCGGTTGACCGGCGTTTGCCCAACGGTTGCACTGCACGTGCTTTGGGATTTTCCGGAGGGAGTAAACTCCGCAAAAAGCGTCGCTGGGCTTGCGGCGCAATATGGGATACAACCCGGGTCAATTAATCCTAATTTGTTTCAGGACCAGATTTATAAGCACGGCTCGTTTGGCAACCCTGACCCGGAAGTCAGAAAGCAAGCGCTTCAGCACACAATTGACAGCATTGAAATTGCAAACAAACTGCACAGTCGCGACATTTCAATGTGGTTCGCCGATGGTTCCAATTATCCGGGCACAGCAAATATCCGCCGGCGGAAAAAGTGGTTTGAAGGAGCGCTCAGAGAAACCCATAATCGTCTCTATTCCAACCAGCGCCTGCTGGTCGAATACAAACCTTTTGAGCCGGCGTTCTATCACACCGACATCGCGGACTGGGGCATGGCCATGCATTTGGCGCAGACAGCCGGGCCGCAAGCCAAAGTGCTGGTTGATACAGGCCATCACTATCAATCGCAGAACATCGAGCAGATCGTCGCCTGGCTGCTATCGGAGCAGATGCTCGGTGGATTTCATTTCAACGACCGTCGTTATGCCGATGACGACTTAACGATCGGGTCCATCGATCCTTACCAGGTCTTTCGGATCTTTCACGAAATTCTGTACTACGAGTGGGAAACGCAGAGTCGTGCTGACATCGCCTACATGATCGATCAGAGTCACAATCTGAAAGGGAAAATTGAGGAAACGATCCAAACCGTCACCGTCGCCCAGCAGCTTTTTGCCAAGGCAGCTTTAGTGAATCACGAAGCATTGTCGCAAGCGCAAGAGCGTTGCGATCTCATCGCTGCCGAATCCCTGTTACAGGATGCATTCAATACCGACGTTCGCCCCGCGATTCAACAATGGCGCGATTCGAAAGGATTGCCTCGCGATCCTCTGAAAGCATTCCTCGAGAGCGGATATCTCGAGCAAATCACGAAGGAACGAAGCGCGCGTAACGCACAGATCCTCTCTTCATATGCCTAGTTCCGCGAAGCCATATCTTGCTTTTGATCTGGGTGCAGAGAGCGGAAGGGCGGTTCTCGCGCATCTCCGCTCCGGCGTGATCACGATCGAGGAGGTTTACCGTTTCACAAATGAGCCGGTAGAGTACGCGGGTAGTTTGCACTGGGACGCGCCGAAGTTGTGGCTTGAAATCTGTAAGACGCTTTCACGATTGCAAGAGACCGAACTGGGCGGAATCGCAGTGGACACCTGGGGAGTTGATTACGCATTGCTGGGAGAACGAGGAGAGCTGCTGCACAACCCATATCACTACCGCGACAAAAGGACCGACGGGGTCGTGGACCTCGTATTCCAGAAAGTTTCGAAGGAGGAGATCTATCGCGAGACTGGAATCCAGTTCATGCCCATCAATACACTCTATCAATTGTTTGCCGCCAGACGGGATACACCGAAGCTGCTAAAGGCGGCCAGCACGCTGTTGATGATTCCTGATTTATTTCACTACTGGCTCACCGGCAAAGCGGTGTGCGAATTCACCAATGCGACTACAACCCAAATGGTGAGCGCGGAGACACACACCTGGTCGCGAAGCCTGATGGACAAACTTGAATTGCCGGCCAATCTTCCCGCGGAGATTGTGCAGCCGGGAACACAGGTGGGAAATCTCTCCGAACAATTGGCGGTTCATCGCGGCTTTCACGGTACGCCTGTGATTGCGGCCGCTTCCCACGATACCGCTAGCGCGGTTGCGGCCGTTGCCGCCCGGGACGGTACAGCTTTTTTGAGTTCGGGTACTTGGTCCTTATTAGGCACAGAGATTGATGCCCCGCTGATCACAGACGAGGCTTTGCGCCTGAATTTCACCAACGAAGGCGGTGTTTGCGGCACGATACGCTTTCTCAAAAACGTGATGGGGCTTTGGATGTTGCAATGCTGCCGGAATTCATGGGCTTCGCAAGGTCAGGCTTACGAATACGGCGAGCTCATGGAACTGGCATCGCACGAGCCTGAGTTCCAGCACCTGGTCGATCCGGACGACGAAGCATTTCTTCACCCTAAAAACATGCAGAGCGCGATTGACGAATTTTGCACGGGGACTCAACAGCCGAATCCTGAATCTCCCGGCGCATACGCAAGAACCGTCCTCGAAAGTCTGGCATTCAAATACCGCTTGGTCATTGAAGATTTGGAACGGATAACCAGGAAGCCGGTAAACCAGATCCGCGTCATCGGCGGTGGATCAAAAAATCGCTTGCTGAATCAGTTCACCGCTGACGCAACCGGTCGCCGGGTTTTCGCCGGCCCCGCCGAAGCAACCGCCCTCGGCAATATCGGCATGCAAATTCTCGCCACCGGTGCAGCCACTTCCCTCGGCGAAGTTCGCGCGATGATTGAGCGCTCTTTTCCAACGGAACTTTTCGAACCGCGCGAGACCGACAAGTGGGAGCGGCAGATTGCCCGCTTTCAGCACTACACGGAGATGGTTTATGCCTGAGATCCAGGAAATGCTGCATCTCAAAGATTTGTGGGACGAGCAAAAAGCTCGTGCACTGGGCAACGATCAGTTGGCTCTCCTGAGATATCGCTCCAACCTGCTCGGCGCGGACTTGCGCATTACCAACTTCGGCGGAGGCAACACAAGCTCGAAGTTCGAATTGACTGATCCATTCCCGGGAAGGCCGGTGCGCGTGCTCGCGGTTAAAGGAAGCGGCGGAGATATCGGTTCGATCACCGAATCCGGGTTCGCTATTTTGTATCTCGACCGACTGGAGCAGCTGAAGAAGCTTTACCGCGGCGAGAAGTATGAAGACGAGATGGTCAAGTACTATCCGCTTTCCGCATTTGGCGAAAATCGAGTGGCGGCGTCGATTGATACAGCCCTGCACGCTTTCCTGCCATTCGATCACGTGGACCATCTGCATCCCGACTGGGCAATTGCGCTGGCGGCAAGCGCGAATGGAAAACAGAAGTTGGAGGAGTTCAACCGGCAATTCGGCCGAAAAATTGGCTGGCTGCCCTGGCAACGTCCCGGGTTCGAACTCGCGCTGATGCTGGAGCGCGCGGTCGCGGAAAATTCCGGGGCCGAAGGCTTAATCCTCGGCGGCCATGGCCTGTTCACCTGGGGACGAACTCAGCGCGAGTGTTATTTGAATAGCATTCGCACGATCGATGAAATGGGCGAATTCGTCCTCGAACATCAGAAAAAGAAAGGAGCGATGTTCGGAGGAGTGTCCGTCACCACCGCTCCCGATCGGTCGGAGGTCACCACCGCAATATTGCCCTGTTTGCGCGGGGCCGTATCGTCCAATAGACGGGTAATCGCACATTACGCCGATCACGAAGACGCACTCGCGTTCGCCAATTCGAAATGGGCCCGCGAACTAAGCACACTCGGAACCAGCTGCCCCGATCATTTTCTGCGTACGCGCGTATGCCCGATGTTTGTTCCCTGGGACCCGCAGAAAGAAGATGCGAACGCGCTTAAGGCAAGAATCCAGGAGCAGGTTATCCAGTACCGGCAGGAATACAAAAAGTATTACGACGGCTTCGCGACCGCGGACTCGCCAAAGTTGCGCGACACGAATCCTTCGGTCGTGATCATCCCCGGCCTTGGATTGATCGGCTTTGGGAAGAACAAAAAAGAAGCTCGAATCACCACGGAATTTTTCATTAACGCCATTCACGTAATGGCAGGAGCTAACGCGCTCGAAGACGGAATCGCGCCTGACCCGTTGCCGCAAGCGAAAACTGAAGAGCAGTCGAAAGAATTCACTCAATTCCACAACTACGTAGCACTGCCACGGTCAGAGGCGTTTCGCATTGAGTACTGGGCGCTCGAAGAAGCGAAGCTGCAACGCATGCCCCCTGAGGCAGAGTTCAGCCGCAAGATCGTGATGGTGATTGGCGGCGCGAGCGGAATCGGCAAAGAAGTCGCGCTGTTGCTGGCGAAAAAGGGCGCGCACGTCACAGTTGCTGACTTCGACGAAGCCGGCGCCGAGAAGGTCGCTGCCGAAGCTGCGGTCGGCTCCTCGTCCGAACAAGTGCTGCACGCGAACGTGAATCTCGCTTCAGCCGAGAGCCTGGCCGAAGCAGTGAAATTCACCGTGCGCCAGTTTGGTGGAATCGACTGCATCGTCAACACGGCCGCCGTTTATCCGGTGCCGGGCCCTGACGGCGAACTTTCGGACTCTCAATGGGCGAACACGTTCCTGGTTAACGTAACCGGCAATTATCTGCTCGCACGCGCGGCGGATTGGGTCTTCAGCGATCAAAAGCTGCCTTCTGCCATCGTGCTCACCGGCTCCGCCAATGCCGTAGTACCCAAAAAAGGAAGCGAAGCTTACGACACAAGCAAAGCCGCACTAAACCACTTAGTTCGTGAATTGTCGATCAGACTCGCTCCGCATGTGCGCGTCAATGGAATTGCTCCTGCAACCGTTGTTGCAGGCTCGACAATGTTTCCTCGCGATCGGGTCATTCAGTCGCTTCAGAAATACAAGATCAGCTTCTCCGAAACTGAGAGCACAGACGAACTCCGCAACAAGTTGGCTGATTTTTACGCGCAGCGAACTTTAACAAAAAATCCAATACTGCCGCAGGACTGCGCAAACGCGATTGCGTGGCTGTTGAGCGATCAGAGTGCAAAGACGACAGGACACGTTATTCCTGTCGACGGCGGTCTGCCGGAAGCATTTTTGCGTTGAACACGCCTTGAATATATGAAACGAATTTGTTTCGTCTTATACGTCAAGCCGGAGCGCCTCGACGAATACAAACGCCGGCATCGCAGCGTCTGGCCAGAGATGCTGAACGCGCTCCGCGAAACTGGATGGAGCAATTACTCTCTTTTTCTTCGCGAAGACGGCATGCTCGTGGGTTATTTGGAGACTGCGGATTTTGAACGAGCTCGCGCTGGTATGGCGAAGCGCGAAGTCAACGAACGCTGGCAGCGCGAAATGGCGGGTTTTTTCGCGCAGCCCGCTGGTCTGCTTCCAGATCGCGCCATGCAGCCGCTCGAAGAAGTTTTTCACTTGGATTAAACCGAGTTCATCATGGCAGCGAATCCGGCGATTGGCGTTGTTTATCATTGGCTCGGCGGTCTCGCCTCCGGCAGCTTCTATGTTCCCTATCGCGGCGTGAAACGCTGGGCATGGGAAACTTTTTGGCTGGCCGGCGGATTTTTCAGTTGGATCATCGCGCCGTGGCTTCTCGCGGTCGTCATGACCAAAGACCTGCTGCCCGTCCTTCATGAAGCGCCGACGAGCGCACTCTTCTGGGCATTCTTCTTCGGGCTGCTTTGGGGGGTTGGCGGCCTGACATTCGGCCTCACCATGCGCTATCTGGGCCTGTCGTTGGGCATGGCCGTTGTTCTCGGGCTCTGTGCCGCATTCGGCACGCTCATGCCGCCGATTTTTCGCGGCGTGTTCATGAGCCAGGTAGTCGGAACAACTTCCGGCCGCGTCATCCTTTTAGGTATTGGCGTATGCCTCGCCGGGATTGCGGCTGCAGGTCTCGCGGGCATCGCCAAAGAAAGTGTGATGTCGCCTGAACAGCAAAGAGTCGCGATCGAGGAGTTCGACTTAAGAAAAGGAATCGGCGTCGCAATTCTCTCCGGCGTGATGAGCGCATGCTTTGCCTACGGCCTGGCCGCTGGAGATCCAATCAAGGCCCTCACGATTCAGCACGGAACTCCGATACTTTGGCAAGGCCTACCTGTGCTCGTCGTAGTCCTTATAGGCGGATTCGCCACCAACTTCATCTGGTGTTTAATACTTCTTCTTCGCAACAAGACCGGACACCAGTTCTTCACTTCCAAAGCCGACCCCCAACTTCCCGCTCACGAGACTGTAATCGAAAGCGCAGTCGATGCGCCCAGCCGGGAAGTGGTGGAACACATCTCGTCAGCGCGTGCAGTCCAAGTGCTCGAAGCGCCTCCTGCGCAAGCACAAACCATACGTGTTCCTATGCTCAGGAACTATCTTCTTTGCGCGCTGGCCGGAACAACCTGGTACTTCCAGTTCTTTTTCTACACCATGGGCGAAACCCAAATGGGACGTTACAAGTTCTCCAGTTGGACTCTTCACATGGCCAGCATCATCATCTTCAGCAGCCTGTGGGGGATTGGATTCCATGAGTGGAAGGGAGCTGGAAGGCGCGCCGGTCAACTTCTGACGCTGGCGCTGTTTCTTCTGGTCGCATCAACTGTCATCGTCGGCTATGGCAATTATCTAGGTCTTGGCACTCAATGAATCACATCACAGGGATTGCAATCGGCTGATTCGCTGGCCGGAATCTGACATCAATGCCACGGCATGTTTGAAGCCCGACAGGCATCCGCGCATGACCGCCAACGCGCTGTAATAATCGTTGTATCGAAAAAATCCTGTCTGCCCTCGCCACATTGGGTAAAAATCACACGCCTGCAGCCACTTCTCGTACACCGCTTCGATGCCCAGGTAAATGTCGGGCACAAAGTTGGTCGCATCTTCCCAGTTGTCAGCGTAAAAAATTTTGGACACTGAATGTGCTGGGCGGCTTCGCGCCATTGTTGCCAGCCCCGCATAAAAGATGGCATCGCGAACGATGAGATGGCAGTTCTGATGGTCCTTGTGCCAGCTCCCGCTCCAGTGAGTAATCACCACTTCCGGCTTGTATTCCCGAATAAGGTCGCAAACCGCAAGAGTACTTTCCTCGTTGAAAGGAATTTCTGCATCCGGATACGCTATAAACATGGCCTCCGCCCCGATCAGGTGAGTTGCTTTCTCGGTGGCGGTTCGCTGCATCTCTCCATAACGTTGAACATCGATGTCCTTCGGCGCGCCTCGCTCTCCTAATGAGAGGCTCAATAAAGCGCCCGCTCCGCCACGCTCGATCTGCTGAGCCAGCGTCGCTCCCATGGTGAAGAGACCGTCGCCGGGATGGGCGGCAATGGCCAGAATCCTGCCTGGGGTTCTGTCGGACGCCGACTCACCCGTAGAAGAATTTGCCAACGCTGAAAGTGCCATCGCACCACCCATGGATTGAGCAAACGAACGCCGGTTCACTGTGCCTCCTTGTGAGTTCGAGAGCTTTTTTTGCCAGAACTCCTGGATCTGCGTTTCTTCATTTCCGATCTCACTTCGGCGTGTTCCCAAGCCAGGCGCGCACAACCAAGCAAGTTGGCGGAGTCCGCAATTTTGCTTACGACGATATTTACCTTCTCCGCAGCCAGCGGTTGCGCGCGCTCAAACATAGCTTTTCGAAGGGCGCCAACGTAAAGGTCGGCCACCACAGCCATTCCTCCGCCGAGAATAATGACTTCGGGGTCAAGAATGCTGATGAGGTTAGCTACTCCAAATCCAAGCAACCGGCCTGCGCGGTTGAAGATGTCGAGCGCTAACCCATCGCCTTTGCGCGCAGCGGCCGCAACATCGTGGGCCGTAATTGTCGGCAGATCCAACCGCCCTAAACTGCTCGCTTCGCCACGCCGGAGTCGTTGCTGTGCGGCCCGTGCGATTCCTGGCCCTGCGACTAGAGATTCCAACTCCCCACAACCCTGAGCCGTCGGGACGTCTTCGCGTGTAACCGTGAGCCATCCTGCGCACCCGGAAAGTTCGTGCGCGCCTCGAATAATTTTGCCGCCACTCAGGATTCCAGCGCCAATTCCGGTTCCGATCATCAGCACAATTGCATCCGATTTGCCCCGCGCCGCTCCGAGCCAGCACTCGCCCACAACTGCCGCATTGCGATCGCTTTCGACCTTGACCGGCACAGAGAGTGCGCGCGACAAATCGCTCCCCAGCGGCATCTGCTCCCATCCAGGCAGGTTAGGGGCCCAGACCGTGCCCTCACGGCGAACCAACCCTGGCACGGCCACTGCGGCAGCGGCGAAAGCATTTTTCGGCTTCTCACTGCCGGCAAGATCCTTCGCCAGCTGAACAATCTGCGAAACGGGCGCAGAGTGCGAACTGATATCCACCGGCACGGTGCGGCGCAAAAGAATTTTTCCCCTGCGGTCGACGACCGCAGCCGAACATTTCGTGCCGCCAAGATCAACCGCTAAAATGTGCCCCACTTCATCTCCACGTTTCGCCGAGCTGAGCGAAAATGTACTCAATCTTTTGCAGCTGCAAGTGCCTTACGCTCCCGGAATAGAGCTGCAATCGACAAACCGATGATGCCAACCGCTCCCATTGCCGGTACTATCATGCCCGCGCGAACGCTGATATGCTGCGAAACTTGGCCAACCATCCACGGGAACGTCATGCCCCCGATTAGTGCAATCGAAAACAGCAAGCCGAAGACGGTCCCCGCTCGTTGCGGCCAACGGTCACCCGCAATCGCCAGCGTCGTCGGGAAAATCGGCGCGTAAGATAATCCAATCAATGCTGTGCCGGCAAAAAACATGATCAAAGATCGCGCGGAGAGCAGGACGACGCACCCTGCCAGCGAAAGAAACGCCGCGCTCACCACAAGTTGCGCTTTTCCGAACCCGCGGAGCACTCTTGCCGCAAGTAACCGGCTCAGCATAAGTGCGCCCCAGTAAGTTGCTAATACAAGTGTCGCAACTCGCGAGGAGTATCCTGCCGCGTCCACATACGTCGATGTCCAACCAGCGATACACGCCTCATTGCCGGATTCAAAAAATAAAATCATGGCGAACAAGAAGAGGCCACTGTATTTCGCAACCTCAAGAAGTTCACCCCAGGAAAATGCCTGTCTTGTCTTCGGCGGTGGAAACGAAACGGCCGCGTACCAAACGGCGCAAAGAGCGACCAGAGCAGCGCTGAATAGAAATAACTGAGGAATGGAGAAGCGTCCTTCTATGCTGGATGCGGTGAGAGGAATGCTGATAGCGCCCACACCAAAGAAAATTCCAAGCAGATTCAGCATTGGTCCGCGCTGAGTTGCGTAGAGATCAGAGACCAACACGTTTGTCCCAGTGTTCAAACCGCCTCCGCCAAGGCCCAGCAAAATGGCGGCCGCGCTGGCGCTCGCAAACGAGTGTGCGCCCGCGAAAAAAATCATGGCAACAGCAATAATTAAAGATGAACCCAGGAGGTTCGCCTTGCTTCCCAGATGATCGATTACCGGTCCAACAACGAGAGAAGCAAGGAAAATGCCGAGATACAGCAGGAGAAATAAAGTTCCTTGCTGCGCAAGCGTGACCTGCACCCGCGCGCGCATTGCCGGCAAGCCAAAAACGGTTCCCAGGATTGCGAGAATGATTCCAAAGACGAGGATTCCCGCGCATGCGCTGACAAACAGTAATCGCGGCCGAAGAGTTTGGTTCAAGGTTATCGTTTCAGCAAGCGTTCGTATTCTTCGTACACGCGATTATTGTTGTCCGCCGGAATGCCTGTCACATTGGGCGAAACAAACACGGGAGGATTCTTCCCTTGCTCCGCCAAATCAGCGGCCACCTGCGCGATAATTGCCATTGCAATCGTGACCGTCGAAACCGTCGAGCCTGCGGCTACAGGCGCCTTCCAGCCCTGCACCGCGACCAGCGCGTCTTCAGCCGGCACGCAATTATCAATCACGTAATCCGCAACGTCGGCCAGTTTCTTTCCGGATGAATGACTCGCCTGACGCTTGCGGTAGTTGTCCATCGAAGTGATGGCAACAGTTGTTAGCCCACGTTTTTTTGCCTCCTGCAACACTTCAATCGCCGCTGCATTCAGTCCTCCGTGCGAGAACGCGAGCATTACGTCTCCACTGCGAATAGGTTCATTTTCGAAAAGTACGTCAGCGGCGTACCCCTCGCGCCGTTCCAGCCAGAGCAAACCTTTTGCTCCGCCGGAGCCGATCACGTTTGTCCACATCAGGCGCATGTCCATGAGTGGTCGAAATCCCGGGAATGCGCCATAGCGTGGAAACATATCCTGCACCGGAAGCACGGAGTGCCCGCTGCCGAACATATGCACCAGGCCGCCGCGCCCAATACACTCGGCCATTACTGCCGCAACTTTCTCAATGGTGGCTGTCTGTGTGGTCCAGATTCGATCCAGAACTTCGGTGATGCGTTCGCGATAGCGGGCAACGCTCACAATTAGTCCTCCGCAATGAGATGAAGCGATTTGCTGCACTCGCTTAATTCAGAAATCAATTCTGTATATACGCACGCTCTGCGCCGGAACATCTGTTCTAAGACTCAAATGCGTTCCTGTATGAACAACTTCTTGCCCGGTTGTGATTTCTCGAATGTGCAAAGCAGGCTGTTCGAGTATTCGTGAAAACTCCACCAATGCCGGGCTCTCCGCGTGATTGAAGAAAAACACCCATCGTCCTTTCGCCGCGTACATTTGCCGAAGCTCGAGCCGCCGCGGAGCTCGTAATTTTGGTTCCGATAAGCCTGCCCACTGCGCCATTATTCCGGCGAGCGGGTGCATTGCGACCGGATGCTCATAGTTCTGCTGCCCAACAAACCCACCGAAAACGATCGCGCTTCCTTTCTGGTATTTCTGCTCGTACGCAATCGGTGTCGCTTCCGCGGTGAACGCGACCGGCCGCGCGCTATGATCTTCTACTTCAAATTGCTCCTCGAAAGTCGCTGCCTTAAATTGCACGGCTCCCCATTTCACCGCGAACTCTTTATTTGGAATCAGCTGTTTTTCGCGAACTCCCAGCATTTCATCCCAACCGAGCCCTGGAACCCTCGGTTCAGCATGTCCCCTTTCATCCACCCAGCCTGCGCGTGCTTCGACAAAAAGATGCCCTCCATCGGCAACATAATTTTTCAAGACGCTCGCTTCCTCTTCGGTCATCATTAAAGGATAAGGAACGATCACCAGCTTGTATTGCGGCAGATTGTCTTTTGCAAGTTCGCGAGAACTGAGCACGTCCACCGGCAGGTTCCGTTCAAAGAACATTCTGTGGTATCCGGCGACGGATTCGTGCATGGTTGTGCGGCTGCCTTCCTCGTCGTATCCGCCCACCAACGGGGCCAACGGACTGAACACGATTGCCGCTTCCGCCCGCTCCGGATGCGATTGCAATAGCAGATCAGAATTTTCCTCGATGCGGCGCGCGATCTCGCCTGCGTGACGGCTTCGGTCGGTGAGCGTGCCGTCGAGCGCAATCATTCCGTAGCCACCCGATTCGTATCCTGCATTCATGGGATAGAACGCGTAATAGTTGATGGCCCGGGCGCCGCGCGAGACCATTCCCCACGTCCACATCTCCAGGTCGCTGCTCGTCACCGGCGAACTGACTATAGTCCCGTGCACGCCGTATCCCGCTTGCAGTTCCCCAACGTAAAATCCCCGTCCGCCAGTCATGTTGTTGGTCAGGTCCATGGCCAGTACGCGCCGTTCCAATGTCCAGTTGTGCTCAGGGGCAAGCAGCTTCGGATAAAAGCTGGTTCCAAAAAAGTCGACGGAGTTTTTCATCAGGAAGTCATCGGTCGGATCATAAGGATCGGCCAAGGTGCGGACCAGAGGAGAAGGATTCGGCGCATGGCTCGTGGTCACATGATCCGGGTCAACTGCTTTCACCGCCTGATTGCGCATCGCCAAATCTTCGGCCAGTTTGTACCCGTAATAAACCCGCCAATCCATGAAATCGGTATAGGTGAGAATCGTCCCATACCGCGGAGGCTCGACCTGGCTCCAATCAGTGAACGTCCTGTGCCAGGCCTCGTTCAGCCGATCGAGGGTTTGGTATTTCCGCTTGAGCCATTGGCGGAACCGCTCCTGACTGCTGGGGCAATAACAGAACATGGGCTCAGATTTGTACCCGATTCGCGCCCAGTTCAGCGCAGCGGGCTCGCTCCATAAATCCCACCCATAAAAAGCGGGACTCACGGCAGCATGTCTCGCCACTTCCTGGAAGAAGTCGAGAATCGCTTTGCGAACGCCAGGATGATCGAAGCAATAACCGGGCGCGGCTTGAGAAGGAATCGGCTGTCCATCTTGTGCAGCATATCGCCCGTCGGGAAATTTCTGTCCCACCCATTCCGGAGCTGAATCGACATAAACCTGCACAATCACTTTCAACCCGACTTCGTTGGCCAGTCGCAACAACAAGTCGAGATTCTCCAAGTGATAATTGCCCTCTTCAGGTTCGGCGACATTCCACTCGACCCAGGTGCGAACCGTATTGAAACCCAGTTGCTTTATCTTCGACAGGTCTTCTTTCCAAAGTCGCGGCGAATCTGGAGTGATGGTCTCAAGCATCGGCGCGCGGGCCTTGCCGCCGCTATACCAGACTGCAACCGGGAAAAATGCTGTTTCAAGACTTTTACCCTGACTGCCCGCAGACGGGACAGCATCCTGTGAGTCGGGTGTGTGAACCCGCGCTTCCGTCGAGGCAAGTAACGCTATTGCCATGGCGAGGAGAGCGAACGATAGCAGCTTGCGGGGCATATAGTTTCGTTTCATCGGCGGCTTTGAAACCAGCCATTGTACGTCGAGGAGCGAGGAACCGCGCCAACTCTGGTGTTCGGTCAGCGAAAAAATTCGGAAAACATCGACGACGATAGCCGTGCTTTAACCCGGAACACTGGCCGGCGCCCCGAAACGTGGCAGTGGTTCCGCGGTGGAGAAGGCATTGAGTCCGTGTTAGACTGCTCGGGACTTATGCCGCAATTTGTTATCGAACGTGAGGTCCCCGGCGCGGGCAGCCTCTCCGAGGCTGAGCTTCGCGAACTCTCGCTGCGTTCGCTCGGCGTCCTGACAGAGATGGGTCCGCAGATCCAGTGGCTCCACAGCTACGTCACCGAAGACAAAGTGTATTGCGTTTATCTCGCACCGGATGAGAACAGCATACGCGAGCACGCTCGGCGAGTTGGAATTCCGGCCGACCGCGTCTCCGCCGTGCGCCGGCTTATCGATCCTGTGAACCTGCAATAGTAGAGCGCACCTCCAACGAATATTGGACTGCCTTCTCGAAGCTCATCGCCGATCCTTCCTCCCATGCAGCCTTGGCTTCCGCTTCAGTCATCAAATTCCGCGCCCGCGACAGATTTTGTTCCAGCTTCGACTGCTCAGCCTCCGGCAGTGGTGCGCTGATCACGCGTCGTAAATGTGCCGCAGCAGCAGCGAGTCGGAGCGCTCGCTTGGCGTCAGCCCGCGCCGCAGCGAGGCAGGCGTAGCCTTCGAGCGCCCTAGCAATGCCGCGTCTGTAACCCAGCTCTGCGAAAATCTTCAGTGCTTCCTGATATGCCGCGTGCGCGTCTTCATACTGGCCCTGCTCGCAGTAGATGTAACCCAGGTCCGAAAGCGAACGGGCTGATCCCCAACGATCGCCAACTTCGCGGAAGGACGACAACGCGCGTTCGTAAAATTCGCGGGCAACTTCGGCTTGTCCTTGGTCCCGTGCTATGTCTCCCTGTTGATTCACTGACCACGCTGCGCCGCTGCGATCTCCCACTTCTTCGAAAATCTCAGTGGCCTCACGCAACGATGCCTGAGCCCGTGCATAGTCGCCTCGGACCCTGACTACACTGGCAAGGTTATGCAGGCAACGGGCCGTCGCCACCCGGTCCGGCAGAGTGCGCCAGCAAGCCAGGCTGCGTTCGAAATGATTTTGCGCGGCATCGTAAGCGCCTCGGTCACGTGCTGAAACGCCCAGCGCGTTCAACGATGCTGCGATGCCCCATCGATCACCCAGGCCTTCATACAACGACAAGCTCTGTTGCAGGAACTCTTCGGCGGCTGCAAAATCGCCCAGCGCGGTCGCCAACGCCCCGAGAGCGGTATCTATTTTTGCGCGTTGGGTTGTGTAGCCAGACCCGGCAAGGCTCAAGATCCGTTCGAGGCGGGCGCGACCCTCGATCAGGTGTTCCCGCAGGTCCCAGAACCGAAACAGGGCCATACATAGCCGCAAGCCCCATTCAATCTCGTGATTTTCAAAAAGCCAGTCGAGCGCTGAGCGAAAATTGTCGATCTCGAGATCGCAGCGCGCCAGCCACAAACCGAGATCGGTTGCACTCAATTCCGGATTGCCTTCTTCCGCGAGCACCAGGCAATACGCCGCATGCGCCCGCCGGACTGCGCGCTCCTCGCCCGCAGATGCAAGGTGTTCACGGGCATACTCGCGGATGGTTTCGAGCATGGCAAACCGTGACTCGGTATCCGGCCGGTCCATTCGCTGAACCAGGTTTTTATCGACGAGAGACGATAAACCTTCGAACAAATCGATGCCGAGGTCACGGCCCGTATTGCACACCGCCTCTGCTCCCTCGAGCGTGCAGCCCCCTATGAACACCGAAAATCGGCGGAACAGTTTCTGCTCCGCATCTGTAAGCAGGCCATGGCTCCAGTCAATCGTGTTGCGGAGGGTCTGCTGGCGTTCCGGCAAATCGAGCGCGCCGCCAGTCAGCAACTGCAGTCGGCTCTGCAGGCGGTCGAGAATCGCGGCAGGTGAGAGCACCTTTGTTCGCGCTGCGGCCAATTCGATCGCTAACGGCAATCCATCCAGCCGCGAACAGATTTCGCGAATAGCGGCTGAGTTCTCGGCGGTGCTCGCAAAGTTCGGCCGCACGGCGGTCGCCCGCTGTACGAACAGCTGCACGGCTGAGTTCTGTTCAAGCGGTGTTACCGGAAACTCTTGCTCGCCATAGATCCGCAAGCACTCGCGGCTGGTGACCAGAACTTTGAGGGTTGGGCATTTTGCGAGAATATCGGCAACCAGGGTCGCAGCCGCGAGCACTTGTTCAAAGTTATCCAGCACGAGCAGGAATGGCCCCGAGCCCTGTAGTCGATCGCTTAGCAATTCTGCAAGGGAACGGCCGGGCCTCTGTTGCAGATCCAGCGACTTGGCAATGGCCGTTCCCACCAGATCCGAATGCATGATGGATGCAAGCCCCACGAACTGAACTCCGCCAGCAAACGTAGGCGCGATCGCCGAAGCCACAGCAATCGCCAGGCGCGTCTTGCCCGCGCCGCCGGCTCCCGTCAGGCTCAGCAGCCGCGCATCGCGCCGTTGTAGAAGTCCTACCGCTTGCTGCACTTCTTTTTCCCGGCCGATCAGCGAAGTCCGGGGTGTAGGCAGGTCAACCGTTCGCGGGACCCTTTTCCCAACGGCTTCCCCGCTGGCTGCCGAATCGGTCGATTTCGTTTGGTGGTGCGCGGCTGATGCGGCGCGTGATTGCGTGACTTTCGCAACGAACAAATATCCTCTGCGCGGTACAGTTTTCAGCAGCTGCTGCTCACGATCGTCGAGTGCACGTCGCAGTTCTACCGTGCACTGCACCAGCGAATCATCGGTGACGAAACTGTCCGGCCATACCGCCTGGATCAATTCCTCTTTTCCGATCAGCCGTCCGGGGTTCTCCACAAAATACTTGAGCGCCTCGTACACCTTGGGGCGCAGCTTGACTTCCGCGGTGCTCCTAAGCACAGCGCCACGCCCCAGATCGAGCGTGAATTCACCGAATTGATAGATGGAGCCGACGGTATCCAAAGGCCTCCTGCGAAGCCGAACGCCTGGTTCGTGACAATTTTGGCGTTCTTTTGGCGTTGTTTCGTTACGCCGTCAACCCACGCTTGCTACTTTGAGCCTGTCAGACGAGATCCGGCGCACAGTGCGGATTTTAGCAAAGCCGGAATCGCCAATGAAAACGCGGGCCATGGCATAACAGACAATCCGCCCAAAAGGAGACATTGACATGAGCACAGCACAAACACCCGCCCTTAATATGGACAAGCTGAACGCCTTTATCGGACAGTTCGTAACCGACCTTGGCGCCTCGGTCCACGCCGGCATGGTGGTGATCGGCGAGAGGCTCGGCCTTTACAAAGCCCTTGCCGAAGGCCCCATGACCACGCGAGAGCTGGCCGCAAAAACCAAAACCGACGAACGCTACCTGCGCGAATGGCTGGCCTCGCAAGCCGCCGGTGGCTACATCACCTATGACGAAAAAACCGACAAATTTAAGTTGAGCGAGGAGCAAGCCTTCACGCTTGCCCGCGAGGACAGCCCGGCGTATCTGCCTGGCGCCTTTGAGCTGGCGTTAGGGTCGCTGGCGGCCGTACCGCGCATCGCCGAGTCGTTTCGCACCGGCGCAGGCATGGGATGGCACGAGCATGAGGACGGCGTTTTTCACGGATGTGAGAAGTTCTTTCGCCCAGGCTATGCCGCCAATCTTGTCAGTTCCTGGATTCCTTCGCTTCACGATGTAAAAGAAAAACTCGAGTCGGGCGCGCGAGTCGCCGACGTCGGTTGCGGACAGGGCGCCTCGACTGTCCTGATGGCAAAAGCGTTTCCGAACTCGAGATTTTTTGGATTCGATTATCACGACAAATCCATCGAGGCAGCGCGCGACGCGGCCCGGCGCGAAGGCGTAGGCGACCGGGCCACATTCGAAGTTGCGAGAGCCAAAAGCTATCCCGGAAAGGACTACGACTTCGTCGCCGTGTTCGATTGCTTGCACGATATGGGTGATCCGGTTGGCGCGGCTCAGCACGTGCGCAACTCGTTGGCCAAGGACGGCACCTGGATGATCGTCGAGCCGTTCGCGAATGATGAATTGAAGGACAACCTGAATCCCGTCGGTCGCGTTTACTATTCCTTCTCGACCCTGCTGTGCACGCCCTGCTCGCGGTCGCAGGAAGTACAGCTATGTCTGGGTGCACAGGCAGGCGAAAAACGCATCCGTGAAGTCGTAAGTTCAGCCGGCTTTACCCGTTTCCGTCGAGCGACCGAGACGCCCTTCAACATCGTGTACGAAGCGCGGCCGTAGCCTAAGAATCGGGGCTGGGCGGCGGCTGAAAATTGGCGGCTGCCCGGCCTCTTCAGCGGTAAAATGTCCGGCGTTAAACGCTCAAGAGGCAAACCACCATGAGCTCCGTTCCCAAAGCAACTCTTGCGAAACAATCAAAGCGAAATACCGGTTCCTCCAACCCGATAAAGGCTGCAAACACCCCGCGCTCTTTCGAGTCACCGCTCACGCCGGAAATGCTGGCGCGTTTCGAATCCCGGGCCGCTACTTATGACCGCGAGAATCGTTTCTTCGAAGAGGACTTCGAGGAACTGCGCGCGGCAAAGTACCTGGTCCTGCCCGTGCCTCGGGAGTT
>Ga0335076_10001250_pt1 | contig 24583 bp, 13 predicted proteins | sample Lox_Sample_25_FD_206717 | JGI IMG/M metagenome (GOLD analysis project Ga0335076, IMG submission 206717) | Soil microbial communities from Loxahatchee National Wildlife Refuge, Florida, United States - Lox_Sample_2.5 | ecosystem: Environmental > Terrestrial > Soil > Wetlands | place: USA... | reverse complement strand
TGCTGCCGACCCACTTGTCCCGGAAATTTTTCATTTTGACGATGGGGACAGAGGCTTCGCCGGCGAGACACTCGACGAGGAAGGTTTTGCCGGTGCCGACGGGGCCGCAGAGCAAGTAGCCTTTGGGAAGAGCGGCGACATCGTTGCGTTTCCAGAGCTCAATATCCTGGCGCAACCAAGTTTTGATTTTGTCGAGGCCGTAGAGGTCATCGAGAGAACGAGAGGTTTCGAGAAATTCGATGAGACCGTTGGTATCTCTTTCGACTAAATCTTTCTTGAGGCGAGACAAGTCCGAGGTGGCCAGGCGTTCTTTGCGATGCTCTTTGGTTTTGAGGACGCTTTCGATGGCGCCGAATGTGGCACCGGAGAGCTGTTCGGACAAAGCCGGCAAATCGGCAGAAAACTCGGAGAGCGCCGTTGGATAGGAAGGCGAAATGACCTTGAAAGCGTCGAGGAGTTCTTTGGAAGTGGGAAGATCGATTTTTACACGGGCCACGCGGGGATTGTTGACAATAAGAGGATGAAGGTCATTGAGATTCTCGGTGAGCAAGAAGGACGCGAGGGCATGATTGGCAAGCAGGGCGTCGCTGGACCAATCGCGCATGAGGGAGGCGAGCGCGTTGAGATCATAATCCAAACCGCCCTGAAGCGCGGGTATGAGCAAGTCAGCATTCTTGATGATGCAGCCGACCTGCACGGCGGGCTGGTTGAGGCGGGTCAAGTTCGCACAGTAGCGGAAATAGCGAGTGAGGGTTTCGATGGCGGGACGAGGGGCTTTCCAATCACGTTGGCTTTCCTGGAAGTGCGGCCACTTGGAGAAGGCTTCCGCGCCCTTTTCGACCCGAATGCCATTGCCCAGATCGTAGCTGAGGACGACATCGAAGCGGGGCAGGAGTGCATCGAGAAGGAAATTTCCAAGTTCCCCGAGACGGGGAGAGGGCGAGACGGGGAGGACCATGCGGTCGCTGATATTTCCGTAAATGATGAACTGACTGGCAGCATTGCTTTCGTAGAGTTCGGCTAAATTGCGGGCCCAGGCGGGAAGGGCTGCGGCGGGCGGGGTGGGAGGAGTGATCGTTGGGGTGAGGGTGCTCATCAGGAATGCTCCGTGGCGGCGCTACGTCCGGTGGTGCGCGTGTTGCTGCTGTAATCGCGATCGAGATCGGCGACGGCGGATTCGGCATCGCCAAACATGCCACCGCTGACCAGATCGCTGGCTAATTCGATGTCGGTGGAGATGGTCTGAGGTTTGCCTTGCATGGCGGCATTGTCGAGGATGAGATCGACCTGGGATTCGACGCGGGTTAAGTCGCTCTCAACTTCCTCGACGGACTGTTCGCGGCGCTGCACGTTGGCGAGCCGGCGCTTCAAAATGTCGAGAGTGGCGGCCTTGGATTGGCGCAAGGCGGGGGTGTCCTGATTGCTGGCGAGTTCTGATTGCAAGGAGTCAACTTTTTTGGCGAGAGCTTCCGGGGTGTCTTCGGTGCCAGCGGTGAGGAGGTGATAGCGGGCAATCAACAATTTCAAGTAGACCCATTTGAGGTTGTCGAGGGCGGAGCGATTGGTCTCGATGATGTACTCGTCGGCCTGGGCGTTGCGGTAAACCTCGAGAACCTTGTTGCACTTGCCGTCGAGATCGGCGAGGCGGCGTTTGTAGTCCGGCGGAAGAAGTTGAACGAGGGAATCACGCTTCACTTGCGAATCGGTGCTGGTGGACTGGCGGTCTTGCGCGTCAATGACATTTTGGAAGCGCTTGTTGAAGGCGAGGGAGGGAACTACGACGGCTTCGGCGGCCAAGCCGAGGAACCAGAATCCCGGATGCCCAAAACCGAGAATGAAGAAGCCCGCGGCGGCCAAGGCATTGACTGGCAAATGGCCAAGGGCTGGGACATCCACTCCCACGAGGAAGGCGGCTTTCAGGTAGCGCCACACAGTGGAATCATTCTACCGTAGCGTCAGTTCTTTTCGGTCTGCGGACCCATGGTTTTTACGGGAGTTTCGGCGGCGGCGGTAGTGGGGGGTGCTGGCTCGAGAGCGATCCCTTCCTTGGCAGCGAAGTCGGCGAGAGCCTGGTCGGCCAGGGCGTTCTGTTCCGCTTCCTTGAGCTTTACGCCGGACATATCCATGGAGTCGCGAGCCACGCGAGCGCGACCAGCAGCTTTGTTGCGTTCCTCCTCGACCATGGTTTGCAGGCGATCGAGGGTGTCGCCGGAGCCACCAATACTGGAGATCATGCCGGAGGCCATTTCTGTGAGTTCGGCCATGGCGCGCTTCATCTTCATGTCGCTGATACTGGACTTGAGGGATTCGATTTTGGCGCGTGCGCTGGTGACGGCGACATCGCGAGCTTTAAGGAGATCCTTGTAGGTGGTCTCGGCCTGTTCGAGTTGTTTGCGGTTCTCGTCTAGCTCGCGCTGAACGGTTTGCAGGCGTAGGGCATATTGGCCGGCGGCAGTGCGGTTGCCTGCGCGAAGATTTGCGGAGGTCTTGGCGCGGAGATCGCGTTCTTCGCTTTCGAGCTTCTTGACCTGACTCATGAGGCTTTCGCAAAGGCCGGCATGAGAAGCCAAGCCTTGATTGTATTGGGCGATTTGTTTGCGAAGATTTTCGGTTTCGACCTCCAGCAGGGCCTCAGGATTTTGGCGTTCGAGGCCGGAGACGAAAAGTCCCAGGAAGCCTCGAACCAGATTGACTAAGCGTTGAAACATGCCGTGGCGCTCCTTTCCTACGGGCGTCTAGCGATTTGCCTGACTGCGTTGCCAGCTCTGCAATAGATTATTGACGACTTCGGCGCGAGGCGGCTCGCAAATTTTCGCGAGGTCGACCTTGATGCCATAGTCGGCATACTTGACGAACGGGCTTTCCGCAAATTTCACGGGAACGTTGGGATTTGCGGGACGAAAACCGTGGGTCAGAGATTCTTTCTGAATGGGCTCAGTGAGCAAAAAGGTGAGGAAGGTCTCGGCAGCTTTGCGTTGCTCTTTGGAACTCCAGGGCGCGTCGATGATGTAGTAAGGATTGTCGTTCCAAGCGTTGTATTCGGGATACACGACGCGGATCTGTCCCCAGCGGCCTTCGGCATTCTTGAGGTAATCGATGGCGACGCTCTCGTAGACGAAGAGAGCGTCGTAGGAGGAAGGACCCTTGAGGACCATCTCTTTCATCATGTTGCCGGTGCTGTTGGAGAGACCGGTGACGGCGCGTTCCATGGTCTGCATCCAGTTCTGAAAACCGAGGTCGAGGACGTCTTTCAATTCCAGATCCTTGTTTTTCTTGTGATAGGAGTAGGCGGCGAGGACGATGGTCATGATGCCGGAATTGGATTCGTTGGGGTGAGTGTGGCCGAACTTGAAGAGGCCCCAGTCGGGTTTCTGAGCGATGGCGTCCCAGCCACCTTTTTCCTGGAGGGCCTGGGCAACGGTAGAAAAGGAAAGGGTTTTGTACTTCTGGACGAAGGCCTGGTAGCGTTCGTCCCACATAACAAAAACCATGGGAGAGAGGGCGAGAGGCTCTTCTTTGAGGATGGGATTCTGGCTGTATTTGACCTGCCACTCTTGTACGAAGATGTCCTTATAGAGGGCGCTGGCGGGTGACCAGACCTGGATGCGCTGATCGCCGTTAAGGAGCGCGTGGGCGCCTTCGAGAGAGCCCATGGGAATGAGATTGATTTTGATGTGCTTGCCATCGCGGGTTTTGGCAAATTCCTGGACAGCCCACTCAAGCCAACGCTGTTTTTCAGTACCGTAGGCGATGCCCAATTCGACTTGTTCACCGCTTCCGGTGAGGGAATCGAACATGCCACCACTGGAGGTAGTAGGTTTCGGCTGAGTGAGCTTGTCTTTGTCGAAGAAGTAGTAGGCGCCGGCGCCGCAAAGAATGACAAAAAGGAAGATAAAGACTTTACCGAGTGCGGTTAGTTTTGGGCCATCAGACATGCGCTTGGGAATCCCCTTTATGCTTGGCGAGCATCGTGTCCGCTTCTAGAAGAAGGTCGAGATATCGCGGAAAACGTCAACGATATTCTGCGGCGTGCCCTCGTAGAACTTGGCCTGAGTAGCATCGGCGACCTTCTGGAGAATGTCTTTGCGCGCGTCGCGACCATAAGCAATGGTAAAGACATGGATGGGGCGAGTCTCGCCGTTGTACTGGATACGTTCCATGAGATCGTTAAATTTCAATTTGCTCTGGGTGTCGGCGCCGTCGGTAAGTACAACGACGGATTGGATTTTAGCATCGGGATTGGGGGCGGAAGCGAGGTGCTGGTAGGCGGAGTCGATGGAATCGTAAAGAGCGGTGCCGCCCTCGGCGAACAAGGAGTCAATCTGCTGGAGGGCATGCTGGCGGCCGTCTTTGACGGGGATGTCCTGGCCGGCCCAGTGGAGTTCTGAGCTGAAAGGAAGGAAGGAAAAGGTATCGCCATCGTCGAGCATCTGAACGAGTTGCCTGGCGCCGACCTTGGCATTGGTCATCTTGTTCTCTTCGCTCATGCTGCCGGAGGTGTCGAGGACGAGGACGACGTTGGAGTGCTTTTTCTGAGTCTTCCAGAGTTCTAGGAGGGCGTTGATGACGTCGACGGAGGGGACTTCGAGGGTGGTTTTAGGCTCTTTCGGATCCATGCCGTGAGCGGCGTCGAGTGGGGACGCGAGGGGTACGTCCACGGAGGCTGGACGGAAACCGTACTGAATGGCTTTTTCCTGCTGTGGGCGAGCAAGCAAGTATTGAATATAGAGTTTGGCGGCTTCGCGGTGCTCCGGTGTGACCCAATCGCGTTCGACCACGCCGACGGGATGATCGCTCCAGAACGTGCCTTCCTTGGGATAGATGGCGACGATGGGAAAAGCGAGATTCGGTTGCGAATAGGATTCAACGACCATGCTCTCGTAGAGGACCGCGGCGGAGAGATACTCGGGGCCGTTGGAAAACATTTTGCGGCCGAAGAATCCGGTGGAACTGCCGTAATGCACGACACTTTGCTCGACGCCGGCGATGAATTGTTTGAATTGCGGCTTGGCGAGATCGGCGAGGGTGAGGTTGGCAGTTTTGCCGGATGCCGCATAGGCTTCTGCAAATAGCGAGATCAGGCCGCTGTTGCTGTATTCGGGATGGGTGTGTCCAAATTTGAATTTGCCCCACTGCGGATAACCGAAGGCCTGCCAACCTTTTTCGTTTCTGGATAAAGCGAGAACATCGGACCAGCCGATGGGTTTCTGGCCCCAACCAATGGCTTCCGCCATGGGCTTCCACATAGCAATGACGACGGGGGAAAGGACCAGGTTATCGGTGCTGGCGATGAGGTCTTTACCGGTTTTGGTGCGCGATTCGGCGTTGCCGAGCTTGATAAATGCCGCTGAGGCGGGGCTGGCGAGGTGAGCTTGTAGACGGCCGGAGAGGATATTGTCGATGGTTTCGCCGGAGCCCATGGGGATGGCGCGAACGAAGATGCGCTTGCCGGTGGAGGTTTTGGCGGCACTGTTGTTGAAGGCAGCGGTGACGTCGGTGATCCACTTTTCTTTTTCCGAGCCGTACGGAAAAACGAGTTCCAGCGCGCCGCGGGGGGCGGGCGAGGGAGTTTCGGCGTTCTCGGTAGATTGTTTTTTGCATCCGGTGAAGGAGAGGAGGGAGAAAAGCGTGAAGCAGAAAGCAAAACTGGAACAAAAGAAGGTCAGGGGGCGCCGGTGTGACCGGCGAGTGGGTAAGCCGCGCAATTGAAAGAAGAAGGGACGGATAAGGCCTCTGACCCTGCCAATGATGCTTAGGGTCATTCTACAACGTTCGGGGGCGGAGGGAAGGGCGTGGAAGATGAATGGAATGTGAACGTGAGAAGGGGGCCGGAAGCTACCTCCAAAAAAGTTGCGGTCGGGACGGAACCTATTGTCTTCCCATACGTATCTACAGTAGCACCCTGTTGGTAACCAATAGGAGCGTTATGGGAGACAAGAAGGACGTTAAACAAGGGACATTGGCGCTGATGGTGCTGAAGACGTTGCAGACGATGGGGCCGCTGCACGGGTATGGACTCGCGCGGCGGATCGAACAGACGAGCGGGGATCTGCTGTCGGTGAACTACGGCACGCTGTATCCGGCGCTGTTGAAACTGCAACAAGAGGGGTACATCACGGCGGAGTGGGGCAGTTCGGAAAATAACCGCAAGGCGAAGTACTACAAGCTGACGCGTGCGGGGCGTAAGCAAGTGGAGAAGGAAGAACGGGAGTGGGAAGAAACTGCGGCAATTGTGGCGCGATTTCTGTCCGCGAAGGAGCAGGGTGGATGAGTTCGTTGCGATCTATGTGGAGCCGGGTGAGGAGCCTGTTCGGAAAACAGGGGCTGGATGACGATCTGGCAGAAGAACTGGCGTCCCACTTGCGGCTGCACGTCGAGGACAATCTGCGAGCGGGGATGGGAGAGAAGGAGGCGCGGAGGAAGGCGGTGTTAGCGCTGGGAGGAGTGGAGCAGACGAAGGAACTGGTGCGCGCGGGGCGGTCATTGCCGTGGGTAGAAACACTAATAAAGGATGTGCGGTTTACGTTGCGATTGTTGCGAAGCCGGCCGACGTTCGCAGTCATCGCGGTGCTGACGTTGGCGCTGGGGATAGGGGCGAACGCGACGATATTCGCGATGGTTTCGCGATTCGTGCTGCATAGCGCGCCGGTAGGGAACCCATCGACGTTGATGGCGCTGCACACGACGGATCATAACGAATGCTGCAATTCGTTTTCGTGGCCGCTATATACGGACGTTCGAGATAACGCGCATTCGTTTTCGGGCGTGACGGGTTTTTACGAATTGTTGCCGGCGTCGATTTCCGGGAAAGGCGATCCGGAGCGGTTATGGGGACAAGCGACAGCGACGAATTTTTTTGACGTAACGCAATTGGGGATGACACTGGGGCGGGGGTTCCGCGCGGATGAACAAAACACTCCGGTGATCGTGCTGGGAAACCGAGTGTGGAAATCGCGGTTCAATGCGGATCCGGAGATTGTGGGTAAATCGATCACGCTTTCCGGGCATCCGTACACGGTCGTCGGCGTGGCGCCGCCGTACTTTCGCGGCATCGATTTGGTTTTGGATGCGCAATTCTGGGTGCCCATCGGAGACATTGATCAATTGCTGCCGAACACGTCGCGCTTTTCAACGCGGGACTATCACTGGATTACGGTCGCGGGACGACTGAAGCCTGGCGTGACGAGGGCGGAAGCGTCCGCGGAGCTGAATTTGCTGGCACAACGATTCGCCCAGGCGCATCCAGAGGCGGAAATGGGCCTGGGTTTCCGATTCGAACAAGCTGGCTCCCTGCCACCGAGGGATAAGTCCTCGGTTCTGCTGTTCCTGTCGACACTGATGCTGGTGGTTTTGTTGGTGCTGCTGATTGCGTGTGCCAACGTGGCCAATCTGTTTCTAGCGCAAGCTGCGGGGCGGCAACGAGAAATGGCGGTGCGCATCGCGCTGGGCGCGACGAGGAGTCAATTGCTGCGACAAGTGCTGACGGAGAGCGTTCTGTTATCGCTGATGGGTGGGGTGGTGGGGATTCTGATTTCGGTGTGGGCGACCGGAGGATTGTCGGCATTCCAGTTCCCTGCGCCAGTATCGCTGGACCTGAATATCGGAGTGGATAGCCGAGTTCTGGCGTTCACGTTTGTGCTGAGCCTGGCAACGGGGTTGCTGTTCGGGCTGCTGCCGGCGTGGACGGCGGCGTGGCGAGGGCCGTCGAGCGCGTTGAAAGGGGAGGATGCGCTGGGGCGTCCGGGAAGCTTCTGGACGCTGCGGAATTTGTTGGTGGTGGCGCAGATTGCGATGTCGCTGATCCTGTTGTGCGTGACGGGGTTGTGTCTACGGAGCCTGCGATCGGCTGCGAACATTAATATTGGATTCCGTTCGAGTGGAGTGCTGGCGATGTCCATCGATCCGCGACTGCACGGCTACACGGCGGAACGCACCGTGCAATTTTTGGAGGAACTGCGGCGGCGAGTAGCGGCGCTACCAGGGGTTCAGAATGCGGCGGTAACGGATGCATTGCCCCTTTCCGGAGGGCACCGGAGCGAAGGGTTTCAGGCGATCGGCAAGAAGGCGATCGATCCCACGCCGGTGGTGGAACTGTACATGGCGAGCGCCGGTTATTTGGAGACGATGGGAATAAAACTGATCCGCGGGCGCGACTTTGCGAACGACTCGGCGACATCGCCGCGGGTTGTGATCGTCAATCAGGTGTTCGCGGACATGTTTTTCCCGGGCGAAAATCCCGTTGGGCAGCAGGTGTCGAGCGGGGGGATGACGTACGAAATCGTTGGGGTCACTGCGAACATCAAGTCCCGGTTTTTGGGGGAGGACTTGCGGCCGGTAGTGTTCCGATCGCTGGCGCAAACCGTGGCGAGCGATCCATCGTTCGAGGGGTACACGGTGCTGGCGCAGACGGGCGGGGAATCCGCGTCTGTGGCGTCTTCGGTGCGCGCCGTGATTCGCGAGAGGGACCCGATGCTGGCGGTCTACAACGAACAGACGATGGAACACCACATGAGCGAGGCGCTGTTTCTGCCGCGCCTGGCGGGAACGTTATTCGCGGTGTTCGGAGGCGTCGGTCTGTTGCTGGCCGCCATCGGACTTTATGGTGTGATGAATTGTGTGGTGAGCCTGCGCATCCGCGAGATTGGGATCCGCATGGCGCTGGGAGCGCAAGCCGCGAATGTGCAGCAGTTGTTCTTGAGGCGGGGTTTGCTGCTTACCGGTATTGGTTTGGGGGTTGGCTTGCCCTGTGCGTATTTCGTGGCGAAGTTGTTCGGCTCCATCCTTTATGGGATAAAACCCCACGACCTGATTACGTTTGTGAGCATTCCAGTGTTTCTTGCGGTGGTCGCGTTGCTGGCGAGTTACGTACCCGCGCGCCGCGCGTCGCGAGTGGACCCGGCGACGACGCTGCGGTCGGAGTGAGGAGCGAGAATGGCTACGGCTGGACTGCGGAGAATGTTGGCACGCATAGCTAACTTGTTTCGCAAACAGGACGGCCCGGAGAAGGAGTTGGACGCCGAGCTTGGCGCGCATCTGCAGTTGCATATCGACGACAACGTGCGAGCGGGAATGGGAGAAAAGGAGGCGCGGAGGCGGGCGGTGCTGGCGCTGGGAGGAGTGGAGCAGACGAAGGGGAGGGTGCGCGATCAACGGCTAGTCCCATGGATGGAGTCGCTGCGCGCTGACGCGATTTTTGGTTACCGACAACTGGCAAAGAACCGAATCACGTCGGCTGCGGCAATTCTCTCGCTGGCGCTGGCGATCGGGTCGTGCACGGCAGCGTTCCGGTTGATTGATGCGATCCTGCTGCGTCCGCTGCCGATTGCGGATCCCGAAAATCTGTACGTGCTGGGCCGAGTGGTCACAGATGGCGAAGGGAAGGTGTGGGACTTCGATGGTTGGGCGTATCCGGATTTTCAACTGATGCGGGATGCGGCCAAAGGGCAAGCCAAGCTAATCGCCGTTTCCTACGACGAACGGACGGACGTTACTTACAAATCCGATCAGGAAATGGAGAAAGCCCACGTAGCGTACGTGTCCGGTGAAATGTTCCCCGCATTTGGCTTGCAACCGGCGCTGGGTCGGCTGCTCACAGCAGATGACGACACCACGCCGGGCGGGCATCCGGTGGCGGTGATTACGCATGATTACTGGACGCGGCGCTTTGCGAACGACCCGAAGGTTGTGGGCAAGACGTTCCGGATCGGCAACAACATTTTCCAGATTGTCGGGGTCTGCAATGCGCCATTCACTGGCACAGAGCCCGGTACCATGACGGAGATTTTATTGCCCACAATGATGCACCCGAGTGCTGTGCGGAACGACTCCACGTGGCATCGGACGTTTGTTGTGCTACGAGCCGGGGTAGCGATCGAGCCACTGCGCGCCAAACTGGATGCGGTATCCCGCGCCTTCGAGACGGAGCGGTCGAAATTGTGGGTCGATGAGTCGCCGGAAGAAATCGCGCGGGAACTAGACCAAAAGCTCTATATCCATTCTGCCGCATCGGGCGCTTCAGGATTTCAGAAAGATAACCAGCAGGCCCTAATGGCGCTGGGCGTTCTGGTGTTTCTGGTGCTGCTGATTGCGTGCGCGAATGTGGCGAATTTGATGGTGGCGCAAGCAGCGGCGCGCGCGCGGGAAATGGCGCTACGGCTGTCAATCGGGGCGGGACGGCGGCACCTGTTGCAACTGGTGCTGGTGCAGAGTGCGATTCTCGCGCTGATTTCATCGGTTCTGGGAGCGCTGTTCGCGGCGTGGTCGGCGCCGTTTGTGGTCAGCACGATTAATCCGCCGGACAATCCAGTACGCCTTGCGCTTGTGACGGACTGGCGGGTAATACTGTTTGGGGTGGCGCTCACGCTGGTTGTGACTTGCTTGTTCGGGGCGATACCAGCGATGCGGGCTTCCGCAGTGGCGCCGGTGAGCGCACTAAAGGGAGGCGGGGATCCGCACTCACGGCGCCGGCTGATGTACGCGCTGATTGGCGCGCAGGTGGCATTCTGCTGTCTGGCTCTGTTCATCGCTGGACTCTTCGTTGCGACATTCCAGCACCTTTCGAATCAACCTCTGGGCTTCTCCGGCGATCGCTTGCTGGTTCTGGATACGGTGACACGGGAACCGGCGGCACCTGCGACATGGTTACAGGTCGCAGAGCGGCTGCGAAGTGTGCCGGGAGTCGAGCGGGTTTCGGTCTCGAATCGCACACTACTTGACAACTGGTCCAACAACGATGGCATCTCCATCGACGGAGCCCCCCCGTCACCGACTTTGGCGTACTTCATCAATATTTCGCCGGGTTGGCTGGAAACCATGAAAATCCCTCTGGTGAGGGGACGCGACTTTCTGGCGACCGACACGACTCCCGGAGCTGCCATCGTGAACGAGACGTTCGCGAGAACGTTTTTCAAGGATGAGCGCTGCATCGGGAAGTTCTTCGAAGAGACTTTCCCTTACGGTGAACGAGCTCGTTTTGAAGTGGTCGGGATTGTTCGCGACGCCCACTATCGCAACATCCGCGAGCCGCACCCGCTGCCCACCGCGTATCTTCCGTTTTTGTCAACGGATCCCAAGGCGTGGTGGAGCGCGTCCGGAGCTACGTTGATCGTGCGGACCAGCACACAGAATCCGTCGGCACTGGCGTCCACGCTGCGGCAAGTCGTCCCTCAAATCCGCGGGGAATTTCGCGTAAGCAATATCCGTACGCAGGAGGAAATCATTCATGCACAAACGGTGAGGGAGCGGCTGCTGGCGACGCTGGCAAGCTTCTTCTCGACGGTGGCATTGCTGCTGGCGGCGGTTGGTCTGTATGGGGTGCTGCACTATACGGTGGTGCAACGGCGGCGTGAAATTGCGATCCGGTTGGCGGTAGGCGCGCCGGGGATTCGAATTGCGAGGCTTGTGAGCATGCCCATTTTTGGAGTACTTGTTGTGGGCGCGGCGGCCGGAGTGATGGGGGGAGTGCTGTCGGCGCGGTACTTAGACGAATTGTTTTACGAAGTGAAGGCTACGGATGTAGCGATGCTGGGGTTACCTTGCCTGGCGATGGCGGCGACGGCGATGATCGCGACACTCCCGGCAATTCGTCGAGCTGTACGAACCGATCCGGCATCGGAGCTGCGAGCGGAATAAGCGGAGGAGCCACATGGCACTGATACAGCTACGCAATATCGAGAAGTCATTTCCGGCGGGGGCGCAAAAATTTTATGTGCTGCGCCGGATTTCGCTGGAGATTCAGGCGGGAGAGTTCGTGACGTTCATGGGCCCGTCGGGGGCGGGGAAGTCGACGCTGCTGGCGATTATCGGAATGCTGGATGGGTCTTGGAGCGGGGAATATTACTTTCTGGATCAGGCGGTCCACAAACTGCACAACAAGCAGAGGAACGAACTGCACAAATACAACATTGGATTCGTGTTTCAGTCGTACCACCTGATCGACGATTTGACGGTGTACGAGAATCTGGAGATTCCGCTTTCATATAAAAACATCCCACAGAAGGAGCGCGCGAGTCTGGTCTGCGACGCGCTGGACCGGTTCAACATCGTGGCGAAAAAGGATTTGTATCCGAATCAACTGTCGGGCGGACAGCAGCAGTTAGTGGGTGTGGCGCGCGCGGTGATCCAAAACCCGAAACTCATTTTGGCGGACGAGCCGACGGGAAATCTGCACTCGACGCAAGGGGAAGAGATTATGCAGCTGTTCAAGAAATTGAACGAAGGGGGAACGACGATTATTCAGGTCACCCATTCGGAGAAGAATGCGGCGTATGGAAACCGTATTTTGAATCTAGCGGACGGCTGGCTGCTGCCGGAGAAGGAAATGCCGAGTGCACAGAGAGTGGGGCAAACATGAGGCGGTTGCGGTCGTTCGTTCTGCGAATTGGAAGTATCTTCCGAAAAAGCAGAATGCGACAGGAGTTTGAAGCAGAGTTGGACAGCCACGTGGAACTGGCTACTCAGGAGAATCTGCGGGCAGGGATGAGCCCGGAGGAAGCGCGGCGGCGGGCATTGGTGACGTTGGGGGGAGTGGAACAAACAAAGGAGGCGATGCTAGGACAAGCAACGCTGCCATTTGCCGAGTCATTGTTTCAGGATGCGAAATTCGCAGTACGACTGTTACGCAAATCACCGGGGTTTGCCTTTGCGGCGATTGGCACGCTGGCTCTGGGAATCGGCGCGAATACAGCGATTTTTTCCATTGTGAATACGGTACTGCTGCGGCCATTGCCGTATCACGCTGCGCAAGAATTGGTTTGGGTAGCAGATTATTTGCCGCGACAGCAGAACCGTGTAGTGCTGGAATCCGATTATTATGCCTGGCAGGCGCAGAATCGAGCGTTCACCGGGATTGCAGCATACGAGTCTGGCGACACGGCTACGTTGACTGGCGCCGGGGAGGCGCAGCGTCTGCGTGCTCAACTCGCGACGTATACCTTTCTTTCTGTGCTGGGCGTGCAGCCTACCATCGGGCGAAACTTCAGTGAAGAGGAAGATCGGCCGGGAGCTCAGCGCGTTGCGATTCTGAGCGACGCGCTATTCCGAACCCGTTTTGGAGGAAATCCAGCAATCGTGGGGCAATCGATGGAACTCGATGGCGACCCGTACACGATCATTGGAGTACTGCCGGCCAAATTTGAGTTTCTCGACAGTACTTCGGCGGATGTACTACTTCCATATGCACTCGAAAACCATGAAATGACGATGCAAAAAGGCATGCGCATCGTGAATGTGGTGGGGCGATTGCGCCGGGGCGTCAGTGCGGGGCTAGCGGTGGCTGATCTCGAGGGGATCAATGAGCGGCTATATCGCAGCTATCCCGGGAGATTTGCGAACATGTTTCGCGGGTACCGCGCCGAAGTGGTGCCACTGGGCGAGCATCTGCACGGAAAAACCAGGCCGATGCTGCTAGTGCTGCTTGGCGCAGTAGGTTTTGTCCTGCTAATTGCGTGCGCGAATATCGCGGGTCTGCAGTTGGCGCGTGGGGCTTCGCGGGGAAAGGAACTCGCGATCCGTGGGGCGCTCGGCGCAGGGAAGGGCCGCGTGTTGCGTCAACTCTTGACCGAGAGCGCACTGCTGGCGGCGGTGGGAGGTATCAGCGGGTTGCTGTTTTCCGTTTGGCTCATCCGTGCGCTGGTTGGTATATCTCCCGAGGATGTTCCGCATCTATCGCTGGCTGGTTTGAACCCACAAGTATTGCTTTTTAGCGTGGGCGTGACGGGACTGGCTGGAATGCTTTTTGGAGTGGTGCCTGCGATAGCCGCGGTTCGGCCGCAGCTGGTGGAGTCTCTCAAGGAGAGTGGTTCGCATCCGGGCGGGACGCGAGTGCGCAACCGATTGCAGAAGATGCTGGTCGTGGCGCAGCTTGCCGCGGCACTGGTTCTGCTGACCGGATCTGCGCTACTTCTGAAAAGCCTGTATCGACTGTCGTCGGTTTCGCTGGGGTTCGATGCGGAGAGGGTTTTCACGGCGAAGATATCGCTTCCTCCAAACCTGTACGTTTCGGACCGGCAACAGGGAGCTTTCTTTCGAGAACTGGTGGACCGATGCGGGGCGCTGCCGGGGGTAACGTCAGCGGCGGCCGCGAGTATCCTTCCGCTGCAGGGATCGGGAGATAGCACGAGCGTGGAATTGGAGGGGCAGCCGTCTCCTCCGCCGGGTCTGGCGCCGGCGACACAGATTGTGCGCGTGTCTAACGGGTATTTTCGGACGCTGCGCATTGCGCTGCAAGCGGGCGAGGTTTTCGACGTGCATAACCGGGAGAACCGCGGAAACCTTCTGGTGGTGAATCAAACCTTCGCGAAACAGTTTTTCCCGGACCAGGATCCGGTTGGGCGGCGCGTTCGAATCGGACGCGAGGAGTGGTGGACGATCGCGGGGGTAGTGGGGGACACGAAACAATTCGGATTAGCCGAGCCGGTAAAAGCTACGGCGTTTATTTCTATGGAGAAGGAGAGTGGACCGGAAATGACGCTGGCGCTGCGTTCGAGTGAGCCGCCAGAGGCGCTGCTTCCCGCCGTTCGCACGGTGGTTGGGATGATGGACAAAAATTTGCCGCTGTATGACGTGCTGACGATGCAAGACCTACTGCGTCAACAGACCGCAAGTCAACGATTCAGCACCGCGGTGCTTTCCAGTTTTGCGTTTCTCGCGATCTTGCTGGCGTGCGTCGGAATTTATGGTGTGACGGCGTACATGGTGAGCCAACGAACACGGGAGTTTGGATTGCGCATGGCGTTGGGAGCGCAGCCTGAGGCGATTTTTGGGATTGTGCTGCGCCAGGCCGCGATACTCATTGTGTTTGGAATGATTATCGGAGTGAGTTGCTCGCTGGCGATGAGGAAAGTTATCACCAGCATGCTTTTCGAAGTGCAGGCATACGACCGAGAGACCTACGTATTTGTGGCGGTGCTACTGATTGCGGTGGTGTTGGGGGCGTGCTATTGGCCGGCGCGGCGGGCTTCGCGGGTAGAACCTATGGCGGCATTGAGACATGAGTAGTGGTTGGTAGGGGACGGGAAGGGAGATTTATCGCGGAAGTCGCGATGGAAAAGCGTCCCTCGCTCCGCAGACTCTGCTCCGGAATGAATCGGCCCCTGGGGCACCCGGCGCCGGTCTGAAGACCGGCCACTACACATGGCTTAGCTAATTGTTGAAACCACCAAACTTTTTGTGGGGAAGTTCCGTATATAGGAGTGAGGCTCCTGTGGCGAGGCCACACAAGGTTATGGTAGGGTCATGTGGCAATGACACAGGAGGGATGACATGGCTGAGTCCAAACTCGACTTGCTCCAGGGGACGCTGGACCTGATGGTGCTGCAAACGCTTTCTGTGCTGGGGCCGCAGCACGGGTACGGGATAGCGCGGCGAATCGAGCAAGTGAGTGGGAATGAGGTACTTCTGAACCAGGGGACGATTTACGCGTCGCTGGTGAGGTTGCACCAACGGGGCTGGATCTCGGCGGAGTGGGGAACGTCGGATAACAACCGGAAGGCGAAATATTATTCGATAACGAGGCGGGGGCGGAAGCAGTTAAGCGAAGACGCAGCGTACTGGCAACGGTTGTCGATTGTAATGTCGCGGGTGTTGACGATGCCGGAAGAGCCCAACTCATGAGCGGTTCGATGCGGGATGGAATCGTCAGAGAAGCGACAGGGTTTCGGGACACCATCAACCCTGGCTGTCTACGAAAGGCTTCATCCCTGGGATACACCCCTTCCAGGGGTGAGGCTCTGAGAATCTGTGAGGTTAGCAATGAACCTGCGATTGCTACACCGAGCGGCCGCGATGTTTCGCGGAGAGGAACTTGATCGAGAATTTGCGGCAGAGATGTCGGTGCACATCGACCTGGCGATTGAAGAGAACGTAAGGGCGGGGCTTTCGCTGCAAGAAGCGCGAAGGCAAGCGCTGCTGGAACTGGGCGGCACGGAACAGACGAGGGAAAAGCAAAGAGACGCGCGAGGTATTCCGATGATCGAGATTCTGACGCAAGATTTGCGGTGCGCGCTGCGGGGTTTTCGAAAGAATCGCGGGTTCGTGACGGTGGCAGTGCTGACGCTGGCGTTGGGGATTGGGGCCAACACGGCGCTGTTTTCCGTGGTGAACGGAGTGCTGCTGAATCCGCTGCCGTATGCGCAACCGGAGCGATTGGTGGCGGTTTATGCCAAGAACGGGCAATTTGACCGCTCCTCGATTTCGTACCCCAATTTTCTGGACTGGATTCGCGGCAATCAGTCTTTTGCTTCGCTGGCAGCGTTTCGCAGCGACAGTTTCAATCTTACGGGTGCTGGCGAGCCACAGCGCCTGAATACCAACATGGTCTCCGCATCGTTTTTTGAAATTTTGGGAGTAAAACCGGCCCTCGGGCGGTTGTTTTTTGAACAGGAAGACAAGGTCGGTGGACAGCCGGTGGCGATGATCAGCGAAGGGTTGTGGAAACGGAAATTCGGGGGTTCGCCAGACATCGTCGGAAAGCCAATTTCGCTCAATGGCAGTCTGTACACCGTAGTGGGCGTGGTGCCGTCGAGCTTCCATTATGAAGCCGGCAATTTCAGCAATGATGCGGAGCTTTATTTGCTGATCGGGCAATGGAAAGACCCGTTGTTCCGGGACCGGCGAGCGGCCATGGGCATGGATGCCGTTGGACGGCTGAAACCGAACGTGACGCTGGAGCAAGCCAGAGCGGATATGACTGCGGTGGCGGCGCGTCTGGCCGCGACGTATCCGGACGCAGACAAGGATTCCAGTGTAACGCTCAGGCCGCTAAAAGAAGACGTAGTTGGAGACATACGGCCATTTCTTCTGGTGCTGCTCGCGTCGGTGGGATTCGTTCTGCTGATCGCCTGCGCAAATGTTGCCAATTTGCTGCTGGCGCGTTCGACAGGAAGGAGCCGGGAATTTGCGATCCGCACGGCGTTGGGAGCCGATTCCAACCGAATTGTGCGGCAAGTGCTGACGGAAAGTGTTTTGCTGTCCTTGGCGGGAGGTGCCCTAGGAGTAGTTCTGTCCGCGTGGGGCACGCAAGCGGCGCTGAAGTTTCTTCCCGAGGCGCTGCCGCGGGCCTCGGAGATTCATGTTGATGCGCGGGTTTTGCTGTTCACGCTGGCAGCGTCGGTGCTCGCGGGTATTCTGTTTGGACTAGTGCCGGCGCTGAAGAGTTCACGGGCAGCGATACACGGCGCGATGAAAGAAGGAGGTCGAGGAGGAAGCGCGCGCCACAGGACGCAAGGGATGTTCGTAGCGATGGAGATGGCGTTTGCGGTGATCCTGCTGATCGGAGCCGGGCTGATGATTCGCAGCCTGTCCAATCTCTGGGGAGTGGACCCTGGTTTCGACCCGCACAATGTTTTAACGTTTAATTTTGCGTCCGCCAAGCCGCTGGGAGCGACGCCAGAGGGGACGCGCGAGGCGTTTCGTGAGTTCAGGAGAGCGATTGCGGAAGTACCCGGGGTGGAAGCGGTGTCTCTCACAGCCGGTTCGTCTCCGATGCAAGGTGATTCGGAACTTCCACTGTGGCTAGACCGCGAGGCCAAACCGGCATCGATGGCGGACATGAAGCAAAGCTTGTTCTACCTGGCGCAGCCCGATTACCTGAAGGTTATGAGAATCCCGTTGAAGCGCGGACGGTTTGTGCAGGACTCCGATACGATTAACGCTTCTCCGGTGATGGTCATCGACGAGCAATTTGCCAAAAAATATTTTGGCAATGAGGACCCCATCGGGCGTCACGTGAACTTCGACATACTCAACACTTCGGCAGAAATTGTCGGAGTGGTAGGGCACATCAAGCAGTGGGGCCTGGATTCCGAGGGCAAAGAAAATGTGCAGGCCCAGGCGTATTTGCCAATGGGACAGATCCCCGATTCCGTTCTCTCCCTTCTCGATCGCGGCACGGGCGTGGTCGTGCGCACCAACCAAGAACAGAGCGCGTTGATGAAATCGATTACCCAAGCGGTGCAATCCGTGAACGGTGAAGTGGTGGTTTACGGATCGCGAGGGATGTCGGACGTCATTGCGGACTCGCTGGCCGCGAAACGCTTCGCGATGGTGCTGCTTGGAGCGTTCGCGAGTCTGGCGCTGCTGCTTTCCTGCATCGGGATCTACGGCGTGATCTCGTACCTGGTGGGGCAGCGAACGCAGGAAATTGGGATTCGCATGGCGTTAGGGGCTAGGGGCAGCAGCGTGTCTTTAATGGTGGTGTCGCAAGCCGGGAAGATGGCGCTGCTGGGAGTGGGCGCTGGGCTGGTTAGTTCATTGGGGCTGGGCCGATTGATCGCGAACATGCTGTTTGGAGTGAAGGCGCACGATCCGCTGACGTTTGTGGGAGTAGCGGCACTATTGCTGGTGGTAGCGCTCGCAGCATGTTACGTGCCGGCGCGGCGAGCGTCGCGGGTCGATCCGATGATTGCGCTGAGGTACGAGTAGAAATGAACTTGCGATTGCCACATCGAATTGCGGGGCTGCTCCGGCGCGACGATGTGGATCGCGAGCTTGAGGAGGAGATGTCCGCGCACATCGATCTGGCGATTGAAGAAAATGTGAAGGCGGGAATGTCGCGGCAGGAGGCACGGCGAATGGCGCTGGCGCGGTTTGGAGGAAAGCAGCAAACCAAGGAGCGGGTGCGGGAGGAACGGTCGCTGCCACAGTTGGAAGTTCTTGCGCAGGACTTTCGTTACGCCAGCCGCATGTTGCGCAAAGCACCTTCGTTTACGGCGGTGGCTGTGATAACGCTGGCCCTGGGAATCGGGGCGACCACGGCGATTTTCAGCGTCGTGTATGGGGTTTTGCTCCGGCCGCTGCCGTACAAAAATCCGCAGCAAATCGTACGTGTTTGGGAGCAAAACGATACCGGCGGGCGGATGCGTTTCGCGGACCCGAATTTCGACGATCTCCGGGCGCAGAACCACTCACTGACGGGCATGGCGACATTCGACGACGGGCTCGCCACCATCACCGGTCATGCAGAAGCCGGACGCGTGCAAAGCGCGAACGTCAGCCACGATTTTCTGGATGTGATGGGAGTGCAGCCGATTTTGGGCCGATCATTTGCGCCGGACGAGCAGCGTGCCAACGCTTCGCCCGTCGCGTTGATCAGTTACTCGTATTGGAAGCAAAATCTGGGCGGCACGCAGGATTTCGCTTCCCTTCATCTAAAACTGGATCAGGAGCCGGTGGAAGTGATTGGCGTGCTTCCACCGGGATTCCGTTTTCCAAATAACTGCGATTTGTGGATACCGCGCGAACTCATTGTGCAATCCCCGTCGCGCACGGCGCACAACGCCAGCGCGATCGGCCGTTTGCGAGACGGGGTTAGCGTCGGGCAAGCGCGCGCGGAGCTTTCGGGGATTGCGCAGCGGCTGAAGCAGCAGTTCGGGCCAGACACCGCGATGGTGGCTGTAGCCATAGATCCTTTGCGGGAGGCGATGACCAGCGATGTGCGGCCTGCGCTCCTAATTCTACTGGTGGCGTCGGGTTTTTTACTGCTTATCGCGTGTGCGAATGTCACGAATCTTATGCTGGCGCAGGCGGCGTCGCGCGAAAGGGAATTGGCGATTCGCTCTGCGCTTGGTGCGCCCCGACGGCGCCTGGTGCGGCAATTTCTTACGGAGTCCTTTCTGCTATCGCTCATTGGAGGCAGCGTTGGGGTTCTTCTCGCTTATTGGGGACTCCATGCGCTGCTTGCGCTGGCTCCTGCGGATCTTCCACGGGTCGACGAGATTTCTCTGAATGTACCAGTGCTGGCCTTTTCGCTGTGCACCGTGGTTGTTGTGTCGGTGATGCTGGCGATTTTTGCCGCGATGCGCGCGGTTTCGCAAGAATCCCGCGACGCGCTGAGCGAAGGCAGCCGCGGGGGAAGCGGTTCGGTGAGTAAGCAACGAGCGCGACGCACGCTGGCTGCAGCGCAACTCGCCACGGCGCTGGTGCTGCTGGTGGGCGCTGCTCTGCTGGGGCGTAGTCTCCTGCGGGTGCTTTCGGTGAACTCCGGCTTTCGCACAGAGAATGTCGTCACGATGGAAATCGGGCTGCCGTACCGGTCTGCAAAATTCGAGCGGGCTGCGTTGCTTTCGCAACTGCTGACGCGAGTCGGGCAAATCCCAGGTGTTGATCAGGCTGGGGGCACAAACAACCTGCCGCTCGCCGGCAACGGATTCGCCGACGGTTCCTTTGCGATGATGAATCCTGCGCAAATTTCGCCACGGGTACGAGACTTGATCCGGCGCGCTGAAACCATAGATTTCGAAACAAATCCGGAATTTGCGCAGGAACTGGTTGTGTACTTCGATGACCTGTTCCGGGACAAATCCCGCCTCGGCTATGCCGATTTCATCGTCGCGTCGGCCGGGTACTTTCCAACGCTCAACATTCCGCTGCTGGAAGGCCGACTATTCGATGGGCGCGATACAGTGGATGCGCCGCACGTGGCGGTTATTACAGAATCCCTTGCGAAGCAGATGTGGCCTGGGCAGGATGCAGTGGGCCGCAGCATCGAATTTGGCAACATGGACGGGGACCTACGCCTGCTCACGATCGTTGGTGTAGTCGGGGACATTCGCGATCACTCTCTCGAGACTGCTCCGGCGGGGACCGTGTACGTCGACTATCGCCAGCGGCCACGAACTACCTGGAATTTCACGGTAGTGATGCACACGACCGGGAATCCTGATCCCGTGTTTGCTGCTGCGCGGGCCGCGCTTCACGGAGTCGATCCCAATATTCCGCCTCGCTTCAGTACGCTTTCGAATGTGTACGCAGCATCGCTCGGGAGCCGCCGCTTCAGCCTTACGTTGATTGGCATTTTCTCTCTCGCAGCCTTATTCCTGGCAATCGCAGGCATTTATGGGGTGATTTCCTATTCTGTTGCACAGCGTACGCGAGAGATTGGCGTTCGCATGGCGTTGGGGGCTACGACGCAGGAAGTTATTTCGTTGGTGCTCAAACAAGGCGCACGCACATCCGCGATTGGCATCGGCGCCGGTCTTTTCGCGTCCGTGGTGGTTACGCGCTGGCTGCAATCGCAACTCTTTGAGATCAGTCCCACGGACCCGCTTACGTTGGGAGGCGTTGCGCTTCTACTCAGTTTGGTGGCGCTGGCCGCCTGCGTGCTACCGGCGTGGCGAGCCTCGGAAGTTGATCCGGTTATCGCGCTAAGGAGCGAATAGGGCATGAACCTGCGATTGCTGCATCGTATAGCGGCGCTGTTCCGGCGAGACGATCTGGACCGGGAACTTGAAGAGGAGATGTCCGCGCACATCGATCTGGCGATGGAAGAGAATTTGAAAGCGGGAATGTCGTTGCAGGAGGCACGGCGGATGGCATTGGCGCATTTCGGGGGAACACAACAGGCGAAAGAGAATCATCGGGAGTCGCGCAGCCTTCCGCTTATGGAAATGTTGGCGCAGGATTTGCGTTACACCTATCGCACGCTGCGCAAGGATCGCTCGTTCACGGCGATTGCGATTGTAATTCTCGCGCTGGGAATTGGAGCGAATATCGTGGTGTTCAGCGTGGTGAATACGCTGCTGCTGCGACCGCTGCCGTTCCCCGACCCACAGCAACTGGTGAGGATCGTGGAGAAGAATCCCGAAGCCGGAGAATCCAGCAAGACCTACACAGCGGATGCTACGCAGGACTTCCAGCAACAGAACCGCTCTTTCCAGTCCGTCAGTGGGTACTTTGCCTTCACCGCGCCGGACAATATCAAGCTCGTTGGCAATGGCCAGCCGTTACCTGTTACCGGCATCTTGGTAGCGGAAGGCTTCTTTCAAGCGCTTGGAGTAGCACCTTCGCTGGGGAGGTTATTCAGGCCTGAGGAATTCGTGAAAAATGGTCAGCGCGTGGCCTTATTAAGCTACCCGTTTTGGAAAGGTCAGTTTGGCGGCGATCCCAGCATCGTTGGACGGACGATTAACCTGGATAATGCTTCCGTGACGGTCATAGGGATCTTGCCGGACACCTTCGATTTTGGCGCGGTTTTTTCGCCCGGCGCGAGGGTGGATCTCTTCGTGCCCTATATCATGGACGATTTTCGCGACGACGGAAACGATCTTGCGCTGATTGGGCGTCTAAACAAAGGAGTGACATTAGCTCAAGCGCAGAGCGAAGCCGATCAACTGTTTCCGCAACTCTATTTTGAGCACAAGCACCCGGAATATGGAAAAGGCTACACCGCCCAGCTTACCGGACTGAAAGAGTACGTCAGCGGAAAGCTGAGACGGTCGCTGCTCGTGCTGTGGTTCGCGGTTGGACTGATTCTGCTGATTGTTTGCATTAATCTTTCGAACCTGCAGCTGGCGCTGGCCGCGGCGCGGAGCAAAGAATTTGCCATGCGCAGCGCTTTGGGGGCAAGCCGCGGGCGATTAGTGCGTCAGTTGCTGACAGAAGCGCTGATACTGGCTGGTGCGGGAGCGGCGCTAGGTTTAGGACTCGCTTATGCAATTCTCTTTTATCTGAGTCATCAGGGGTCGATAGCACTGCCCCTGCTGAGCATGGTGCGTGTCGACGGGGCGGCGCTTGCCTGGACGGTCTTGATTGCGATAGCGGCAGCGGTTCTTTTCGGGATGGCGCCGGGACTGCGCATCTCTCATGGGAATCTGCAGGAATTACTGAAGGAGAGAGGAGTTGGTACCAGTGAAGGAAGGAAACATCACCGTCTGCGTTCGGCGCTGGTCATAACTGAAATTGCGACGGCTTGTGTGCTACTGGTTGGAGCGGGCTTGTTGCTCCGCAGTTTTCTTCGTGTTCTGGATGTCGACCTGGGTTTTGAGCCGAGCCATGCAGCTGCCATCAGCGTGGACTACGACGATGGCGGAAATGCGGCCAAGCGGGCTGCGATCTGGCAGGAAATCGTGGACCGTACTTTAATGATTCCAGGCGTCGAGGCGGCGAGCATAACCGACAACCTGCCTATGAGCCGGAACCGGAGCTGGGGAATTGCGGCAAAGGGCGAGGAAAAGCTTGATGCCCGCGATTTCGTTCCCGTATTTGTCTACATCGTTTCGCCTGGCTATCTGAAGTCGATGGGAATGCGCCTGATCCGAGGTCGGGACATCAGCTGGGAGGACCTTGTGAATAACAGGAGCGTCGTCGTCCTCAATGAAACGGTCGCGCGGAAACTGTGGCCGGGCCGAAATCCGATTGGCCGTATGGCAATTGCGGGCGGGGCAGAGGCGCAGGTGATCGGTGTGATTGCCGATGTCCGCGAAAGCAACGCGGAGGACAATGCAGGGGCGCAGATGTACCTGCCAGCGACGAAACAGTTCGGGCCTGAAGGAGCAAATCTGGTGGTGCGTTCCAAACTGCCTCCCAGTGCTCTGGCGACGAGCGTGATGAGCACATTACGCCAGATGAATCCCGGTCAGCCAGCCACGGAATTCAAGCCGATTCAGGCGCTGGTGGACCACGCGACATCTCCAAGACGCTTCTTTCTGCTGCTGGTTGGAATCTTCGCGTGCTTGGGACTCCTTCTGGCTTCGCTGGGAATCTACGGTGTCGTCTCCTATTCGGTGACTCGGCAGACCCAAGAGATTGGGATTCGCATGGCGCTGGGGGCGACGCCGGGAATCGTGCAGCGAAGCGTGCTGGCGAGGACACTGAAGCTGGCCATCATCGGGATCACCGTTGGCGCGGTTGGTTCGGTGGCGGCGTCGCAAATCATCGCGTCGCTGCTGTTCCACACGGAGCCGTACGATCCGATGACGTTCGCCGGTGTGATGTTGGTGCTGGTAGCGGTGACGCTGGTTGCGGGTTATTTTCCTGCGCTACGGGCGACTCGGGTTGATCCGGTGTCGGCGCTGAGGTCAGAGTGAAGGTATGAAGGAGCCAAGCCGTCACAGACGAACGCAGAGGTTTACGTTAGTGTTGGGCCAGGAATAGAGAAAAACCTATGGATATTCAGCGAGCGACAAACCCACACGCAAAGAAAGTGCGTCGCATTTTGTACGCGGCGATTGCGGTGGTGCTCCTTGCCGGTGTGACCTACGGAGTTTCGCGGTTGCGTCCGGCGGCGCCTTCGGTGGACAAGGCGACGATCTGGACAGACGAAGTGAAGCGAGGACCGATGATCCGGGATGTGCGGGGAGTAGGAACGTTGGTGCCCGAAGACATTCGGTGGATTGCGGCGCAGACGGACTCGCGGGTGGATCGGATTGTGCTGCACCCGGGGGCGATCGTTCAGCCGAACAGTGTGATTCTGGAACTGAGCAATCCGGAACTGGAGCGCGATGTTCTGGATGCACAGTATCAGCTGAAGGGGGCACAGGCGGATTACGAGAATTTGAAGGTGCAAGTGAACAGCGATCTATTGAACCAAAAATCGGTTACGGCGACGGTTCGCAGCGATTACGAGCAGGCCAAGTTGCAGCACGAAGTGGATGCGAAGCTGCGCGCGCAGGGTATTGGAGCGGACGTGACGGAGGAGTTGTCGCGAGTGAAGATGGAGCAGTTGGGGATTCGTGTGAAGCTGGAGGAAGATCGCACGAAGAATGCTGAGGACTCTGCAGGGGCGCGGCTGATGGCGCAACAATCGCATGTGGAGCAACAGCAGGCGCTGTATAACCTGAAAAAGGCGGAGCTGGATTCGTTGCGTGTG
>Ga0335076_10001249_pt1 | contig 24593 bp, 35 predicted proteins | sample Lox_Sample_25_FD_206717 | JGI IMG/M metagenome (GOLD analysis project Ga0335076, IMG submission 206717) | Soil microbial communities from Loxahatchee National Wildlife Refuge, Florida, United States - Lox_Sample_2.5 | ecosystem: Environmental > Terrestrial > Soil > Wetlands | place: USA... | reverse complement strand
CGGGCGACAACGTTTCACTCGTGATTGAACTGATTACGCCGGTGGCCATGGAGAAGGGCTTGCGCTTCGCCATTCGTGAAGGCGGCCACACCGTGGGCGCAGGAACGATCGCGGAGATTATTCAGTAGTAGGAATGCGGAAGTGAGAAGGCAGAATAAAACCAGACTTCTACATTCTGAATTCTTACTTCTGACTTGGCAATGCGGCTTGCAACCTGCCGCAGGTTCTTTCCTTCCGGAGACGCCGGGAGGGGTTAGAGAGATGAAACAGTGATTGGAAAAGAAAGAATTCGCATCCGGCTAAAAGCTTACGACTATCGCATTCTGGATCAGTCGACGGGCGAGATCGTGGAGACCGCGCGGCGTACCGGCGCGCAGATTGCGGGACCGATTCCGCTGCCCACGATGAAGAACAAGTACTGCGTGCTGCGTTCGCCGCACGTGGACAAGAAGTCGCGGGAGCAGTTTGAGATCCGCACCCACAAGCGCCTGCTCGACATTCTTGAGCCCACGCAGCAGACGGTCGATGCGTTGATGAAGCTCGACCTACCCGCGGGCGTGGATGTGGAGATCAAGGCGTTCGGGAAAGAACATAAATAGGCGGCGGGCGTCAGGCCCTGGGCGTTGGCTTCGGCTTGCGAGGTTGTATGCAGAGATGTCCGAAATGTGGTCACTATGAGGGCCCTGATTGGCCGGGCATTTTGTTGATTCTGGCGTTCGGACTGGTAGCCGTAATAGGCGGGATCTCGGGCGTCAAGACTGTTCAGCTAAGTATCGCGGTTGGTATGTTTCTGTTTTGCGCGAGCATTATTTGGAGGGCGGCAAGGGAAGATAAGAGTCGGGTCGAGTATTTGAAATCGCACCCGCCAGCCGCAGAGCGGAAAGCGGATATTTAAAGGATTGTCCCAGCCAATAGGCGCTAATGGCGACCCAAGCTGGACGGAGAAGGAAATGGCAACGAAGATTACGGGAATTCTGGGCAAGAAGGTCGGCATGACGCAGCTGTTTGACTCGAAGGGCGATGTTCGCCCCGTCACCGTGCTGCAGGCTGGTCCGTGTGTGGTGACGCAGCATAAGTCGGCGACCAAAGACGGATACGAAGCGGCCCAGATCGGCTTGGTCGAGTTTGTAAAGGAATCTCGGCTGACCAAAGGCGAGCGCGGACATCTGGCGAAGAATAACCTGCCGCCGGTGAAGTTCCTGCGCGAAGTTCCTCTTGAGGTCGAAGGAGCCGCCGACGGCGAGGGCTCGCTGAAAGTTGGCGATCGCGTGCTGGTCGAGATTTTTGAAAGCGAAAAGTTTGTCGACATCGTGGGAGTCAGCAAGGGCAAAGGCTTCCAGGGCGTCGTGAAGCGGCATCACTTCGGCGGCGGTCCCAAGTCGCACGGCTCGATGTTCCAGATTACCGGTTCGATCGGCAGTTCGGCATTCCCGTCGCGCGTGTTCAAAGGCATGCGCATGTCGGGGCACATGGGCCATCAGAAGGTAACGGCGCGCAACCTGCGCGTGCTGGGTGTGGATAAGGACGAGAACCTGCTGGTGGTTGAAGGCAGTGTGCCCGGGCCGCAGGGCGGCTACATCGTAATCACGAAGGCGAAGAAGCCACCGAGAGAGCGTCGTGGATTCGCCGGTTCGGCGACGGTCGATCCATTGAAGGCAGCGAAGAGAGCAGCCAAGAAAGCGTAAGAGTTGCGAGCTACGAGTCCCGGGCAAATTGCTCAGGACTCAGGACTCGAGACTCAGGACTAAGAAAATGGCAACGATTGATATTCACAATCTGAGCGGCGAAAAGGTCGGAACGCTCGACTTGGCCGACGAAGTCTTCGGCGCGGTTCACGAGGAACTGCTCTGGGAAGCGGTGAAGCATTACCGCGCCAGTCAGCGCGCCGGAACGCACAAGACCAAAGCGCGCTGGGAAGTTTCTGGCTCCGGCAAGAAGCTGTGGAAGCAGAAGGGTACGGGCCGCGCGCGTATCGGATCGATCCGGTCTCCACTGTGGCGTCACGGCGGCACGGTGCATGGTCCGCAACCGCGCAGCTACGACTATACCTTCCCGCGCAAAAAGTTGCTGGGTGCCTTGCGCTCGGCGCTGGCTGCGAAGTTTGCCGACGGCAAATTGATTGTGGTGAACGCTTTCGACCTGAAAGAAGCGAAGACGAAAGAGTTCCAGAAGGCGCTCCATGCCCTGAAAGTCGATTCGACGGTGCTGGTGGTGGAAGCGCCGAAGCATGAGAACCGCAACCTGGAACTGAGTGCGCGCAACATCGACGGACTCGAACTGGTGCGCGGCAACGAAGTGCATCCGTATCACCTGCTGCGGCACGATCGTGTGATCTTTTCCCAGCCGGCGATCGAGAAACTGCAGGTTTCGCTGAAGACTTCGACATCGAAGCGGCAGCGCAAGTCGGGCGAGGGCGAAGACGAGGCGGGGAAAAAGCCGGTGAAAGAGCGCCGGCGCCGTCAGCGCAACGAAAAAGCGGCGGAGGTGGCGTAACCCATGAAGAGCGCATACCAGATCATTCGCCGTCCGGTGATTACCGAAAAGGGCCTTGCCATCAAGGAAAATCAGAACACGCTGGTGTTCCAGGTTTCCCCGAAGGCGACCAAGACGGAAATCAAGGAAGCGGTGCAGTCGATTTTCAAAGTGAAAGTGCATTCGGTGCGCACGGCCACCTATCCGGGAAAAGAGCGGCGGCGCGGCAAATTTGCCGGCTACCGTCCGGACTGGAAGAAGGCGTACGTGCGGTTGCGTTCCGGCGAGAAGATGCCGGAGTACGCGCAGAATCTTTAGTTATGAAAACCGCTTAACGGCGGTGCACGACCTGACAGCAGGAAGGCCTTTCGACGGCGCGATTCGGCGCGTGATCGGCCGAATCGCTAAGTCAACGAGTTGAGAGCTTTTTATGCCGATTAAAACCTATAGACCGACGACGCAGACGTTGCGCTACCGCACGACGATCGTCAACGACGACATCACGACGAAAAATCCGCACAAGCCGTTGCTCGAACCGAAACAACGCACCGGCGGCCGCCGCAATTCCGGCGATATGACGATGCGGTTCATCGGTGGCGGCCACAAGCGCAAGCTGCGCATCATCGACTTCAAGCGCGACAAGACCGGCATTCCGGCGACCGTGGTGAGCATTGAGTACGATCCCAACCGTTCGCCCCGCATTGCGCTGCTGGCTTATGCCGATGGCGAGAAGCGCTACATCCTGCAGCCCGAAGGGCTGAAGGTGGGGCAGAAAGTCGTGAGCGGTCCCGATGCCGATATTCTCGTGGGCAACGCGCTGCCGCTGCGCAACATTCCGCCAGGCACGCAGATTCACAATCTCGAACTGAAGCCGGGCAAGGGCGGACAGATGGTGCGCTCCGCCGGTGGAGCAGCGCAGTTGGTGGCAAAGGAAGCCGAGTACGCGCTGGTCAAGCTGCCTTCCGGCGAGACGCGCAAGGTTTCGCAGGATTGCATGGCGACCATCGGCCAGGTGGGAAACATCGATCACGAAAACGTGACCATCGGCAAAGCTGGACGGTCGCGCTGGCTGGGCAAGCGTCCGCATAACCGCGGCGTTTCGATGAACCCGGTCGACCATCCGCATGGCGGTGGTGAAGGAAAGACTTCGGGCGGGCGGCATCCGGTGACCCCATGGGGCCAGCCAACGCGTGGATATAAGACGCGCAACAACAAGCGTACAGACAAGTTCATTGTGAGCCGTCGCAGCAAGTAGTCGCTGGACGTTAATCGTTAGCGAAAGAAAAATCCGTTGCTGAGAACCGGCAACTGAGAACTGAGAACTGAATTTATGGCACGTTCAACAAAGAAAGGCGCGTTCGTCGATGGCTACCTGCAGACGCGGGTGGAACAGATGAATTCGCGCAACGAGAAGAAAGTGCTGCGCACCTGGTCGCGCCGTTCGACCGTGGTCCCTGAGATGGTCGGACACACGATCGCCGTGCATAACGGGAAGAAATTCATCCCGGTGTATGTGACCGAGAACATGGTGGGACACAAGCTGGGCGAGTTCAGCTTCACGCGTACCTTCAAGGGACACTCCATGAAGGCGGCGACGGAAGTAGCTGCCAAGCCGGCGGGTATCCCCGGTGGACCGGGAGCGATTACTCCGGCGGCGCCGCCGGCGGCACCGAAGGCATAAGAAGGCTACGAGCTAAGGGCTACGAGCAAGAACTGAGATACGAACTATGGAATTTCGAGCGGAACATCGTTACCTGCGCGTCTCGCCCCAGAAGGCGCGGCTGGTGCTGGATCTGATCAAGGGACGCCGCGTGGAAGAAGCGCGCAACACGCTGCTGTTCACCAAGAAGCGCGTGGCGGCTCCCGTGGCCAAGCTGCTGCAGTCGGCGCTCGACAATGCCAACTTTCTCGCCAGCGAGAAGGGCCTGGATGTCGAGATCGACAACCTTTACGTGAAGAGCGCGATTGCCAACGACGGGCCACGCATGAAGCGGATTCGCCCAGCGCCGCAAGGCCGCGCGTATCGCTATCAGAGACGCATTGCTCACATCGAACTGGTGCTGGCGGAGCGCGGTAAGAACGGCGGCACAGTCGCGGCGGCGGTCGGCGAGGAAACTCCGGCTCCGGCGAAAGCGAAGCGGCGGGCTCCGGCGGCGAAGAAGAAAGCTGCTGGAAAGAAGAAGACGGCGGCGAAATAGATTTGAGTCGCGGGCGAGTCGCCCGCGTCCACACGGGTTTGATTTAGGAGAAGCAATGGGACAAAAAGTCCATCCTTATGGTTTTCGGCTCGGCTACACCAAGCCGTGGAAGTCGCGTTGGTTTGCGGAGCGCGATTACGACAAACAGCTGCTGGAAGACGTCAAGCTGAAGGCCGAGCTGAAGGACAAGCTCAAGTCGGCAGGCGTCAGCGCCATCGAGATCGAGCGTCCGGGCAACAAGCTGCGCATCATCATCAAGACGGCGCGCCCCGGCATCATCATCGGGCGCAAGGGCGCGGAAATCGACAAATTGAAAGCCGAGTTGCAGAAGCGTACCGGCGGCAAAGACATTTTTGTCGACATCCAGGAAGTGCACAAGCCGGAGCTTGATGCGCAACTGGTGTCGGAGTCGATCGCGCTGCAACTGGAAAAGCGCGTGGGCTTCCGGCGCGCGATGCGCAAGGCGGTGGATTCGGCGCTGCGCTTCGGATGCAAAGGCATCAAGGTGCGCGTGAGCGGACGCTTGAATGGAAATGAAATCGCCCGGTCGGAATGGTATCTGCAGGGACGTTTGCCGCTGCATACGCTGCGTGCTGATATCGACTACGGATTCACCGAAGCACGCACGACCTACGGCGTGATCGGCGTGAAGTGCTGGGTCTACAAGGGCGAGATCCTGCAGCAGAAGAAGCGCGAAAGCCAGACGCCGGTGACGGCGGGCGGATTCTAGAAAGTGCGAAGTCAGAATGCAGCATGGTTCTGACTGAGAGCTGAAAGCGAATAGCTAAGGGCTGATCTTATGTTGATGCCGAAGAAAGTGAAGTATCGCAAACAGCAGCGCGGCCGCATGACCGGCAAGGCGTGGCGGGGATCGACGCTGTCGTTTGGCGATTACGGATTGAAGGTTCTGGAGCCGGGCTGGATCACCGACCGGCAGATTGAGGCGAGCCGGGTGGCCATGACTCGCTTCGTCAAGCGTGGCGGCAAGATCTGGATCCGCGTGTTTCCGGACAAGCCAGTCACGAAGAAGCCGGCCGAGACCCGTATGGGTAAGGGCAAGGGTGCGCCGGATCACTGGGTTGCCGTGGTCAAGCCGGGCAAGATCCTGTTCGAAATGGAAGGCGTCTCACACCAGGATGCGAGCGAGGCGATGCGGTTGGCGTCGCACAAACTGGCGCTCCGGACCACGCTGGTAAAGCGCGAGGGAGCGCACTAGTCGAGTTGCGCGGTCTGAGTCGCGGCGAGAAAGATCGAAATATCCTGCCAATACTGGGAACTGAGTACTGGCAACTGGGAACTGAATTTATGAAGGCAGACAAAGTCAGAAACTTAACCGACGCGGAGTTGCATCATCAGGAGAAGGACCTGGCCGATCAGTTGTTCAAGCTGAAGTTTCAGATGAACATGGGTCAGACCGAGAGTCTGAAGAAGGTCCGCGGGCTGCGCAAAGACATTGCGCGCGTGAAGACGATCCTCGGGGAGCGGAATCGCTCTACTGCGGGTCAGAAGAAATAACGGAGAGACGAGAATGGCGGAAACAACAGCCAAGAAGCAGGGCCGCCGTAAGGAAGTGGTGGGCGAAGTGGTATCGAACCGCATGCACAAGACGATTGTGGTGCAGGTGACGCGGAAGAAGTCCCATCCGTTCTACGGCCGTGTGATCGCGCGGAACAAGAAGTTTTACGCGCACGACGAGAAGAACGAAGCGCATATCGGCGACTTCGTGCGCCTCGAAGAGACGCGTCCGCTGTCGAAGCTGAAACGCTGGCAGTTGAAGGACATTATCCGCAAGGCGGCGCTGCTGCCGGAAGCCGCGGTCGAGCCCGCGAACTAGCACGGAGGGAGATTAAGCCATGGCTGTGATGATGAGATCGATGCTGGAGGTCGCCGACAATTCCGGCGCGCGCAAGCTGCAGATGATCCTGCCGCTCGGCGGTTCCACCGGGTTGAATGCCGGGCTGGGCGACATAATCACGGCGGCAGTGAAGGAGTCGGCGCCCGAAGGCCAGGTGCAGAAGGGCAAAGTCGTGAAGGCTGTCATAGTGCGCACGCGCAAGGAGCATCGCCGCCGCGACGGAACCTACATCCGCTTTGACCAGAATGCGGCAGTGCTCATCAACGACGCGGGCGAGCCGGTGGGAACGCGCGTGTTTGGTCCAGTGGCGCGTGAGTTGCGAGAGAAGAAGTTTTTGAAGATTGTGAGCTTGGCTCCGGAAGTTATCTAGGAGCAGGTTCAAGGTTTCAGAGTTTCAGGGTTTCAAGGTGCCTTGAGAATTGGAAGCCTTCGGTAGTGCGGTGACCCGGAAACGTTGAAACCTTGAGACTGAGATTGGATATGGCGACGGCAACAGTAGGACACAAAAGAGTAGACCTGAAACGTAACGACACGGTGAAGGTGATTACCGGTCGCGACAAAGGCAAGGAAGGGCGCGTGCTGCGCGTGTTTCCCAACGATGCGAAGATTCTGGTTGAGCACGTGATGCTGGTGAAAAAGCATGTGCGGCCGAATCCCCAGCGCAATATCAAGGGCGGCATCGCGGAGCAGGAAAGCCGCATCTCGATTTCGAACGTGCAGATCGTTTGCCCAACCTGCGGCCCGGTTCGCATTGGGCACGAGATGAAGGGCGACCGCAAAGTGCGTGTCTGCAAGAAGTGCGGCAACCAGTTGGACAAATAGAGTTCGATCCTCACGAACCGGTACCCACTCCGAAACCGTGAGAGGAAGTTGACAGGACATGGCAAAAGAGAAAAAAGGTCAGAAGGAAGCGGCGGAGTCGAAAGCTCCAGAGCAGGCGCGGCATAGCGCGAAGGAGCGTCCGCGGCTGCGCTCGAAGTTCGACAAGGAAGTGGCTCCCGCCCTGTTGAAGGAACTGGAGCTGAAAAATGTGATGGCGGTTCCGCGGCTGCACAAGATCGTCGTGAATATGGGTGTCGGCGAAGCGACGCAGAATTCCAAGATCCTCGATCCTGCAGTCAACGAACTCGGCCAGATCACCGGGCAGAAGCCGGTGGTGACGCGCGCCAAGAAGTCGATCGCGGCATTTAAAGTGCGCCAGGGCCAGTCGATCGGCGCCATGGTGACGCTGCGCGGCGACCGCATGTACGAGTTCCTCGATCGCCTGGTGAACATCGTGTTACCCCGCGTGCGCGATTTCAAGGGTGTCTCGACCAAGTCGTTCGATGGCCGCGGCAATTTCACGCTCGGCCTGCACGATCAGCTGATTTTCCCCGAGATTTCGTACGAGAAGGTCGACAAGCTGAAGGGTATGAACGTCACGATTGTGACCACGGCGCAAACCGACAACCAGGCGCGCACCCTGTTGAAGCATCTGGGAATGCCGTTTCGGGCTTAGTTTTTTAGAGTTTCAAGGATTCATAGTTTCGAAGACGCATACGAAGGATTGAATGGCGACTACAGCAAAAAGAGTAAAGGACGCGAAGAAGCCGAAGTTTTCCACGCGCAAGCACAACCGCTGCAAGCAATGCGGACGTCCGCGCGCTTACCTGCGCAAGTTCGGCCTTTGCCGCTTGTGCTTCCGCCAGCTCGCGCTGCGCGGGGAGATTCCAGGGGTTTCAAAGTCGTCTTGGTAACCCCGTCGTTGGTTGCAGTCGTCGGTCGTTAGCGACTGCGGATCAAGCCAACGGCAAACGATGAACGGTAACGACCGAAGCGCTGCCGCTGGTTCTCCGCTGGACGCGGAGCGAACGGGTGGCTGAAGGAGAAACAAAAGATGAGGTTGACCGATCCGGTCGCAGACATGCTGGCAAGAGTGCGAAATGCACTACAGGCCCGGCACCAGAAAGTCGATGTCCCGGCCTCGCGGCTGAAGCTGGAGATCGCCCGCATTCTCAAAGAAGAGGGCTATATCTCCAATTTCAAGGCCATGGAAGAAGAAGGCCACAAGGTCATTCGGATTTACCTGAAGTACGGTTCCAACAACGAGGCGGCCATCTCGAAGGCGGAGCGTGTATCGCGCCCCGGATGCCGTGTCTACGTGCGCCGCAGCGAGATTCCACGCGTGCTGGGTGGTATGGGGATCAACATTCTCACCACGCCGCGGGGCGTGATGACCGGCCGCCAGGCCCGCAAAGAAGGCGTGGGCGGCGAATTGTTGTGCCAGATTTGGTAGAGGACCAGCTGTTAGCTACTAGCTTCGAGCTATTAGCTAAGAGCGGCGAGTTTGATGTCAGCTTGAAACAGTTTTCGGCGAGAGCCGGACTGAAAAACCAAAGCGGCCTAGCTTGAAGCTAGGAGCTGGAAGCTAGAAGCTCTTATGTCACGAATTGGAAAAAAGCCGATCGCGATTCCCAAGGGAGTCACGATCAACATTCAGGGAAACACGGTCCTGGTGCAGGGACCGAAGGGCAAGCTGGACACGCCGCTTCCGACCGGGATCAAGGTCGAACAGAAAGATGGCCATCTGGTTGCCATTCGCGAGAACGATTCGCAGGCCGCGATTCACGGACTGGCGCGCGCTCTAGTCAACAACGCAGTGGAAGGCGTGACCAAGGGCTGGACCCGCGAACTGGAAATCGTTGGGATCGGATACCGTGCGGAGATGAAGGGCAAGACCATGGTGGTATTTAACCTGGGCTTCTCGCACCCGATCGAGTATCCGCTACCCACGGGAGTCGAAGCGGTCGTCGATCCGAAGCAGACGCGCGTCACCCTGAGCGGCATTGACCGCCAGAAGGTGGGACAGGTCGCGGCCGAAATGCGCGCGCTGCGTCCGCCGGATCCGTACAAGAACAAGGGCGTCCGCTACGTCGGCGAGCGCCTCAAGAAGAAGGTTGGAAAGACGGGAGCGAAATAAACCGTCGATAGTCGCTGGTCGTTCGCTTTTGGCCAGCGGATAAAATTGCAGGTCGTACCATTGGCTAACGACCAACGACAAACGACCAAGGACAGATTGTCATGCTGACGAAGACTGGGAAAAACAAGAAGCGCGGGTTTGTGCACGAGCGCATTCGCAAAAAGCTGCAGGGATCGGCCGAACGTCCCCGCTTGAACGTGTACCGTTCGATGAATCACATCTACGCGCAGGTCATTGACGACCTGAGCGGCAAAACGCTGGTCTCGGCGAGTTCTGCGGAAGGCAAAAAGGAAAGCCGTCGTACCGGCGGAAACGTCGCTTCGGCCAAGCAGATCGGCAAGGCGATCGCGGAGCGCGCGAAAGCCAAGGGCGTGACCAAGGTGGTATTCGATCGCGGCGGATATCTGTATCACGGGCGCGTGAAGGCTTTGGCCGACGCAGCGCGCGAAGCGGGATTGCAATTTTAGCTGCGAGTTGTGAGCCGCGAGCTGCGAGCAATGCAAAGTTGCTTTTGGCTCCAAGCTCGGAGCTCGATGCTCGAAGCTGAGAAAATATGCCAACAGTGATTAAGAAACTCGATGCAGGTTCGTTTCAATTGAAGGACCAGGTAGTCGCGATCAACCGCGTGACCAAAGTGGTCAAGGGCGGCAAGAATCTTTCGTTCGCGGCCCTGGTGGTGGTCGGCGATCCTTCGGCGGCGGTGGTGGGCTACGGCTCCGGCAAGGCCAAGGAAGTGCCGCAGGCCATCCGCAAGGGGATTGAGTCGGCGAAGAAGAACCTGGTGAAGGTGAATCTTACCCAGACCAGCATCCCTCATCTCGTCCTCGGACGTTATGGTTCGGGCAAGGTGCTGCTGAAACCGGCTCCCGAAGGAACGGGCGTGATTGCGGGTGGTGCGGTGCGTGCTGTGATGACTTCGGCCGGCGTGCAGAACGTGCTGACCAAGTCGATTGGCACCACCAATCCGCACAACGTGATCAAGGCCACGTTCGATGCCCTGAAGCAGTTGAAGAACCGAGAGAGTGTGGCGGCTCTGCGCGGAAAAACAAGCGCGGAGCTGTAGACACCCCGAACATATTCTGGCCACCGGTCCCTGACCCCCGGCCTCTGAGGTTACGATGACGGCGAAAAAAACAAGCGGAACGATTCAGCTCAAGTGGGTGCGCTCCGCGATTTGTGCCCCGCTGAAACAGAAGAAGGTAGTCAAGGGATTGGGCTTCACCCGGCTGAACCAGGTGATTGAGCGGCCTGACACCCCCGCCATTCGCGGGATGGTCGCGAAGATCCCGCATATGATCGAGATTGTGGAGTAATAACGAATTTCCAAGGTTTCCGAGTTTCAAAGTTTCACAGTGCGTGTCGCGAAACCTTGAAACATTGAAACTTTGAAACCTGGGTTTACTTATGAACTTATCGAATATTCGCAAACCGAAAAACGCGACCGAGAAGCGCAAGCGCGTAGGGCGCGGCATGGGTTCGGGCATGGGCAAGACGTCCACCCGCGGCCACAAAGGGCAGCGTTCGCGCAGCGGTTCGCGCATGATCCGCGGCTTTGAAGGCGGCCAGATGCCGCTGCACCGCCGCATGCCGAAGCGCGGCTTTACCAACATCTTCCGCAAGGAATACGCAATCGTCAGCCTCGATCGCCTGGTCGAACTGGGCGAGACGACGATCACCCCGGATGTGTTGCGCAAGGCTGGCGTCGTGAAGGCCAAACTGCCGGTCAAGATTCTTGGCGATGGCGAACTCAAGACGGCCCTCACGGTGAGCGCGCACAAATTTTCCAAGTCGGCGCAAGAGAAGATCACCAAGGCAGGCGGCAAGTTTGAGGTCATAACACTGAAGGCGGGGCAGTAATGTTCGACAAGTTGGCTAATATTTTCCGCATTCCCGATCTGCGCAAGCGGATCCTGTTCACGTTGGCGCTTCTGTTCGTGTACCGTTTGGGCGGGCACATTCCAACGCCTGGCGTGAATGCGGACAAGTTGGCGCAGTTTTTCGAGCAGAACCGGGGTTCTTTCCTCGGGTTCGTCGATCTGTTCTCCGGCGGACAGTTGCGCCGCCTGACCATTTTCGCCCTTGGCATCATGCCGTACATTACGGCATCGATCATTCTGCAATTGTTGACGGTGGTCTATGAGCCGCTGGCCAAGCTGCAGAAAGAAGGCGAACTCGGGCGCAAGAAGATCACGCAGTGGACGCGATACATCACGGTCATCCTGAGCGCGGTGCAGTCCTTCGGTATAGCCGTAGGTCTTGAGAAGACGGGCGACTTTGTCATCAACCCCGGCTGGGGATTCCGCCTGATGACGATGCTGACCCTGACCACGGGCAGCGCCTTCATCATGTGGCTAGGCGAACAGATCACCGAGCGTGGCGTGGGCAACGGCATGTCGCTGCTGATCTTCGCCGGCATCGTGGTCGGCCTGCCGCGCGGTGTAGTCGACCTGATTGACAAGGCGAAGAACGGCGCATGGGGCGCATTAACTCCGGTACTGATGATCGGCCTGGTCGTCTTCATGATCGCCGTGGTCGCCTTCATCGTGTATGTGGAACGAAGCGAACGGCGAATACCGGTGCAATACGCCAAACGTGTCGTGGGACGCAAGGTGATGGGCGGGCAGTCCACCCACCTCCCGCTGCGTGTGAACGCCGGTGGCGTGATGCCGGTGATTTTTGCGTCATCGATTCTTACCTTGCCGCAGACCATCGGGTACCCGCTGCACAACAACCGGTACTTTGGATGGTTCTTCGATACCATCAAGTGGGGCGAGCCCCTCTACGAAGTGCTCTATGCCGTGGGCATTATTTTCTTCGCATACTTCTACGTTTCGATCGTGTTCAATCCGAGCGAAGTCGCGGACAACATGCGAAAGTACGGCGGGTTTATCCCGGGCATTCGTCCCGGCAAGCGGACTGCGGATTTCATCAACGAAGTGTTGACGCGCATCACGCTGGTCGGCGCCCTCTATCTGATCATTATCTCGTTCATTCCGGAGTGGATGATTACTGGTATTCACCTGAATCACCTGTGGGGGCCGTTCGGAAGGTTCTTCGAAAACCTGCCCAACTGGGTGACTAACGGGTTGGGAGTGAACTTCTACTTTGGTGGTACCTCGCTGCTGATCGTTGTAGGTGTAGCGATGGATACTGTAACGCAAATTGAGGCGCAGTTGATCATGCGCCACTATGACGGGTTTACGCCGCGCAGCGGCCGAATTCGAGGCCGGCGCTGGTAGCTTGAAGCAGGGGAAGAAAGTCGTAGGGGTTGCTGCACCTCGGCGGAAACAAGGCAAGCCGGGGAGATCTAGATCGGAGGCTTTGGCCAAACCGATGGGGCAGGAAACCTCGCGTGCAGTGGGTCCCGTAGTGCTGCTCGGACCGCCGGGGGCCGGAAAAGGCACTCAGGCAAAGCGAGCGATGGAACACTACGGAATCCCCCAGGTGTCGACTGGCGACCTGTTACGGGACAACGTAGTCCGCGGCACGGAGTTGGGCAGAGCCGCCAAGGCAGTGATGGCCCGGGGCGAGCTGGTTTCCGATGATCTGGTCTGCAACATGGTTCGCGAACGGCTCCTGCAGCCGGATTGCAAGCGGGGCTACATTCTCGACGGGTTTCCGCGAACTGCGGCCCAGGCGGGATGGCTGGATGCCCTGCTGGAACACGAGCTCTTTGACAATTCGTGTCCGACGAAAGCGTGGCCAATTGTGGTGCGCTTCGACGTCGACTATAATCAATTATTGCTCCGGATCACTGGACGCCGTTCTTGTCCCACCTGCGGGCGGATCTATAACGTCCACTTTCAGCCGCCCCGCGTAGATGAGATCTGTGACGAACCTCACGCGACCAAGCTGGTGACCCGCAATGATGATCGGATGGAAGTCATCCAGCCGCGAATTACTGCGTATCAGGAGCAAACGCGTCCCGTTGCGGATTATTACGAGCACACGGGAAGATTGCTTTCGGTGAATGGCGACCAGCCGATGGACGAAGTTACAAAAGAGATCTACCAGATACTGGACGACCATCACGCGTAGGAAACTGTAAGAAGATGGCGATCGTTTGTAAGTCGGCGAGTGAAATCGAGAAGATGAAGCGCAGCGGCCATATCGTGCGCCAGGTACTCGATCACGTGAAAGCGATCGTGGCGCCGGGCGTTACGACGATGGACCTGGAGCGCGCGGCCGACAGCATGATTAAGGAACTTGGCGCCAAGCCCGCATTCAAGGGTTATTACGATTATCCCTGCGTGCTGTGCACATCGGTGAACGAAGAGATCGTTCACGGCATCCCTTCGGAAAAGCGGGTGCTGAAAGCGGGCGACATCGTTTCGATCGACTGCGGTGCGGTGCTTGACGGATATTACGGCGATGCGGCGATCACGGTTCCGGTGGGTGACGGGTTGAAGCCAGAACTCAGAAAGCTGCTGGACGTCACCGAGGCGTCACTGTATCGCGGAATCGAAGCAGCGCGAATCGGGAATTCGATTGGCGATGTTGGCGCGGCGGTCCAGGAACATGTAGAAGCCGCGGGATTCAGCGTAGTGCGCGAGTTCGTGGGACACGGCATCGGAACGCGGTTACACGAAGAGCCGCAGGTTCCGAACTTTGGCAATCGCGGACACGGAGCAAGGCTGCGCGAGGGAATGGTTATCGCGATCGAGCCGATGGTGAATTTCGGCAAACCCGAGACGCGAGTGCTGGGCGATAAATGGACTGCGGTTACGGCAGACGGCAGTTTCAGCGCGCATTTTGAACATTGCGTGGCCGTGACGAAAGATGGGCCGGTGATTTTGACGCAATAAAGCTGCGAGTTACGAGCTGCGAGCGATGAGCAAAAGTACTTCGCTCGAGGCTCATAGCTCAAAGCTAAAAGGGGTGCATGAGCAAAGAAGACGCGATTGAAGTCATGGCGGTGGTGCTGGAGCCGCTGCCCAATGCGATGTTCCGGGTCGAACTGGAAAACAAGCATCAGGTGCTGGCGCATGTGTCGGGCAAGATGCGTAAGAACTTCATCCGCATTCTGCCCGGCGACAAGGTTGCGGTTGAACTTTCGCCGTACGACCTGAATCGCGGACGAATTGTGTACCGGTACAAATAAGATTTCGCTGAAAGCTGAGAGCTGACGGCTGAAGGCTGGGTTATGAAGGTTAGAGCATCGGTAAAGAAGATTTGCGACAAGTGCAAGATCATCCACCGCAAAGGTGTGGTGCGGGTGATCTGCGTAAACTCGAAACACAAGCAGCGCCAGGGATAAACAAGCTGCGAGCCGCGAGCTACGAGCTTTGAGCAAAAAAGAACCCAGTTTTGCTCGAAGCTCATAGCTCGAATCTCAAGGCTAATATGGCCGGCAGCTTTTCGGAGGTTTAAGCAACATGGCACGTATTGCAGGCGTGGATCTTCCCCGCCAGAAGCACATCAACATCGCGCTGACCTACATTTACGGGATCGGCAACCCGCGCGCCGGACGCATCCTTGACGAAGCCAAGGTTGACCCCACGAAGAAGGTCCAAGACCTCAGCGAAGAAGAGGTCAACCGGATTCGTACGGTCATTGAGGCCGAGGGATTGGTCGAAGGCGATCTGCGCAAGGAAGTTTCGATGAACATCAAGCGGCTCATCGAAATTGGTTCCTATCGCGGATTCCGGCATCGCCGCAACCTGCCGGTGCGCGGCCAGCGTACGCATACTAACGCCCGCACGCGGAAGGGTCCGCGTAAGGGAACGGTCGCGCAGAAGAAAAAGGCGACGGCAAAAACTTAAAGCAGTTGTCAGTTCTCAGTTCTCGGTTCTCAGTTAGAACCGGGTTACTGAGAACTGGAAGCTGAGAACTGAGAACTGATTCATGGCGAAACCAGCAGCAGCGGGCGGCGCAGCAGCCGCACCGGAGAAAAAAGGCAAGAAGAAAACCTTCAAGAAGAAGGAACGCAAGCACGTCCCGCATGGGATCGCGTTCGTGCAGGCGTCGTTCAACAACACGATCGTGACCATTTCCGACATGAACGGCAACGTTCTGTCGTGGAAGAGTTCGGGATCGCTCGGCTTCCGCGGATCGCGTAAGGGTACGCCCTTCGCGGCGCAGCAGGCTGCCATGAACGCCGCCAACATGGCGCGCGATCATGGTGTCCGCAGTGTCGACGTTCGCGTCAGCGGTCCGGGTTCGGGCCGTGAATCCGCCGTGCGCGCTCTGGCTGCCGCCGGAATCGAAGTGCGCTCCATCCGCGACACGACGCCGATTCCGCACAACGGCTGCCGTCCGCCGAAAAGACGCCGCGTATAAAGAGGAAGTTCTCAGTACCCAGTACTCAGTTTTCAGACCCTGAAGCTGAGTCAAATTACTGGTTTAACTGAGAACCGGGAACTGACAACTGAGAACTGCACCGGGACGAAGGGTGAAGCCAAACCTGTAAACCGGTCATCTAAAGGAGAAGGAACTTGGCACGTTATACCGATGCAGTCTGCCGTCTATGCCGCCGCGAGGGCATGAAGCTGTTCCTCAAAGGCGCAAAGTGTTTCAGCGATAAGTGCCCCATCGAGAAGCGCAACTTCGCTCCCGGACAACATGGGAAAGACCGCAAGGCCAAGATTGTCGGCTATGGCCTGCAGCTGCGCGAGAAGCAGAAAGCGAAGCGCATCTACTTCACGCAGGAAGGCCAGTTCCGCAACTACTTTGAGAATGCGGCCCGGTCGAAGGGCGTCACTGGCGAGAAGTTGCTGCAGCAGCTCGAACGCCGCCTCGACAACGTTGTCTTCCGCCTTGGATTCGCGCAGTCCCGCCGTCAGGCGCGCCAGTTGGTGCGTCACGGTCACGTGGCTGTCGACAATCGCAAGGTGAATATCCCTTCGTATGAAGTGAGCCAGGGCGAAGAAATCGCAATCCGGGAAAACAGCAAGAAGCTCACGGTGCTCGAACTGGCGAAGGAGTTTGCCAGCCACGGCACCATGCCAAGCTGGCTGGAAGTCGATCGCGATAACTACAAGGGCAAAGTGCTGAACCTGCCCAAGCGCGAAGACATCCAGTTGCCGGTCAATGAACAGTTGATCGTCGAACTTTATAGTAAGTGACGCCGTTTCGCGAGGCGTCTGAGCCTCGCGGGCGTCATCCTGAGCGAAGCGAAGGATCTCCTGAAACTCGCTCTTAAACTTTGTTCGGTCTATTTTTCGTGCCAGATCAGCCTCTGCTGACATTTGACCTGAATCCGGACCGATTCAGGGAGTCAGCACTGAGCCAAACGGCCGAAGGAGAAACACACATGCTTTGGAAGGGTTTTCAAAAACCGAAACGTCTCGCAACCGATACCTCCACTTCCACCGACAAGTACGGGATGTTCTGGGCGCAGCCATTTGAGCGCGGCTTCGGAACCACCGTGGGTAACGCTCTTCGTCGTGTTCTGCTGAGCTCGATTGAAGGCGCCGCCGTCACCGCTGTGAAGATGGAGGGCGTTCTGCACGAATTCCAATCGATCCCCGGTGTTGTCGAAGATGCGACCGACATCATCCTGAATCTGAAGCAGATTCCATTCAAGCTTGCAGGCGATGCGCCCAAAGCCATCTACCTGCGCGCCGATCAGCCCGGAGTGGTCACAAGCGGCATGATCGAAGCCGATGGCGATGTTGAAGTTCTCGACAAAGACGTCTACATCGCAACGGTTAGCGAGGGCGGCAAGCTCGACATGGAGATGCGCTTAAAGCGCGGCCGCGGCTACGTCTCCGCTGACAAGAACTTCGACGAGGATCTCGGTATCGGATTCATTCCGATCGATTCCGTGCACTCGCCCGTACGCAAGTGCAACTACACCGTGGAAGCGGCGCGTCTCGGACAGATCACCGACTACGACAAGCTTACACTCGAAGTTTGGACCAACGGCTCCATCACGCCGGCCGACTCGATCGGCTTGGCCGCGAAGCTGCTGAAGGACCACATGAACATCTTCATCAACTTCGAGGAAGAAATCGAAACCGGCAGCTCGACCAGCGACGATCGCAAGCCCGAAATTCATAACGAGAACCTCAACCGTTCCGTCGAAGAGCTGGAGCTCTCCGTGCGCAGCTACAACTGCCTGAAGAACGCGAATATCCAGACGATCGGCGAACTCGTGCAGAAGACTGAAGCCGAAATGCTCAAGACCAAGAACTTCGGCCGCAAGTCGCTGAACGAGATCAAGGAGATATTGTCGTCGATGGGCCTGAGCCTCGGCATGAAGATCGACGAGCATGGCAATGCCGTGCCCGGACCAACGTCGAACGTACCGTTGCCCGCGTCCGCCTACGGACCGGACGACCAGCTGTAGAATCAGAGGTCAGGGGCTGGGGACCAGGGGCTCGTAGAGACTGATCCCGGCTCAGCCCTCGGGTTTAAGAGGTTTAATGCGACAGGAAAGGGCACGGCTTTAGCCGTGCCGCCCAAGTTGGAAACGGATTTGCGGCCTTAGCCGCTGAGGTTTGATTCTTAGCTAGAAGCTAAAAGCTAATAGCTAGAAGCTGAGGGTTTCCCATGCGTCACAAAGTAGCAGGACATAAACTCGGACGAAATACTTCGCACCGGCGCTCGCTGCTGCGCAACCTGGTCACTTCCGTGATCGTGGAAGAGCGCATCGAGACGACCGTGCCCAAAGCCAAGGCCGCCCGCCCCATCGTTGAGAAGATGATCACTCTCGGCAAACGTGGCGACCTCGCCGCCCGTCGTCTGGCCGCCGCGTACCTGATGACCGACGAAGCCGTCGTGAAGTTGTTCGACACGGTCGGACCGCGCTTCGGCGATCGCAATGGCGGATACACCCGCATCATCCGCACCGGATGGAACAAGGGTGACGGTGCCGACAAGGCCTTCCTCGAACTGCTCGGCAGCGAGAAGGTTCTCGACGAGAAGAAGGAAAAGCGCGCCGAAGCTCGCGCCAAAAAGGCCGCCGAAGCCAAGAAGGCCATGGAAGAGGCCGAAGCCCAGGCCGCACACGACGGCGGCGTCGAGCCAGTCAAGGAAGACGACAAGAAAGAGTAATTCCTCCAAGTGCTTACAGGGCACGGCGAAAGCCGTGCCTTTTCTCATTGCGCGTCGTCCGTTTGAAAATTCCTTTCGGAGAGCCGTACCACTCCCGTCCACCGCTGTTTCCGCATGGCTACTTGTATGGACGAGCAAGAGGCGGTAGGGTGAGTCGAAATGCGGCGCACCTCGAGTTGGAAGGAACTACCAAAATATCCTGTCATTGCTGGCGTCTCGATTCTTGCCATCGCGACTACGATCGCATGGTGGTCTAAGGTCGACATCTCTCCCGTGTTTGAGACAGCAATGATTCGCCGCGGGCAGCTTTGGCGCTTAGTCACCAGTATTCTCCCTCACTCCGATATTCTGCATCTCGCGTTCAACCTCCATTGGTTTTGGGTCTTTGGGACCCTTGTCGAGGAAGTTTACGGGCACCTAAGGACTGCGGGCCTGATCGTGCTCTTTGCGTTCGGTTCTGGTGCAATGGAATTTGCCCTCGCAGACGGCGGCGTCGGGCTTTCGGGCGTCGGCTATGGATTGTTCGGCCTGCTCTGGTTTTTGTCATCGCGAGATGATCGTTTCCGCGACGCCGTAGACCAGAGAACCGTTCAACTTTTCGTCGGGTGGTTCATTTTTTGCGTCGTCACGACGGTGATGAAGATATTTGCCGTGGCGAACATCGCTCACGCGGTGGGAGCTGTTCTTGGAGTGCTGACAGGGGCCGCTATCCTTTCTCCGCGTCGCCGGCTACCTGTGACTGCAGCGATCGCCGCAATACTTCTGTTCGGGTTATGGGGATCCACGCTAGGTCGACCCAGGATCAATCTGTCGACGAGGGCGGGCTACGAAGAAGGGAAGTGGGGTTACGATGCCCTAACGGCGGGCAGGGACAAGGAGGCCATTCGTTGGCTCGGAGACGCTGTCGCCTACCAACCGAGACTAGCAGTCTACTGGTTTGATTTGGGTATTGCGTACCAGAGGTCCGGAGACCTGAAAGCCGCGTTAGCTGCCTACCAGCGAGCGCACCAACTGGAACCGGAGAAAGCGGAGTATTCGCAAGCGGTGAATTCCTTCAAATGATCACCTACCTGCGCGCACCCGTACATGTCCCTCCGCGCCCCCAGGGGTAATCTTTCCCTCACGTTCTTCTCTTCTTAAACTTGTGGGAATGGCCTTCACCAAGACCCAGATTGGCATCGCTGTCGGCGCAGGGGCGCTGTTGGTCTTCGTGTTTGTGGGCTATTTATGGTGGCTGAGTAATCAGGGACCAGTCCTCGCGCGCTCCGAAGACAAGGATCCTCTGACCGGGCTTCCCGTCAGCATCAAGATGAATCCCTTGCGCGATCGCTCGACCGAAAAGGCTGCCAACAAATTCCTGCGTGAACTGCGCGATGGACATTGCGACGATCTGCTGGCGAAGTGGGAGCACGATTACCACAAAAAATATGCGAAATACATCTGCAAGTCCGAAGCGGAGCATCCTCTGCTCTCGTGGGAACTTGTCGATTGGGAAGATGCGTCGCCGTTCATCATCCTGCATTACCGTGGCAAGCGCCTCAGCAACGCGGGTCCCGCCCAACCCGGTGTCGATCAAGATCTGTTTAGTCTGACGATGGACCACAAGGGTCTCGAGTGGAGTGTCAGCAAGTACGACGCGATGTACTGAAAAGCAGTTCTCGGTTGTCAGTACCCAGTTCTCAGTTCCTTATCCACAGATGATTCCACTCGTCCGCGGGTTTGGTCGTTCTCCGCGCTTTCTCCGTGACTCCGTGCCTCCGTGGTAAAACGTTGTATGGTTTCATCGGCTGACCGCCAACCCTCTGCCGCGCGCAACATCTACTCCTTCGGAATCACTTCGTTCTTCAACGACACTGCCAGCGAGATGGCGTACTGGGTTCTGCCCGCATTCCTGATTTCACTCGGCGCGGGCCCGGCACAGTTGGGATTGATCGAAGGCGTCGCCGAGAGCGTTGCCTCGTTTGCCAAGCTTTTCTCTGGATATCTTACCGACCGGCTGGAGCGCCGGAAGCCTCTCGTCGTCGCAGGATATTTTGTCGCGAATGCGGTGAAACCCGCGCTCGCCCTAACCACCGCCTGGTGGCAGATTCTTCTTATTCGATTTACCGACCGTCTCGCCAAAGGGATGCGGGGCGCTCCTCGCGACGTAATGGTCGCCGAATCAGTAGGCAAAGAGAAATTAGGTTCGGCCTACGGTCTGATCCAATCGCTCGATTCTGCCGGAGCCATTGCCGGGCCGCTAGCCGCACTCGTACTGCTGGCGCATTATGGCATTCGAGGAGTTTTCTGGGCTGCCGCAGTACCCGGTGCGCTTTCGGTGCTGGTGGCCATTTTCGGGATTCGCGAAACCCAGCGCCACCGATCTGACTGGGCAGTGTCATCTGAAGAGGAAACAGCACAAGCACCGGATGCTGCGCTGCAGGTACCTGCTGCGAATGGCCTTCGGGGTTCCTTCTATTTCATTCTGACTGCGGTGACTCTGTTCTCGTTAGGCAATTCCAGCGATATGTTCCTGGTTATGCGAGCGCAAAATGTCGGCATTCCTGTGTCTCTCGCTCCGTTGCTGGGCCTGGTGTTCAACATCACGTATACACTTGGCTCCTGGCCTGCAGGATGGTTCAGCGATCGCTTCTCCCGGCGCTGGATCGCCGCAACCGGCTACTTCATCTTTGCCGGAGTGTATTTCGTCTTCGGTCGCGCTCCCTCCGTGCTGGCGATCTGGATCACCATGGCCGTCTACGGAATATATTACGCGCTGACACAGCCGGTGCTAAAAGCGCTGGTCGTCGACTCTGTGTCTCAGCAAATTCGTGGTCGCGCTCTCGGGATATATTTCTTCGTGACCAGCGTGGCCACCTTGGCGGCCAGCCTGATTACCGGAGAATTGTGGAAGCACTTCGGCGCAGCCGTGCCATTCTATGCATCAGCCGGCGTAGCGTTGCTTTCTGCATTGCTGCTGTTGGTTGCGCCGGACAAGGTCGGAGTTTAGTAGCAAAGGCGCAATTTCTTGCCTGCAAGAAAAATGCGGCGTCCCGGGAGACGCCGCATACAAGAACACACTCATCTACAGCATTCCATCGTGATCTGAGCCCGCTTCAGGTTGGGCCTTGCCATTCTTGAGAGCCTCGTCGAGCAGCTTTTTCATCTGCTTGGTTGCTTTTTCCGCCATTTCTCCTTGCTGGCGGCCAAGTTCGCCTTGCTGTTCTCCGAGCTTGCCCTGCTGTTCTCCAAGTTTTCCCTGTTCCTCACCGTACTTGGATTGTTGCTCGCCGGCCTCTGACTGGAACTCCCCCATCTTGCTCTGCAATTCTCCGATTTGAGACTGCAGTTCGCCAATCTGGTCCATCGTGGCAGTGGGTCCGAGCTTCTGCAATTTGGCCTTCAGAGCATCAATCTCCGCCGTGATATCCGGGACTTTGACGCGAACCTCGTCCATCTTTTTGCCCAGAGCTTCCTGCTGGCGGCCCAATTCCTCCTGCTGTTTGCCCAGAGCTTCCTGCTTTCTGCCCAGTTCTTCCTGCGGCAGCCATAGTGCGCGAGCGCGATCAATGGTCGCCTGATCGCGAATGATGTAGGACTTCTCATCGCGCTGGAACCAGATGAAGTCGCCGGGGATTGTTTTCTTCAGCTTCTCGACATGCCTTCCATCCATGGCGGAACCGGACATCGTGAAGTGATCAGTCTTTCCAGAAGCGATGACGAAGCGATACTCGTCATCGAAGCCGTACGTATACCCATTTCCGTTGCCGGAGGAGGAGACACCGCGCTGGCTGTGGGAATCGGATGCATAAGCTGCTTCAGCCTCCGGCGCGGCTTGACCTTCCGGCGTGGGGCTCGCTATCGCGGCAGGGGCCTCTGGTGCCGCAGTGGTTACTGGAGAAGCCGTCGTAGACGCTCGGGGAGCCGGAGCTGTGTCCGGGGCGGAGCTTCGTGGCGCGGCCGGGGCAGCCCCTGCCACAGCGGGTTGCGGAGCGGGACTCTGTCCCGCTGGGCGAATCGAAGCCGCGAGATACAGGACGGGAATACCCAGAACTACGATAGCGATGGCAATCGACTTTTTCACACTCATGGTTACAGCTCCTTTCCAGTCTAGAATTCGTTCGAGTCTCTGCTGGGCTTGGCCGGCTTTGGCCATGGAAACGCCCTGCCAGCGCACGCGTCCCGGCATCAGTTGCAGGGCCTCGAAAAAGTCGAGCAGCGTTCGGGCATACGCGTTGCGATCGGCGCCGCACGCCAATGCCGCTTCGTCACTGGCTTGTTCGGCAAGTTCCGATAGATGCCGGTTCAGCCACCACGCGAGAGGGCTGAACCAGAAAAGTGCGCGATGCAGCAGAGAAAGAAAATGCGTAAGAACATCGCGGCGGGCGACGTGCGACATTTCATGGGCGATGACCACATCGAGCTTGGCATCGTCCCAGGCTCGCCATCCGGCGGGAAGCAGGATGGTCGAATGAATTGTTCCCACCGTGACGGGCACGGCGATGCACGTCGACTCCAACACTTGAGGCATCGCATCGAGTTGATGGGCTCGTACTCTTGACGAAACGCGAGCGTCGATTCTGGGATCACTGATCGTGCGAGATCTGGTGACGAGGCGGCGAGCCAGAATCGTGCCGGTCGCCAAGCGGATCAACAAGGCGAAAGCCACCAGCAAATAGAGGATGGCGGCGAAGTCAGCCCATCGCAGCAACGACCACGTCGAGTCACTTCCGGATGTGCCCCTGGGCACTTGAGAGGCAAGAGCCCGCGTATTTGAACTGGGCAGAACAGCCGCCGGCGCCTGTGAGTGCCCAGGCCGAGCCGTTGACGTCCGCCCCTCACTCATAGTTTGTGCCGTTGCCACTTTCGGGGCGAACATCTCTGACGACTGCGCTGCAAGCCTGAATGAAGCAGGCGTGCGGATCGTCACCACTGGCACGATCAAGGTGAGCACCGGCATCGCCAATGCCCCGTATAGAACGGATTTCCACGCGAGCAGCCGCAGCGAGGTTTGTTTCACGCGCAGCAATGCGAGCGACGCCCCAATGCCTCCGGCCAATAGGATCGAACGAAACGCAATACTCGCGACCTGAGTTACCAGGCTCGTGGTCTCCGACCCGATCATGGCTGATTCTCCTTCTTGCGCATACGCTTGCCAGGCACGGCAGGTTCCGCTTGCCGTTCGCTTTCGGCAACCTTGCGCGCCAGGTGTTCCAGTTGTTTTCGATCCAAAACCTCGTTGTCGACCATGCCCAGCATGAGCTGTTCGACCGAGCCTCCGCAGAAGCGGTCAATGATGCTTTTGACGGCGCGCACCGCCACACTCTGCCGTTCATCGGCTGCGCGGTAAACGAAGGTTCTCCCATCCACCTCATGCGTCAGGAACCCCTTCTCCTCCAGCCGGCGCAACACGGTGCGGATCGTCGAATCTTTCATAGGTCGGGTCGAGGCCAGAGCTTCACGGCACGCTTCAGCAGTGGTCATGCCATGGGCCCAGATGTAATCCATCACGGACTGCTCTACCTCTCCCAAGTTCTTTAGACGGCCTTGCCTTGTGTTAGTCATTGTAGCGTTACAAGATGTAACATTAAGAACTTAGACGTGTCAACCGAAATAAGCGTGGGCTTTAAATCGATCCTACCGGGATGTTTTGCGGGAGCGCCGGAACCAGAGGAAGACGAGCAACTGCGCAGCGATCCCGGCACAAGTGTCGAGAACGACGTCGTGAAACGCGCCCGTGCGCGAAGGCAAGTAACTCTGGTGCCATTCATCGAGGCTGGCCACGAAAGCGGTTCCTAGTACGGCGATATTCGCCCAGCGTATCGTCCATTTCGGATCGCCCGGGGTCGACAGAGTCTCGCGCCAGGCGCGGAATAACAGGATACTCAGCAACCCGTAGCCAAAGACGTGGCCACCCTTTCGGATGAAGAAATGCAGGTGCTCGAAGCGCGCGTGAGTAATGCCGAAAAGATAGTACAGCAGCGGGTAAAGAAATCGGCTGGTGTTATGCGCGGAGAGCCATGTCGTCGATTCAATCGCGATGACGATCAGCCACAGAATCGCGGCAATCCACGCTTTCAGGACTTGGTGGCGGTCTTGGGTCAAAGTTGCGTCGGGGCGGGTTGGGATGCGG
>Ga0335076_10001248_pt1 | contig 24601 bp, 18 predicted proteins | sample Lox_Sample_25_FD_206717 | JGI IMG/M metagenome (GOLD analysis project Ga0335076, IMG submission 206717) | Soil microbial communities from Loxahatchee National Wildlife Refuge, Florida, United States - Lox_Sample_2.5 | ecosystem: Environmental > Terrestrial > Soil > Wetlands | place: USA... | reverse complement strand
AAAAAAATTGGGTCAGCGGGTCGGTCAGGAATTGCAAATACCTGTTTATTTATATGAAGCCGCCCAGCCCGATAAGACCCGGAGCAATTTATCGGTTATTCGTGCAGGTGAGTATGAAGGTTTTTTTGAGAAAATAAAACGACCTGAATGGAAGCCCGATTTCGGGCCTGGTGTTTTTGATTCCAAAAGAGGAGCTACCGTTATTGGCGCAAGAGATTTCCTGGTTGCTTATAATGTGAATCTGAATACCACTTCTGTCCGCCGGGCAAATGCCATTGCTTTTGACGTGCGGGAGGCCGGCCGGGTGAAAAAAGAAGGAAATAAAACAATTACTGTTCCGGGCACTTTGAAATCAGTCAAAGCGATTGGGTGGTATATTGAAGAATATGGGATCGCCCAGATATCCATGAACCTGACGAATATTAATATAACGCCCATGCATATTGCTTTTGATGAGGTTTGTGCTAAGGCAAATGCACGTGGAATCCGGGTTACAGGAAGCGAACTCGTCGGGTTGATCCCGTTGAAAGCGATGCTTGATGCAGGAAAATATTTTTTAAAAAAGCAAAAAAGATCCACCGGCGTATCGGAAAAAGAACTGATCAGAATTGCGATTTTGTCAATGGGGTTGGATGAACTCGGACCTTTTAAGCCTGAAGAACGAATTATTGACTATATGCTTCGTGATAAAACAGAAAATAAGCTGGTAAGCATGAGCCTAAGTGATTTTGCTGATGAAACAGGGAGTGAAAGCCCTGCTCCTGGCGGCGGATCCATATCCGCCTATATCGGTGCGCTGGGCGCGGCCTTAGCGGCCATGGTGGCCAATCTTTCATCTCATAAAAAAGGCTGGGATGACAGGTGGGAAGAATTCAGCAGTTGGGCAGAGAAAGCTGAAAAGTACAAAACCGAATTGATTCATCTTGTTGATGCCGATACCCGGGCATTCAACAAAATTATGAGCGCTTTTAGTTTACCAAAAGCCAGCGATAAAGAAAAAACTGAAAGAGCAAAAGCGATTCAGGAGGCAACAAAACTTGCTATTGAAATACCTTTCAATGTTATGAAAACAGCTTCCGCAAGTATGGATGTTATCCGGGCGATGGCTGAAACAGGAAATCCCAATTCTGTTTCTGATGCAGGAGTAGCCGCTTTATGTGCCCGCAGCGCAGTAATGGGCGCTTTTTTGAATGTTCGCATCAACGCTGCCAGTCTTGAAGACAAAAAAATTGTTGATGAAATTATCCGGAAAGGAAAGGAAATTGAAATTAAAACCATTGATTTGGAAAAGGAAATCCTGAAAACAGTAAACGAAAAAATTGGGATATGAGCCCGCTTTTTTAAAAAGGAATTCCAATATTTACATAACCCAGCACTTTTTTCCATTGATCACAGTACATCACACTTAGTTCCAGGGGGCCGAGTGCGAAATTATAGGTGAAGGTGAGCGAATACCCGGATAAGAAATCGGGATTATGGAAGAAAAAACTTTCACTGATAAAATTATTAAATAACGCATTGGCTTTCCCGGTCAGGTAGATATTATTGAAAAGCTGGTAACGCAACCCGATTTGCATGGCAGCCACGCTGGGCGAATAATATGATCCTTCGCGCAGGCCCGCAAAAGTAATCTGGTTGTGAAAACTATTCACAAGCCCCCCGATGGAAAATTCATTCATAATATTCTTGTTGTAATTGAAATTAATCCCCGATTGCAGATTAACCAGAAATGTGCTGCGCCTGCCCAACGGCGTATATCCTTCCATGTTAAATGTTACTCTTTGATATGCGTTCGATGCGACCGTGGTATCCTCGTCGCCACTGGCCGAATGAATTTTGATTTCCGGTGCCTGCGGAAAAACAAGGCCGGCTTCTGCATCTATTTTTAAACCTCTCCTCGGGTATACCGGACGGTCGAGCGAATTCTGCCTGATATAAAAATAGCTGGTCACAAAATCATTTGTCCCTTTAAATGCGACAGTAGAGGTAATTGACGGATTATATTGTATCCATTCAAATCTTGTTCCCGTACCAATAAGAAGATTTCTGTCTGCCGCGAATCCCAGTCGCACATCACCTCTAAAATAGCTCTGCGTATAGATCCCTGCTTCTTTCGATTGCGCATAGGTGGTGATATTAAACTGATCGAATTGGGTTCCCAATACCAAACTGAGTTTTCTTCCCCTGCTGAAATATTGCAGGTGTTCGGCTCTTGCCCTAAAATTTTCTCCAATATTCAATGTTACCAGGCTTCGTGAGTTGGGAGTGAAAAAATCCCGGGTAGTGAGATTTAATATAGCGCTAATGCCACTGAACTGATTATAGTGCAATGCTATTTTTGCGAATGTGAGCGGGTTTTCACTGACATCAAAAATAATTTTGCAACTGCTGTCAGGTAATGGTTGTAGCGAATAGACGATCCTGTTATAGTACCTGGTTCCTGCTGCCTGGCGTACCATTCCGGCAAGATCATCAGCAGAATAATTATGATTAGTAAGCAGGTTCAGGGTGTGCAGGAAAAAATCAGTGGTTGTATGGCTAAGACCATTTACCTGATAAGAGGAGATTTTTATTGAATGCACTACAGGCAATACCTCTTTTTTTGTTTCCCGGGGTCCATATATTGCATTAAGTGAATCGGCTAATTGCTTCAGTCGAGGATAAAGTTTTCTTCCCTCTTCTAATCCGGCTTCCAGGATTTCGTTTGTCTGCCCAAAACTGGCCATAGAATATTTTTCTAATTCGCCGGGAATATAAATATCACATAGAGGCACTTCCGTCTTGGTGTCTTCCGCTTCGCGAAAAAAAGCAACCTGAAGCAAAACCTGCAGTGCATTATTAACTTTATCCACACTCAGCAGGCCATTGGCCACATTGCTGCCAATGACAATATTCGCCCCCATTTCTCTTACATCCCGAACAGGGAAATTTCTGACAATGCCTCCGTCGACCAGCAGCCTGCCGTTATAAGGAACTGCAGTAAAGAGAGAGGGAATAGCCATACTGGCACGCACAGCCGAAATGATTTCACCGCTGTCGAGAACGACTGCTTCACCTGTGGAAATATCGGTTGCAATGCATTTAAAGGGGATGGGAAACTGAGTGAAATTTTTGATGTTATAGACGGGGAAAAGCAGTTGAGAGAACTTCAGCCACAATTCCTGCCCTTCCAAAACGCCTGTGGACAAGCGAAACCAATGATTCACCCAGGGTAATTCCAATTCGTACTTGCCGTACTCACTTTTTTCTTCCATGATAATATTTTTCAGCGGATATTGATTGGATAAGACCTGGTCCCAGTCTATTTTCCTGGCAATTTTTTCGATTGAATCGGCGGAGTAGCCCACAGCGTACAATGAGCCAATGATTGCTCCCATGCTTGTTCCTGTGATATAATCGATTTTCAACCCCGCAGAATCGATGGCTTTCAAAATGCCGATATGCGCGAGTCCCTTTGCTCCTCCACCGCTAAGCGCAAGCCCGATTTTCGGGCGGTGCAACGATGAATCGTTTTGTGAAAACGTAACAAGAGAGGTAAATGAAACAAAAAAATAAATGACCAGCTGTTTCATGCAGGTATCACACAATTATTACTGTACAATTTAATACTCCTGGCTGATGAGGATAAATTATTTTTTGTTAATTCACGCAGCCGTTGTTTAAAACCAGTCAGCATCTCCTTTCCAGCTCAATAATTTTCTCAAACAGGGATTCATATTGCTCATTCAATTTTGCCAGCTCTGCATTAGCCTTTTGATAATCTGATTCTGTTTGAATGAACCTGTTCTTATCCGAATAAGTCTCCGGAGTTGACAATAATTGCTCCAGTTGGGCGGCCTTTGCTTTCAACTCATCGATTTTGGTTTCGAGCTCTTGGAAAATACGCTGTTGTTTTTGCAGTTCCTTTTTGATTTCTTTGTTGATGGGCTTATTATTCCCGGTCGTTGATTGTGGAGCTGAATCCTGCGCCGGCTTGTTACTTATCGTTGACCCGGATAAGCCCTCCTTTTCTTTTACAGGTTCATTTTTTATGGAATCTTCTTTTTCCGCCCTGTATTCTTTCCAGGATACCCATTCTTCATAAGTTCCTTTGAATTCATTTATCTTATGATCTTCTATTTCCCAGATCTTATTTGCAGTTTTTGAAATGAAATAACGGTCATGGCTAACCAATATATAACTGCCTTCATATTTATTCAATGCTTCTATCAGCAATTCACAGGAATGCATGTCAAGGTGATTGGTCGGCTCATCCAGTAAAAGAAAATTGGCTTTGCTGATAATGGTTTTGGCAAGGGCTACTCTCGCCTTTTCGCCACCACTCAATATCCGGATTTTTTTTTCGACATCATCTCCACTGAAAAGAAAACAACCGAGCAAATTTCTCAGTTCAAGTTCTGTTTTCTGGCTGCCGGCCAGTTTCATTTCATCCAGAATGGTATTTTGCAAATCCAATGCTTCCAACTGATGTTGTGCATAAAAACTTTCTTCGACATTATGACCCGGAATTCTTTCCCCTGTAAATGTTTCTGTCCCGGCAATCATGCGCAATAAGGTGGATTTACCTTTTCCATTGGCGCCAATCAAAGCTATTTTATCGCCTCTTTCAATTTCTGCCGACGTATTATTCACAATTTCAATCTTGCCAAAGCTCTTGCTTACGTGTTTCAGTGTTACAAGAACCTTACCAGGTGTTTTCTCGATGCGGAAATTGATGCGGATACTTGGGCGTGAAATGCCCACATCCTCAATTCTTTCCAGTTTTTCCAATCTTTTCATTGCGCTTTGTGCGGCAGCTGCTTTGGTTGCTTTCGCCCTAAATCGTTCGATGAATCTTTCCTGTTGGCGGATATATTCCTGCTGGTTTTCGTAAGCCCGCTGCTGCAATTCTATCCTTTGCTCCTTTTCTTTTTCATAAAAAGAATAGTTGCCATTATAAATATGTAATGACTCTTGGTACAATTCAACAATCCTGGTTACCATTCTGTCCAGAAAATATTTGTCGTGACTCACAATAATCACGGAGCCCTGGTAATGCTGCAGGTATTTTTCAAGCCATTCAATGGATGGGAGATCGAGGTGATTGGTTGGTTCATCCAGCAAGAGAAGATCGGGTTTTTGTAAAATCATTTTTGCGAGCAGTACGCGCATTCTCCAGCCCCCGCTGAATTCGCGAAAAGGCCTTTCCATATCCTGCGCGGTGAATCCAAGCCCATGCAGCACTTCTTCCGTTTTATGCTGAATATTATATCCGTCAAGCAATTCCAATTCATGCAACTTATCTGAATACAAATGCACAAGTTGATCCTGGTCGCCAGTTGCTGAATGCAAATGATTCATTTCGATTTCTTTTCCCAGGGCTTCGATTTCCTTTTCCAGTTCAAAAATTTTTTCGAATGCCCCCATGGCAACAGACAGAATAGTATTACCCGTGTCAAAGCTTAGGAGATCCTGGTGAAGATAACCGATGGTAGTAGTACGTCCCCGCTCCACAGTTCCCGAGGATGGAAAAAATTCTCCTGCGAAGAGTTTCAACAAAGTGGATTTACCCGCTCCATTGTAACCGATCAAACCGATATGTTCATTGGGTTGAATATGCCATGTCGCATCTTTTACAATTGTCCTCGCCCCGAATTCAAATGTTACATTTTGCAGCCCCGCCAGCATGAACGCAAAAAAATTTTTGTTAAATAAAAATGCAAAGCTAAAGCAAACTCTTCGGATTACTTTAACTGCTATCTTTGATTAAATTCTTTTCATGAAGAAACCGGTTTTACTCATCATCATAGTTGTTATTGCGGCGGCTACCGGATATTATCTGCTTACTAAAAAAGAAACCAAGCCCGTTGAGAATGTTGATGCCCCTTTGAAAATCAGTAAAAATTCAAGCGCTTTCGATTCCTCATTTTCAAAATTACTGGATGGATACTATGCACTGAAAAATGCATTTGTTGACTGGGATACTATTGGTGCGAATCAATCGGCCAGATCGTTGCAGCAACTTGCAGCCGGTTTGCCTTTGACTGAACTGAAAGCCGATTCAGGCGTTATCCAGACTGCCCAAAATTATCTCACAGGGATCAATGGCGAGATCGAAGGACTTATCGGAGAGCAAACCATCGAAGAAAAAAGGAATGAGTTCAACATTATTACCAGTGATCTGTATGATCTGATTCGGGTTGTAAAATATGATGGCGAGAAAATTTATCATATCAAATGCACCATGACATTTAAGGATTCGCTGGAAGCTTACTGGTTAAGCAACTCAAACAAAATAGTGAACCCTTATTTGGGAAGGAAACATCCCACATTCAAAGACAAAATGCTTGGATGCGGAGAAATTGTAGATTCACTGGACTTTTCAAAAAAATAATTTCGAATAATTTGCTTCCGTGCCGGCGGAACAATCTGTTTGCAGGACATAGAAAGGAAAAAATCTTCGACGGCGATGACCTGGATATTTTCGGTTTCCCGTCACCGTTTGTTCTGAATTGTATGAAAAAGCTTATACTGGAACTGCTGTTCTGCCTGACTATGATAACTGGATTAGCCCAGAATAAATTTACCATAACCGGATATGTGAAGGATTCTCTTTCGGTTGAAACACTGATCGGCGCTACAATTGTTATCAATGGAAAGGAAAAGGGGGTGAATACGAACCAGTATGGTTTCTATTCTATTACTTTACCCGAAGGTCATTATTCGGTATTGTGTTCTTTTGTAGGATACCAGTCGAAACAACAGGAAGTTGAATTGTCCGGTAATTCAAGCTTAAATTTTTTGCTGGCCCCGAAGATTTCCACCAACGAGGAAGTGATAGTATATTCAAAACGCCGGGATGCCAATGTCAGGAATGCACAGATGGGCAAAATCGATTTGTCAATGAGCCAGGTAAAATCACTTCCTGTGTTGTTTGGTGAAGTGGATATTATGAAAACGCTGCAGTTATTGCCCGGAGTAAGTAATGCCGGCGAAGGTAATACAGGTTTGTACGTTCGTGGCGGTGGCCCCGACCAGAATCTGATCATGCTCGACGATGCGATTGTGTACAATACAGGTCATTTGTTCGGCTTTTTTTCCATTTTTAATTCAGATGCGATCAAAAACACTTCCCTGATCAAGGGGGGAATGCCGGCGCAATATGGCGGCAGGCTTTCATCGGTACTCGATGTATCGATGAAGGAAGGGAATATGAATAAATTTCAGGTGGATGGTGGAATCGGATTGATTGCATCCCGGATTTCCATCCAGGGTCCAATCAAAAAACAAAAAGCTTCATTTATTGTTTCGGCGCGCAGAACATATATTGACGTATTGATAAAACCCTTTGTTCCCAAATCAAGCCAGTTCTACGGCTCGGGGTACTATTTCTATGATCTTAATACCAAAGTAAACTATCAGTTCTCAGAAAAAGACCGGCTCTACCTGAGTGGATATTTTGGCCGTGATGTTTTTACCTTCAACAATTCCCAGCGTTCTTTCAGAACGAATATTCCATGGGGTAACACAACGGCTACGCTGCGATGGAATCATGTCTTCAACCGGAAATTATTTGCAAACACCACATTATTGTATAATGACTATAAATTCGCATTTGATGCTTCGCAGGATAACTTCAATCTGGATCTCAATTCGGGGATTCATGATCTGACAGCCAAAACTGATTTTGATTATTATGCAAGTCCTCAGCATAAAATCAAATTCGGAGGACTATTCACTTACCACACGTTTACTCCCAATATTCTTTCCGGCAACCAGGATTCCACACAGTTCACTCCTAATAATTCAAATAAAAAATATGCCAATGAGATGGCCTTGTATATTCAGGATGACTGGGAACTCAGTGAAAAAATACAAGTAAATGCAGGTCTTCGCTGGAGCGGCTTTGAGCAGATCGGACCTTATACCATTTACCAGACAGACTCCAATGGCAACAAACTTGACAGCAACGTGTATAAAAGAGGTCAGGTTGTAAAATCTTATGGCGGACTTGAACCCAGGCTGACCTTACGGTATGCCATAAACGATGAAACATCTGTTAAGGCTTCAGTAACAAGAAACCTCCAGTATATTCATCTCGTCAGCAATTCCGGAACCACATTGCCCACAGATCTTTGGGTTCCCAGCACCTACAGGGTTCAACCCCAGATTGCCTGGCAATACGCTGCAGGTCTATTCAAAAATTTTAAAAATAATATGTATGAAACTTCGGTAGAACTGTATTATAAAAACATGCAGAACCAGATCGAATATATGGAGGGATACACTCCTTCGCTCAGTGATCCGGAAGCCTCCTTTGTATTCGGAAAAGGATGGAGTTATGGTGCCGAATTTTATATAAATAAATCCAGGGGCCGGCTGACCGGCTGGATCGGCTATACTTTATCGTGGACGTGGAGGAAATTTCCACAGTTGAATAACGGGGATACTTATCCTGCAAAATATGACCGCCGACATGATCTCTCGGTAGTAACAGCGTACGAAGTGAATAGCCATTGGAAATTATCTGCTGTATTTGTATACGCCAGCGGCAATGCAACCTCTCTTCCTGTTCAGTTTTATGTGATCGGCGGAGTGCTTACACAGGAATACAGCAGGATCAACCAATATCGTCTGCCTTCCTATAATCGCCTGGATTTTGCAGCGACTTATACTCCGACTTATAAACCGAACAAAAAAATTCATGGCAGCTGGGTCTTCAGCATTTACAATGTGTACAGCCGCCTGAATCCTTATTTCATTTATTTTGATCAGACTGGAAGCCCTTACGACGGCACGTTGAAGGTACAGGCCAAGCAGGTTTCCCTTTTCCCCATTATCCCCTCAATTACCTGGAATTTCAGATTCTAGTTTTTTGACTCATCCGTTAAAATATATTTTTTGCCATTTATACAGGGTCAAACTCATGTCCTTCGCAAAAGGCATACCTTGCCAGTCTTCAAAAAAACTAACACATGAGAAAGCTATTTTTTTTACCTGTTTTGTTTTTCAGCATTTGTTTATGGGCGCAGAATGATACTCCGGATCCGGAGATGACAAGCAAAATCCGGGAAGAAGGTTTGCATCATTCACAGGTCATGGATATTGCATTTTATCTTACGGATGCCAGCGGACCCAGGCTGATGCAATCACCCGGTTATTTCCGGGCTGCCAACTGGGCAAAACAAAAACTGACGGAATGGGGATTGCAGGATGCAAAACTTGAGCCCTGGGGGGATTGGGGCAAAGGATGGGAATTGCAGAAATTCTACATCGCACTAACTGCTCCTTTTTACAAACCAATTATCGCATTTCCGAAAACCTGGACAACAGGAACGAATGGATTGCAGCATGCAGAAGTCATCCTGGTCTATGCGCAGGACTCCGCGCAGCTGGAAACCTATCGTGGCAAATTAAAAGGAAAAATTATCATCACTCCCCGAACAGACACGCTTATTCCAAGCTATAAACCGGATGCAACAAGATTTACTGATGAAGAATTAAAAAAGATGGCTGATTATGATCCTAAGACGCCGCCGCAGGGTAACAGGGGCAATTTTCAAAATCGCCGGGCACAAATGCAGTTACAGAATAAATTGAAAGAAATGATTCAGAAAGAAGGAGGAATAGCAGTGCTGAGTACAAGTACAAGAAATGGCGAAGGAACTGTGTTCGTACAGGGTGGAGGGCAGTTTGCTCCGAATACTCCGGAAAATTTTCTTGATATCGCAGTTGCTTACGAAGATTACATGACTATTCAGCGCCTCATTCAACACAATATTCCGGTGACACTTGATCTGGATGTTCAATCTAAATTCTATACTGATGATGTAAAAGGATATAATGTTGTTGCAGAAATTAAAGGAACTGATAAAAAATTAAAGGATGAGCTCGTCATGGTAGGAGGGCATCTCGATTCCTGGCAAGGCGCCACAGGTGCGACTGACAATGCCGCGGGCAGCGCTGCTGCATTGGAAGCCATCCGCATTCTCAAAGCGCTCAATATCAAGCCGAGACGTACTATCAGGATTGCATTATGGGGAGGTGAGGAAACAGGATTGTTCGGATCAAGAAACTATGTGAAGAATCATTTCACCGATACAGTCACCAAAAAATATAATGCGGAAGGAGATAAATTATCGGTGTATCTGAATCTTGATAATGGAAGTGGTAAAATACGTGGCGTGTATTTACAAGGCAATGCAAATGTCAAACCGGTCTTTGCAAAATGGCTTGAACCTTTTGCTGATCTGGGTGCGTCTACTCTTACTTTACAAAATACCGGCGGCACAGATCATCTCTCTTTTGATGCAATAGGATTGGCTGGATTCCAATTCATACAGGATCCGATTGAATATGATACCCGCACTCATCACAGCAATATGGATTCATATGATCATCTGCAGGCAGCCGACCTGGAACAGGCTGCTACGATTATGGCCTCTTTTATTTACAATGCAGCACAAAGAGATGACAAGATTCCGAGGAAGCAATAGGAGAAACGGGCAATGAGCAATTGGCAATAGACAATGGGCAACAGACGCTGAACATTGCTTATTGTCTATAGCCAATTCCTCTACTGATTATCCGGCTTTTTGTAGACGAACTTCACCGTAGCGCTTTTTTCTTCACTTGATGAAAGAAACACTTCGAATTTTTTAGTACCGGCAGTAACGACCATCAAAGCCGTATTGGGTGGGATCAACCCCAGGTTATCGGCATACATGACCAGTTCATATTCAGTGTTTGCAAAAGCATTAAAATTAATGGTAAGCGGTTTATCGGTTAGGCCTTGCCGGTATAACAGCAGTTTATTATTGATGAAAACGGTAATGGTATCATTATCAATTTCTGCATTGTCGTATAACTGAATTTGGATTTTGGGAGAATTGACTGTCACCGTTTTTACCATTTCTTTACTCCTTGGCTTCAAATGAAGGGTCTCCTGAATCGCTTCCAGCGTATCATTTTGTTCAATATCCACCACAAAATCAGAGTGGCTTGCTTTTTTCAAATATATTTTTCCCGGCGGACAGGCATTTTGCATGTTGATTATATGACCTTTCCAATCACCTGCGAGGGTCTCTTCATCCCCTTTTATTGAATAGATCAGATCGTAAGTCTTGATACAGGGAATGCAGTCGATTGGAATATTCACCTCCAACACTTTGTTTTCTATCAGGACCAGCCTGTGCGTAACCGGGTTATAACGGCCGGTGAAACTGATTTTAATGTATTTCGTGGTATCATAGAAATCATAAGCCTTACCAATTATATTATTGTTGTTGAAGTTGATTTGTAATTCAATGGAGTAGCGGGGATAGCATCCGCCGGGATCCTGGGTCAGCGATCCTTTCCAAATTCCGTTCAGGTCGTCTGCAATCAGGCGGGAGGGGATAACAAGAAGCAGTAATATCACAGAACGGAGATGCATCTGCGAATTTTACAGGAAGTTAATAGTTAATTACAGCAATGTGGAATTTTTTATGTAAGCGGCATGTTAAGATTGCATTTCAACCGCCGAAGAATATTCTTTCACTCGCTAATCCGAGCAGTAAAAACTTATTGGGGCTTTTGATATTTGAACATGACCACCGCGTTCTTTTGTTCTGTCGATACAATCCTGACTTCATAATGTTGTTCGCCGGCATTTACAATCATCAGAGAAGTATTTGGGGGAATATCACCCTCGTTTTCAGCAACCATCACGAGTTCGTGAGCTTCGTCACTTTCATCGATATGAAGTTTGACAACGATTGGTTTGTCGGTCAGGCGGGCATTAGATATAATTAATTTCTTATCATAATAAACAGAAACAGTATCATTATCAATTACACCATCGTCATAAATATTCAGTACAACATCAGGTGTGTGTACGGAAATTGTTCTCACTACTTCGTTGCTGCGACTGGAGAGCGCTTTTGGAATAATCACAGGCATGGGTTTTTTTTCAATTTTCGTCACGGAATCTTTTCCGCTGGTTTCAATGCTTTGTCTGCTAAGATCTGCCTTAACAGGAGCTTTTTGAGGAGTTGTTTTTGACTGCGTTTTCGCTGTCTGGGTTTGTGTCGTGGCCGGTTTTTTGGTTGCAGGAACGTTTGTTGACGGAATTGTTTTTTTTGTTGTAGTAGTTTTATTGGTAGCAGCAGTTTTTGCCAGGGTTGTCGTTTTAGGTGCAGTAGTTCCTGTTTTTAATGTTTTTTTAGCAACCGCACTATCGGTTTTAAGTTTGTTATCAGGAGATGGAGCGGGAGGGGGAGTTACTAATTTCTTTTTCTCTGTTGCTTTTTCCTGTTCCTTTTTTTCAAGAAATGGTTCTTTATAAAAATCGCTTTCTACGACCTTATGCAGGAAAATAGTTCCCTTTCCGCAATCAGAGGAGTCGCGGGTATTCCTGCTTGTATAAGTTCCTTCAAGAAATTCCTCATCACCTAGTTTGGCATATTGCAAATAGCAGGTCATGATGCAGGCATCGCCTCCCATCATGCGGAGTTCTACAATTTTCAATTCCCGTAGCAATACTTTTTTTGTTTTGAAATCAACCGAGCCATTTGCTTCGGCCTTACCGTAGAAAATCGTGCTTCTATACGAGTAAGTAACAGCCTTGAGGGTTTTATCGTGCTGGGCTATCTGAACCTCGATGCGGTAACGGTCATCATCTGCCATGAGGCGTTGGTAAATATTATCGTTTGAACGAAAATGGCCTCTCCAGATTCCTGTCACATCCTGGGCTTGTATAAGTCCCGAAATTAGAAGAAAAAAGAGTATCCAACGAGTCCTCATAGTCACCAGTTTCATAATAGCAAATTAATAAATCCCTGGACATAGTTTGAAACAATTATCTGGCAATAGTTTGTTAAATTTGCGGTTCTTTTCAGGAGAATCAACGGATGCGGGATGTTAAAGAGTTCTGTTGAAGAATAATCTTTCATTGTAAGATCTCTGCATTCAGGTTAACAACAACAGGTAAACAAATGATCAGAATTACATTTCCGGATGGGGCAGTCAGGGAATATCAGACAGGAAGTACTGCAATGGACATTGCAAAATCCATTAGTGAAGGTTTGGCAAAAAAAGTGATTGCAGCTTCAGTTAACGGACAGGTTTGGGATGCTACAAGACCTATTTATCAGGATTCAACCCTTAAATTACTGACCTGGGATGATCCGGATGGTAAATCAACGTTCTGGCATTCCACGGCACACCTGATGGCCGAGGCGGTAGAATCATTGTTTCCCGGCGTCAAATTTTGGGTAGGCCCACCGGTCGAAAATGGATTCTATTACGATATGGATCTGGGGGGAAGACATATTGCTGAAGATGATTTGCGCAAGCTCGAAGTGAAAATGACCGAGCTGGCTAAACAGAATAATAAATATATACGGAAAGAAATTCCCAAAGCCGAAGCAATTAAATATTTTACTGAAAAAGGCGATGAATACAAATTAGACCTGGTAGAGGGACTGAGAGATGGGGAAATTACTTTTTACACACAGGGAAATTTTACTGATCTCTGCCGCGGGCCACATATCCCAAGCACTGGACTTATTAAAGCAGTTAAACTAACCAATATTGCAGGCGCCTATTGGAAGGGGGATGAAAAGAATAAACAGCTGACAAGAATATATGGCGTCAGTTTCCCATCCCAGAAAGAATTGGATGAATATCTTGCTTTGCTTGAAGAAGCAAAAAAAAGAGACCATCGCAAACTTGGAAAAGAGTTGGGAATTTTTGCAATGGATGATGATGTAGGTCCGGGCCTGCCTTTGTGGCTGCCTAACGGAACAATTATTATCGAGGAATTGGAAAAACTCGCCAAGGAAACCGAACAGGCAGGGGGTTACCAACGGGTAGTGACGCCACATATCGCCAAGGAATCCATGTATCTCACCAGCGGGCATCTGCCATACTATCAGGATAGCATGTACCCGCCAATGGAGCTTGAAGGGGTAAAATATTATCTCAAGTCAATGAACTGTCCGCATCATCACAAAATTTTCGCAGCTGAACCCAGGAGTTACAGAGACCTACCGCTCCGCCTCGCTGAATACGGCACATGTTACCGTTATGAACAGAGCGGAGAATTATTCGGGCTCATGCGTGTGCGCTGCCTGCATATGAATGATGCGCATATTTATTGTTCCAAGCAGCAGTTTGCTGAAGAGTTTAAGGCAGTCAATGAAATGTATATTAAATATTTCAGGATATTCGGAATTGAAAAATATGTGATGCGCCTGAGCCTGCATGAACCATCCAAATTGGGGAAAAAATATATCAATGAACCGGAACTATGGCTGGAAACTGAAGACATGGTAAGACAGGTTTTGAAAGAAACTGGAACGCCTTTTGTTGAAGTGCCTGACGAAGGTGCTTTTTACGGACCGAAAATCGATGTGCAGATCTGGAGCACGATAGGAAGAGAATTCACACTGGCCACCAACCAGGTCGATTTTGCGCAGGGCAGAAGGTTTAAATTGGAATATACCAATAAAGAAAATCATCCGGAAACTCCGTTGATTATTCATCGTGCACCCCTGGGAACGCACGAACGGTTTATCGGGTTCTTATTGGAGCATTATGCTGGAAAATTTCCGGTCTGGCTGGCCCCCGTCCAGGTAAAAATATTGCCTATCAGCGATAAGTTTTTACCTTATGCACAAACTCTTTTGGAATCACTCAAAAATGCAGATATTCGTGCAGGCATCGACGAGCGTAGTGAGAAGATCGGGAAGAAAATCCGCGATACTGAAACAGCAAAAATTCCGTACATGCTGGTGATTGGGGAAAAAGAGATGAATGAAAATAAAGTTTCGGTCAGGCGGCAAGGTAAGGGCGATCTGGGAGCTGATATCATTGATGAGTTCATTAAAAAAATAAAAAAAGAAATTAAAAATCGTGAATCCTGAATAAAGGAACATGTAACCCGAATCGTTGGAGCCTTTATCAATTCGAAGCCCACCGGTTCACAAACAATAAAACAAATTCTTCACTTAAAAACTGTAAATGGCATTTCCACCGAGACCTCCGAGAGGTAATTTTAATCCACGTTTCAGAAAAGAACAACAACAGGAACATCGCACCAACCACATGATCAGGGTACCTCAGGTACGTTTGGTTGGAGATAACGTAGAAGTAGGAGTTTACCCAACCCAGCAGGCCCAAAAAATGGCTCAGGAGCTTGGGCTTGATCTGGTAGAAATTTCACCGAATGCCGATCCACCGGTTTGCAAAATCATTGACTATAATAAATTCCTTTACGAAAAAAGGCGAAAGGAAAAAGAGATGAAGGCCAAGAGTAAAGCCTCCGAAGTGAAGGAAATACGCTTTACTCCCAATACAGACGACCATGATTTTGATTTTAAAGCAAAGCATGCTGAAAAGTTTTTGAAAGAAGGAGATAAAGTAAAAGCCTATGTACAATTCAAAGGGCGGGCCATCCAGTTCAAGGACAGGGGAGAACTGCTCCTGTTAAAATTTGCTGAACGACTAAATGAAGTGGGTGTACTTGAAGGCATGCCCAAAATGGAAGGTAAGCGCATGCTGGCCATCTGGGCGCCTAAATCCCAAAAGAAAAAATAGCCTGTAATCTTTTTCCAGAGTCCAGCGCTTGTTGATTTGTTTCCTGATTTGGGCTAAATATTTGCAACATGAAGATAATCCTGATTGGTTCTGGCAATGTTGCAACAGTATTGGGAAGAAAAATCAAAACTGCAGATCACCAAATTGTGCAGGTATTCAGTCCGCACGGGGAAAATGCTTCTGCTTTAGCCGGTATCCTGAATTGCGGCTATGCTTCATCGTGGGAAGGCATTGACCGGATGGCTGATTTGTATATTGCGGCCATCAGCGACGAGGCGCTTCTTCAAATCGAAAAATATATTTCACTCGGCCATCAACTGATCGTTCATACTGCCGGTTCGGTATCCAAAGAAGTTCTGTGGGGAGTGAGCAGGAATTATGGAGTACTCTATCCCTTACAAAGTCTGCGGAAAGACATCCCCGAATCCCCCAGGCTTACTCTGCTGGTTGATGGCAACACCGGGGATAATATCACACTGATTAATGATTTTGCATCTTCCTTCGCTGACAGGGTTGAAATCACGAATGATGAAGACCGGATGAAATTGCACCTGGCTGCCGTGATCGTCAACAATTTTTCAAATCATCTGTATTCGCTTGCGGAAAAATATTGTATCGAAGAAAAATTGGATTTTCAGTTGTTGCTCCCCCTGATTGAAGAAACTGCAAACAGGCTGCGTTATGCTTCCCCTGCTCAAATGCAGACAGGCCCTGCCATTCGCGATGATATCGATACAATCCGAAGGCATGAGGAATTACTCAGCAATCAACCTGCTTTACAGTTATTATTTAAAGAACTAACCAGGAGTATTCGCGAATTCCATTCAGGCACCTGAATATATACCTGACCAATGCAATAGTTCCGGTTTCAATTCTTCATATATTTTCATATTTTCACAGTTCCACATTCTCACATTAACATGAGTCTTCTCCGCCTTTTTAAACCAATTACCACTTTTGTTTTTGATTTAGATGGAGTACTTACAGATGGAAGCCTGTTTGTCTTCGAAAATGGTGAACAGGTCAGGCAAATGAATATCAAAGACGGGTATGCTTTACAGCTGGCATTAAAAAAAGGATATCGTGTTGCCATATTATCAGGAGGAAATGCAGAGGGGGCGAGATTGAGACTGAACAGGCTTGGTATCCAGGATGTATTTCTACAGGTTGAAAACAAAAAAGAAAAATTGGAAGGATATATCATGGAACATCATTTGCAATGGAAAGAAATTCTTTTTATGGGAGATGACATACCGGATTATCCTTTGATGGTGGCTGCAGGTTTACCCTGTGCACCGGCCGATGCAGTTTCAGAAATTAAACAGCTGGCAAAATACGTTTCTTCGTATAAGGGAGGAAAGGGCTGTGTAAGAGACGTGATCGAAAAAGTGTTGAAACTAAATGATCATTGGCAGCAGGATACGGGTATCGCTTCAAAATAATGAGATTTAGATTTGAATTCCTCATTTTATGAATTTGCCTTTTTATTGTACCTTGTCTCACCCTGGTTTATTACTCGCTGTAAAAGCTCGCCATAGCCAGATAAAGACCAAAACAAAAGGAACCGGCACTCGGAATTGCAAAGTGTAAGCCGCGAACTGTCAATCGTAAACTACAAACTGTCTACTGTGAAATTATTAGGCGCTTTTTTTCGCTTGATTCGCTGGCCTAATCTTTTTTTTATTGTATTGACACAATTCCTTTTTTATACCTGTATCCTGCTCCCCAGTTTTCATAATGGTCCCGTCTGGATAGAGAATGTACTAAAACCTTTTGATTTTGCATTGCTGTCGCTCTCATCTGCATTGATTGCAGCGGCGGGCTATATCATCAATGATTATTTCGACCTCAATATCGACAGGGTTAATAAACCTGAAAGAATAATAGTGGGAAAAATAATTAACCGAAGATGGGCAATCATCTGGCACTGGATATTATCCGGTGCCGGAATTTTACTTGGTTTTTATATCGGCTGGAGACTGAAAAATATTTTTATCGGACCTGCTAACATGGCTTGTGTTGGCCTGCTTTGGTTTTACAGCACCACATTCAAGAAAAAGTTATTGATCGGCAACATTATCATTTCACTACTTACCGCCTGGGTAATCCTTGTACTGTATTTGTGTGAATTCCGGCTGCATCGCTTTGTCGACCCGGTGTACCACCCACTCTTATCTCGCGTTTACAAATTTGCCGTTTTGTACGCCGCATTTGCTTTTATCCTTTCGCTTGTCAGAGAAGTAATAAAAGATATAGAAGATAGGGATGGGGACACACGTTATGGTTGTCGCACGATGCCCATTGTCTGGGGAATCAGTGTCTCTAAAGTTTTTGCAGCCACCTGGCTTATTGTGCTGATTGCTTCCCTGCTGATTATCCAGTTTTACGTGCTGCAATACCGCTGGTGGGGGATTGTATTGTATACCATTCTGCTGATCATTCTTCCTCTGCTGCAGATCCTGCGTAAATTATACCAGGCAACAACGATCGGTAATTATCATCGATTGAGTTCTTTGATTAAAGGGGTGATGCTTGCCGGCATTTTGTCAATGATCTTTTTCAAATTATATACTTCATGGATCATATAATCCTTGCTTCTCAGTCGCCGAGGCGAAAGCAGCTATTGGAATGGGCCGAAATTAAATTTGATGTGATCGTAAGTGATTCCGATGAATCCTATCCTTCCGGGTTGACTACCGAGCAGGTTGCTTTGCATATTGCGCGAATGAAGGCTTTATCGGTAAAAGGAAAGTTGAACAAGGGGGATACAATTATCGCTGCCGATACAATTGTTGTACTGGATAATGAAATAATAGGTAAGCCGGGCAATAAGCAGGAAGCCATAAATATATTATCCAGCCTATCGGGCCACAGGCATCTGGTAATTACCGGGGTAATCATATTGAAAGATGAAAAACAAATCGCTTTTACTGATACCACGGAAGTCTGGTTTTATGAACTGAGTCCTGACCAGATTGATTTTTATGTCGAAAAATATAAACCGTACGACAAAGCCGGAGCCTATGCTATCCAGGAATGGATTGGAGTAATAGGAATAAAATGCATCCGCGGTGATTTTTATAATGTGATGGGGCTGCCGATAAGCAGGGTGGTTCAGGAATTGAAGAAACTTGACCATTGAGCTACAATTTATTTGGCAGCACCGTATCAAAGCACATAATATAGGGTGAAAAACCCCTTCATTTGCCCGATGGCATTAGTAACTTGAAGCGTTCAATATGGTGAACCTTCAAACCTTATCCATGACGGAAAAGCTGCTTCAGTTCATCTGGCAATTCAGGCATTTTAATCAGCATCCGCTTCATCTTGAAAGTGGCGAACAGGTTCTGATTCTTTCAACAGGATTTCTGAACTCAAATCAGGGGCCCGATTTTCTGCAAGGCAGGATTAAAATTGAGGATACCATATGGATAGGAAATATTGAATTACATCTCAAATCCTCAGACTGGAAAAAACATGCACATGAAACGGACAGCAATTATACAAATGTCATTCTGCATGTAGTTTGGGAATACGATTCGCCCATTCCTGAAAAAAATATTCCTACACTGGTACTTCAGCAAAACGTTCCCAAAGTATTACTCGAAAAATATAAAGAATGGATGGAATCCCCGTCTGTTATTCCTTGTAAAAAAAATATTTCTCAGGTGAATGAACTGGTATGGATTTCCTGGAAAGAACGAATGCTTGCAGAAAGGCTGGAAAGAAAATCAATTCGAATCAAAGAGTGCCTGCATCAAAATAACGAACACTGGGAAGAAACCCTGTGGTGGCAGATCGCAGGCAACTTCGGAATGAAGATTAATTCATCAGCTTTTGAAGCCATTGCCAGAAGCCTTCCCATCCAGATTCTGGCCAAACATAAAAACCAGATACACCAAATTGAAGCGTTGCTTTTTGGGCAGGCGGGTTTGCTTGCTCCCAATAACAGGGAAGCCTATCCGAAGATGCTTTTTAAAGAATACCAGTTTCTGAATCGCAAATATCATCTGGCTCCTGTTTACGAACCGGTTCATTTTCTTCGTATGCGTCCCGGAAATTTTCCGACGATCCGTCTCGCACAATTGGCCATGCTCATTCATATGTCGTCTCATTTGTTTTCAAAATTCAAGGAAATAAAAACAACTGCCGAAATCTGTCAACTATTGACTGTTACCGCAAACGATTACTGGCATCAACATTATGTCTTCGACGAGATTTCCTCATTCAAAAAGAAAACACTGGGCAGGCAAATGACTGATAATATAATCATCAATACGATCGTGCCCATAATGTTTTGTTATGGATCCCTGCATGCTGATGAAAACTGCAAAACCAAAGCCCTGAACTGGCTGGCTGAAACAGCCACTGAGCAAAATGCAATAATTGACAGCTGGAAACAAATCGACATTTTACCAGAAAATGCATTCGATTCCCAGGCGCTCCTTGAATTAAGAACTCAATATTGCGACGAAAAAAAGTGCCTCGAATGTGCGATCGGAAATAACTTATTGAAAAAAGCCAACCTGCCCGGAGAATAACGAAACTTTGTTAAAGACGCTATTGAAAGAGTCTGTTATTTATTTGTTATTGGCCAGTACTTCCGCTGCGTTCCAGTTAAATGCCACATCCACTTTAATGTCCTGGTTGATGCTGTATCTGACGGGACAGGTATGTGCTGCTTTTTCAAGAATTGCCTGCTGTTTTTCGTTGGTAATAAGGTGAGCGGGGAAATGAAAAGTTAAATTGATACCCGCAATTTGCCTCGGGTCGGAGCGCATAATTTTTTGTATCTCAATTTTTGTTCCTTTCAGATCCACATTCATCTCACGGGCCCTCATTCCCATTATGGTAAGCATACAACTCCCCAGCGCTGTAGCCACAAGGTCTGAAGGGGAAAAACGCTCTCCTTTTCCATGATTGTCAGTCGGAGCATCAGTTTCGAAAGAGTTTCCGGATTGAAGGTGCGTAGCAACCGTTCTTAGCTCTCCATCGTAAATAACAATTGAAGTCATTATTTTTTATATAAATTTACAGCAGTTAAAACAAATCGGTTACCAGTGAAGAAATTTTTTCTGATCGCACTTACCTGGATGATCATTACAAACCTGATAGCCCAGGATAGCAATCCACCCCCGACTCCGGATAATACTGCGAGAAACAGGAAGGCCGAAAAGAGGCAAAGGATCAATAACATGTTGAAAATGGAGGAGGAAGGCGATCTGATCTTTAATAAGCATAGCATATTTGGAATCAAACTGGCTACTGACGGATATGGTATATCCTATGAAAAAGGAAAGTACAAAACCAATCATCGTACCTTATTATATCAATTCGAGTTGAATGAGAAAAAAAGCCCCAAGGATCATAAGGTTGCTGCCGGATATAGTGGTGGGTACAGTTTTAATTCTGTAGTTGTCGGCAAACTGAATAATTTTTATCAGTTGAAAGCGGCTATTGGTCAGCAACACCTGATTGGCGGTAAGGGAAACAAAAACGGCGTCGCAGTCACTTTCTTATACACAGGGGGTCTTTCACTGGGAATACTGAAACCCTATTATGTCGACGCAACAACTCAGAATCAGGATAGCAGTTTCAGAAGCAAATATCCAACTGTTCTGGACAGTAACTATTTTGTGGTTGGCGCTTCAGGTTTCACCGTTGGTTGGAATAAGGTCACATTCAGACCAGGTTTAAATGCAAAAACAGCCATGCGATTTGATTATGGAAGGTTCAACCAAACCATTACTGCTATTGAAGTAGGAATCACCGGTGAATTTTATTTCACCAAAATACCAATGATGTATCTCGTTCCCGAAAAACAATTCTTCTTCAACGCGTATATGAGCATCATGTTTGGCCGGCGAAAGTGACGGACTTTGATATTATATTTTGCATGATTTAATTTAGATTTCTTCTTCACTGCTTTTATTCGCTGTTCCGGGCATATTCCGAACTTGCATCAATCTTTTCATTTTCTTTTACTTCATGTATTTTTTCTTCGTATAGTCTTATATACTTATTTTGGATTGATTGCATCTGCAATTTTTCATAAAGTTCCATCGAAACATAATAATAATCTATAATCACAACCCACGACAATTTTTCTGCGTTTAGCAAGGTTTCTGCTTCTTCCTGGACTTTCCTCGCCCATACAAGTTCATCGGTTTTGGTTCCTATATGGATCAGTTGATTTTTTACTGTTAGTATCCGGAAACTATCTGTCGTTGTTCCCCAATATGCGAGTGAGAGATTGGCATAGTAAAGAGCTGAGTCATATTTTTTTTCCAATGAATAAACTTTTGACAAATTGAGCCCAGACACAGCCACGCCAAATTGCATATTGTTGAACGAGTACAGTTTTATGGCATATAATATTTCATTTTTTGCGATTAAAAAATCGCCCAGGAGCCCCAGCATCAACCCTTTAAATTTATGCAGGTTGGCTTCATTGCCCGTATCTTTTATTGTTATCCAGATTGACAAGGCCTGATCGATATACTTAAGTGCTTGCCTATAGTCATGATGATATTCTGCCAAAGTGAATCCATGGCCTTGAATTTGATATACGATTTGCCCCGACGCTGCTTTTTCAGCATAGAGATTAATTCTTTCATGGATAGAATCAGGCAGAGATTGGGCATTCGAATGGAAAAATAAAAAAGAAAAAAAAGATTTGCCAGGATTCTCATATCATTCATATTAGGGCTTTCTCTGCAAACTGATAGGTCATCATTCGTCTTTGCTTCGCATACGAATTTATTTACTGTGCATCTATCGTCCCTGATCACAGGTGTTAACCTTAATTTAAATTGCTAAGACCTGGTTTCTGCTTCTTCTTTTAAATTACCCAAACTGATGTATTTTTGCAGCGGAAGTCACATGGCAACGCGGGGTCTTACAAAGACCGCACAGTAGCACGAATTCAGAGACCCAACAATCAATTATCACGATTGTTATGGGTTAGGCAGGAATGAATTTAATTTATGCAGGAATCAACGGTTATTACGAATTCTCCACAAACTCAGTCTGTCAAAAAACCAGACTGGCTCCGAGTCAAACTTCCTATTGGGGAAAGTTACAAGCATGTGCGCAACCTTGTGGATCAGCATAAACTGCATACGATCTGCGAAAGCGGCAATTGTCCCAATATGGGCGAATGCTGGGGCGCCGGTACTGCCACATTCATGATTCTGGGAAATATTTGTACCCGCAGTTGTGGTTTTTGTGCCGTAGCAACTGGACGGCCTGAAGCGGTGGATTGGGACGAACCTCAACGTGTAGCCGAAGCTATTCATTTAATGAAAGTAAAGCACGCAGTGATTACTTCAGTTGACCGTGATGAGCTGAAAGACGGTGGAAGCATCATCTGGCAAAACACAATCCGGGCAGTAAAGGCACTGAATTCTGACACCACATTAGAAACCCTGATTCCCGATTTCAAAGCTGAGAAAGAAAATATCCAGCGTGTCATTGATGTCGCACCCGAAGTAGTATCGCACAATATTGAAACTGTTGAGCGATTGACCAAACAGGTAAGGATCCAGGCTAAATACTGGCGCAGCATGGAAACCCTGAAAATTCTTAAAGAAGGAAAGATGCGCACCAAAAGCGGTATCATGCTTGGCTTAGGGGAGCGTAAAGACGAAGTTGTGCAGACACTTCGGGATCTTGCCGCAAGTGGCGTTGATGTGGTCACTATTGGTCAATATCTTCAACCCACAAAACAACACCTGCCAGTCAATCGTTTTGTGCACCCCGACGAGTTTGCTGAATTCCGGGAAATTGGATATGAGCTTGGGTTTGATTATGTCGAAAGCGGGCCATTGGTTCGCTCATCGTATCACAGCGAGCGTCATGTATTTCCAGGATATGGAAGAAAGCAATGGCTTAACCAGCGGCAATGGAACAAAATTGGGTAGTGTCTCAATTTGAAATAAAATAACCACAATAGGCACATAGGATCATAGGGACATATAGGCATTCTTTATCAAGTCATTTTATGTGAATCTATGTGACTATGTATCCATCCCGCAGCCGGCGGGACAAGTTGTAGTAAAAAATTCAAATTGAGAAACTGCCCAAAATTGCCTGAAACCGGCAATTGACAAACCCTCCAAAAAGAGTACGTATTGATAAGAAAGCATCTGCATTCCTTTTTTTTGCTATTATTTTATCCTGTTTTTACTTTCTCACAGCTTTCCTGGGAGAAAGCAGATTCCAGATTTGGCCCGCTTCCGTCCTCTCTGCATGTGTTCAGGACCAACAACACATTGGACAGCGCTCCATGTATCGCTTATTATGCATCGGTTGTTCTGAAAGACAAAAATCTTTTATTCAGCACCCAGGTATCTAACGGAAATCCGTATACGCCAGATCAATATTTTCAATCGGAGAAGCAACCATTGCTCATTGTGAATGCAGGCTTTTTTTCCCTCGAAACAGGGGAGAACCTAAGCGCGGTGATAAGAAACGGGAAACAGGTGGCTTATAATGTCAACTCATTGAAAGGAACAGGCGCGGATTCCATGCTTTATTATTATCCGACCAGAAGCGCCATAGGCATCAACAGGAAAAGACATGCCGACGTAGCCTGGATATTTGCTGATTCCCTCCGACGCCGGCCTTACGCTTTCGAGAAAGCCCCGGTGATTGCAAAAGGCGCAAGTCCCAATCCCACCGTTTTTGATTTGAAAGAAATCGAATGGCAATGGTGGGAAATGAGGACGGCAATAGGAGGTGGCCCGGTACTGATTCATGATGGCCAAATATGGATCACCAACAAAGAAGAGCAGATGTTCGTAGGGGAAGAAAATGAGAAACAACCCCGAACAGCCATGGGGTACACACGTGATGGTCGCTTAATCGTCCTCGTTATACAGGGCAGGTCTCCCGGAATCGCTGAGGGAGCCACGCTCATCCAGGAAGCGCAAATATTGAAAGACCTGGGCTGCTATGAAGCGCTGAATCTTGGAGGCGGAGGTAACAGTTGCATGCTCATTAACGGAAGGCAAACCATTGAACCATCAGATAAATCCGGACA
>Ga0335076_10001247_pt1 | contig 24607 bp, 22 predicted proteins | sample Lox_Sample_25_FD_206717 | JGI IMG/M metagenome (GOLD analysis project Ga0335076, IMG submission 206717) | Soil microbial communities from Loxahatchee National Wildlife Refuge, Florida, United States - Lox_Sample_2.5 | ecosystem: Environmental > Terrestrial > Soil > Wetlands | place: USA... | reverse complement strand
GGGTCCTGACGACGCGTCGATCCTCCTCGCGCGCGACCCCCTGGGCCGGCTTCCGCTGAAGCCGGTCGGGAGCGCGCCCGACCTGCGCCGCGCGGGTGAACTGGTATGGGCTCCTTCGTCTCCGCACGTTCCAATCGACTCCACCGCGATTTCCGATAAAGAGAAACCATACTCCCTGTTTCTGGCGTTGGCAAGTTTTTGCTGCGACGTCGGTGATCGTTATCCCGACGACCGCGGGTCGAAACCCGGGGCGACGCGGCGATCCAGGGAACGCGGAGGTTCTCTGGATCGCTTTGCTCCGCTCGTCATGACGCGTCTGGTTCTACCAAAACGCAACCTGCCTCAGGGGGTGAGTTCAAGGATCAGGTTGACTGGCGTCTGCGCGGCGCGCCTCAGGCTGGAAAACCCGGCCTCCCGCGTCACCTTGCGCAGGCGCTCTTCGCCCGCCTGAGCGCCGAGGCCGAGCCCGACCTCCTGCGACAGCGAGTTCGGCGTGCACGCCATGGCCGAAGCGGCGTAGTACATACGCCCGATCGAGTTGAGGTTTTCCTCGAGCCGATCGCCGGCGTAGGGCTCAACCAGCAGCACCTTGCCGTCGGACTTGAGCGCCTTGCGGCAGCGCGCGAGCGCGCCAACCGGATCGCCGAGATCGTGCAGGCAGTCCATGAAGCAGATGAGGTCGAAGTCCCGGCCGTCGAACTCGGTCGCGGCCTTGACCTCGAAGGCGATGTTGCCCGTCACGCCCTGCTCGGCGGCGCGCTCGCGCGCGGCCGCTATCGACGCGTCGTGATAATCGAGGCCGATGAAGTTCGACTTGGGGAACGCCTGCGCCATGACGATGGTCGAGGCCCCGTGTCCGCAGCCGATGTCGGCGACCCGGGCGCCGCGCTTCAGGCGCTCGACAACACCGTCAAGCGCCGGCAACCACTCGCTCACCAGATGGGCGCGATAGCCGGTGCGGAAGAAGCTCTCCGTGCCGCAGAACAGGCGATGGTTGTGCGCGTGCCAGCCCAGGCCTTCGCCCGACCGGAAGGTTTCGACGATCTGGTCTTCGTCGAGCCAGAACGAGGCGGCGACCTCGAACGCGGACGCCATGAAAATAGGGCTTTTGTCGACCGCGAGGACCATCGTCTGCGCCGGCGTCAGCGCGTAAGTCCGCCTCTCCGGATCGTAGGCGACGTAGCCCCCGGCGGCCTGGTTGGCGAGCCACTCGCGGACATAGCGCTCGCGCACGCCGGTCGCTTCGGCGAGGGCCGTCGAGGTGCAGGCGCCGAGGCCGGCCATCGCCTCATAGAGGCCGAGCTTGCGCCCCACATTGACCAGCACTCCCGAGAAAGCGGCGCTGAGGTCGGTAATGACCTGGCCGATGAAGGCTTCGACCTCGCTCGGCGCAGGCGGTGGCGTAAATTGGTTCATGACGAGTCCCTTTGCGTTCAAATGGAGCGACCGGAGGCGGCCGCTTTCTGCGCCGCCCGTGATAGTCGGCAAAGGGAGGGTGGTCTTGATATACTCCGCCAAAGCCTTGCGAGATCGCGACAATGACGACGGAAAGACGCGCCGCGTCCAAGCTCGCCGCGCCAACCATCAATCTGGCCAGCCTCGTCTTTGGCCTCGACGCTTACATGCGCTCGCGCGGGGCCGACCCGGGCGTCGCCCTGCGCCGCGCTGGTCTCGAGCCCGGCGACCTGACCACTCCCGATCGTCGCGCGCCGCTCCTGCGCTATCTGCAGCCTTTGGAGATCTGCGCTGATGTTCTGGCCGATCCGCAATTCGGCCTGAAGTTCGGCGCCCAGTACGAGCCGAGACACGCCGGCGTCGTCGGTAATATCGCGCTCGCTTCGCGCACGGTCGGCGAAGCCCTCGAAGCGGTCGGACGCTACCTGCCGACCATGGTCGACGCCACCGTGCACGGCGTTGAAGTCAGCGACGGGATCGCGTTTGTCTACTCCTACTATATCGACCCGCTCATGATGTCGTACCGGCAGAAGGGCGATTGGGCGATCGCCTTCCTGTGCAACCTCATGCGCGTCGGGCTCGGCGATCCGCGCTGGACCCCGCAGGAAGTCGTGCTGCCTCAGTTGGCGGAAGAAACGCCGGCGCAGCGCCGCGCCCGCGCGGAGATCATGGGCGACAACATCCAGGCCGGCCATCCCTGGGCCGGGATACGGTTTGACGCCGCCCTACTCAAGCGGCCGATGGCGACGGCCGACGCCATGATCGAGAGGCTAATGCGCCATTATGGCGATCTTCGCCTCGCCGCGCTGCCGGAGCAGCGCGATGAGATCGAGCAGCTGCGGCGCGAGATTGCCCGTATCCTGGTCAAGGGCGAAACCGGCATCGAGGGCCTCGCCAGTGCGACCGGCGCCTCAGTGCGGACGCTGCAGCGACGGCTGAAGGATGCCGGCGTCAACTACAGCGATCTGCAGAACGACGTGCGCAAGACGCTGGCGTTGAACCTCCTGGAGAACGAGACTCTGGCGCTGGGTGAGATCGCCTTTTCGCTCGGCTACTCCGAAGCCAGCGCGTTCAATCATGCCTTCCGGCGCTGGGTTGGCCAGTCGCCGGGCAATTATCGTCGGCTGCGCGCGCGTCATGTCAAATCCGCAGCAGCTGTGCAGGGTTGACCCCGGCCATTCGCCGGTCGGAAAAAGACAAATGATTTTCGCTTTATGAAAATCCCGCTATGATCGCTATTGCTGTCGACGCTGAGACGTCGCCGCCCTACCGGCAGAGCGCGCTCGCGTTGGCCGTCCAGCGGCCGAAGCCGCTCGCGATCATGTTGCGGATCACGGCGCAGACGTAAGTCCGCTCCGCCGCGGGATTGTCGGGCCCGGCGTTGTAACGCGCGACCGCGAGCGTCCAGTTGCCTTCCTCGGCGCGCAACGTCTTCAGGAACCGGGCGGCGTAGTCGACATTGCGCGCGGGATCGAACATCTCGCTCACCGAGGTGAAGTCGGCGCCGTGCCAATGATGGTTGATCTGCATGCAGCCAATGTCGATGAGCTTGGCGCCGTGCGCCTTCGCGCGGGCAAAAGTCGCCATCGCCTCGGCGAGCGTGGCGGAATGAACGTCCCTGCCGTCGATGTTCATGTCATAGGGGCTGAGCTCGCCCTTTCGCCCGGTTTCGGTCAGTCCTACGGAATAGAGGACGTTGAGCGGCACATCGTTGATCGTCGCCGCGCGGGTCATCTCCCGCTCGCACTGAAGCCGCTCCTCGGCATGGGCGTGACCGGCGCTAGAGGCCGCGATCACGATAAGCGCCGCGCCGAGACGAACCCGCGTCGCTCGAGCCGCCTTGCCCGCCCGCGCTTCGTCCCGCCAGGTTGCCCCCCGACGCCGAGCCTTCATCTGTGGACGCTCCATATCCGTTCGCATTCGCATCGGCGTTCGCGCCCGTCTGCCTGACAATGAGCGAGTCGAGCGGCTGGCCGATCGCCGCCAGGCGGTCGGCGATCGCGTCGCGCGCGCCTTCGATCGATCCCGCGGTCTGAGAGCTCGCGGCGCGAACGACGACCGAGAGCTTGTCGCCCGCGAGCCGCATCGTCATCGAGACGTCTTCGAGGCCAGCCGGCGAAAGATCAACGTCGATCTCCTTGATCGACGACGCCGCTGGCGCGGGCGCCGCGCTCGCGGTCGGCGTGACATCGGCCGCCGCCGCGTCAATCGGCCCTGGCAATGACGGGCTCGCGGCGCCCGACGGCGCAGCAAATGCGCTTGCCTGCGGGGCGGGCTGCGCTGTGGATTGGGCTGGATCGGCCGGACGGCCGTCCGCCGCCTTGTCGCCCGGATCGGTCTTGGCCGGGGCGGGGGCAGGACCCTGAACCCGAGCAGAGGCGGTCGCTGCGACTTCGGACTTCCTCCCACCGTGGATGAGATCCTGTGCGGCAGCTCGGATTGGGGTGGCAGCTTGGCTTGCGGAGGAAGCCGCTCCGCGAGGGGCGGCCGGGGCCGGCGGCTCGCTCGAACCGGATGCTGGGCCCGGGGTGGCCGCCGGGGCGGCTGTTCGAAAGCTGGCGCTTTGTGAGGACGGCGCCGACTCGCGCGTGAGATTTCGGGCTCGGGTTGCGAGCTGCGTCTGCCCCTTCGGCCGGTTTCCGGTTTCGCCGGCGGCCGCCGCAAGCAAAGGCGCATCGGCCGCTGGCGGGTCGGCGGCCAGCGCGCTGTTCGCACCGGCGAGGCTTGAAGTCGCCAGCGCCAAATGAAAAGTACGCTGGCCGGTGAGGGCAGCGGCGGGTTTTGCCAGCTCGACGGCCGCTGCGATCGACGCGCCGCTCGTCGCGAGGTTCGCGCCCTTGGCTGGCGCCGGTGCGGCCGTGGACGCTTCGGCGCCCTGGCTCGCGCGCACCTCCGCCATGAAGGCGGACGAGGGCGGCGCGAACGGCGACCCCAAGAGGAGGCCGCCGGCGTCCAGCGTGGAATGTCCCTTCGGCTTGGTTGTCGGCCCATCGCCTCTCCGCGGGTCGCTTAAAGTCTGCGATCCCTTTTCGGCGACGGACGACCCTGATTTCGCGGCGGCTGCGGGAAGCGAATCGAGCATGGCCGCGAAAGCGAGGCGGTCAGCCGTGGCCTGCGGCGGCGTCCGCAGCGCTGGCGCGACGACCTGGGCGGCGACAGGGGCCGCGGCAGGGGCGGTCATCGCCCGCCTCCGCTCTCGACAGGGATAAGAGCGGCGGTGCGATCGAGCGCAACGCGCGCGCGCTCGATAGTCAGCGCCGGGCCGTTCTCCTTGTCCTTGGCGCCATCGTCGAGCGAGGCCGCCGAAGAAGAAATGAAGCCGGTTTGGGGAACGATCCGCAGCTCTGAGGCGACCCGCCGGACCGCGGCGAGCAGATTGGAGTCGGCCCGATCGAGCTTGGAGGCCACGATCGTCCGCAAATCCGCGGCCGCCACGTCATAGGCGTCGGAGAACATTCGGCTCGCCGCGAGATAGAGCCGCGCGCGCATCGCCTCCGGGCGGTCCGCGCCCGCGCCCTCGAGCGCCTCGGTCGCCGCGGCGGCGGCGCTGGCGAATCGCCCTTCGACGACGGCGCGCTCGGCGAGGTTCAACAGGAAGTCGCGGCGGACGGCGGGTGGCAAGGCCTCGACCGCCCGCGACAGGAGCTTATAGTTGTCCAGATCGTCGGCGAGGCCGAACCGGGCGATTGTGGTCGCGAGATCGCGAAAGAAGTCGGCAGCGTAGAGCGACGCCGCGAAGCGGGTCGCATATTGCCTGGTCAGCATCGCCGTGCGCTCGACGTCCTTGGCCTCGGCCACGAGCGTGATCTCGCGCCTCAATGCCGCTTCCTCGACCAGTCCGCCGGGCTGAAGCAGGCGCGCCCAGTCGAGAAGCCCGATCGTCGCCTTCGCGTCCCGCTTGGTTTCGAGCACCGAACGGGCGAAGGCGACCTCGCCCGCAAGGCGCGCGTCGAGGGCGTTCAGATCTTGCTTGCCGAGCAAGGCGACCGCGTCGGTCTCGTGATTGGTGACATAGGCGAGCGCGCCCAACGCGAGCGGCCGCTCCGACTCCACGACGGCGTCGCCTTTCAGGAGCGCCGCGGCGTCTGCGAGCGATCCGCCGCTGAGTATGTAAATCACCAGCGAATCGGCGTCACGCCGATCTTTCCAGGTTTCCGGCGGCGCCGCCGCGATCGCCGCGCCGATCATCTTCAATTGATTGAGCTCAGCCGGGTAGGCGGCTTTGTCGCCCTGCGCGATCCGGAGCTGAATCCGCTGCAGGTCGTCGACCATGTCGACGAGATTGGCAGGAGCGGCGAACGCCGCGGGCGCGAGAAGCGCGAGCGCGGCAAAGGTCCAAGCGCGCCGGAGCACGATCACGGCGTGGGCTCGCGGACGAGAATTTCGATCCGCCGGTTCTCGGCCGCGAGCGGATGGGAGGGATCCTTGAGATGGCGGTCGGCGTATCCTTCGATCCGCTCGAACCTTTTCTCCGTGAGCCCGCCGCGGGTGAGCATGTAGTAGGCCATTTGCGCCCGCGCCGACGACAGCCGCCAATTGTCGTAAGTCGCCGACCGGTACGGGCGAGCATCAGTGTGCCCCCGCACGACGATCGCGCCGGGCATGCTCTGAAGGCTCGCGGCCACGGCGTCCATCATCTTGAGCACGCGTCGCTGCGGCTCGGCGGAGCCGATGGCGAACATCGCGAAATTCTGCCGGTCGGTGAGGCTGATCAAGATGCCTTCCTCAGTCGCCTCGACGTCGAGTTGAGGTCCCTGGTTCGCCGGCGCTTCGCCCGCGAGCCGCTTCTTAAGGTCGGCGAGCAGGTTGGACGCGGCGGACTTGCGTGCTTCGGCCGCGTCGGGTGCGGGCGGATAGGCCGACGGCGGGGCTGCCGCTCCGGCCGGGCTGGGGACAGGCGCTGGCGCGACGTCGGGCGCGCCCGGCCCTGCTTCCGGCGTGGGTTCGTCGCTGGGCGCGGCGGTCGGCGGCGCCCCGGCGTCGGACCGCACGACGGTGGCCGCCTGGTCGCTTCCCAGCGGACGGAATGGATCGCGAAGCGCCTCGTCAGCGCTCGGTCCAACCTCACCGTAGCCGTTGAGCGCTGCCGAAGGATCGATGCGCGGTCCCGGCGGCGGCGCGCCGGCGATCTTGTCGAGGCTCGCGGGGGGATCGCTGAAGAGTTCCTGTTCCGACATCGTCGGGTAGGGCCTCGCCGGGTCCGGCGGCGGCTCAGGCGCCGAAGCCCGCCCCTGTTCGGCTTGCGCCGACGCTTTCGCCGGCGCGCCCTGGTCTGCTGTGCCGCCGGCGGATTCGCCGCGCTCGGGCGAAGGTTTCTCGGCGCTGGGCGGGGCGGAGTCCGAGCCCGGCTGGTAGGCATCCTTTTCCGGGACGCCATGAATGCCTTTTTGCGCTTTCGCCGGCTCCTCCACCTTCACCGGATTGAAGTAGCGGGCGATGAGCGTCTTGGTGTTCTTGTCGGTGGCGCTAATGATCCAGAGCACGAGGAAGAAGGCCATCATCGCGGTCATGAAATCGGCAAAGGCGATCTTCCACGCGCCGCCATGATGCTCGTCCTCATGCGAGCCGCGGCGCCGGACGATGACGATTTCCGGATGCTGCGCAGCCATCGGCCGTTCAGTCGGCGAAGGGCGCGAGCAACTCGGCCCACGGGCGGAGCGCAGTCGTGATTTGAGTCGCGTTGGCCTCGACGAGGACTTCGGGTCCCTTGTCGTCGACATAGGCGATCTCGACCGGCAGATCGGCGATGCGTTCGCGTAAGCGCGCAAGCACCCGCTCGGGTCCGCGAATCGTCATCAACCTCGGCTGGCCGGCGGCGCTTAGCCTGATGATCGCCTTGGTCAATTCGTCCACGGCGCACTCGACCAGGCGCCTTTCCAGAAACGGCGCGAGGATGCGGGCGACCGTTGCACCAATCTTGCCCTCGATCTCCTTCAGTCCGGAACGGATCGCGCCTTCGAGCCTCGTGTATTCGCTGCGTTCGAACTCAAGCCGTTCCGAATCCGCCTCCTGCCGCATGGCCGCGAGTTCCGCGGCGTGGCGGTCACGAGCCTCCGCCCGCCCCTCGGCGAGGCCTTCCTCGCGTCCGCGCGCGTGCGCTTCGGCGAGCCTGATGGCGATATCCTCCGGCTTGACCGTTTGGCCCCCCGTCGGCCCCGCGGAGGCGGCAAGCGGAAGCGCCTTCCGCTCCCACGGCGTGCGCCGGCGAGCGTCCTTCGCTTCCGTTTCGCTCGCGCCCACCGGGTTCGCCAGGGTGAAGGCCGGCCGCGGACGCAGCTCGGCGCTCTGGGCGCCCGGCAGACTTCGGGGACGAAACGGCGAGCCTTCGGGGCGCGGAGGCGGCTTTTCGGCTGGCGCGCCGCCGAGATGATCGAGATAGTCGGCGATCGATAAGGGCTTCATCCGTTCGCTCCTTGACGAATCCATTGTTTGAGAATCGCGGCCGCGTGGTTTTCATCGAACTCGATTAGCTTCTGCAGCTTGCGCTCGGGCCCGTTGTCGCGTCGCGCGAGCAGCGCCTGCAGAAACGCATCGCGGCCCGAATCGGTCTCGATGAGGATGCTCTCGGTCGGCGAGCCGTCGTTGTCCGGCGCCCCCAGCGCGGGGGTCTGGTCGCCGACCAAGCGCCGCGCGTCGCCGGTCGCGGCAATCCGCGGCGGAGCGAGCGCCATTCTGAGCGCCGGCCGCACCCCAAACCAGAGGACCATCGCGGCGACCGCGACGATCGCGCCGGCGTTGGCGATCGTTCCGGTCTGACGAGCGAGAATGTCGATGAGCGAGGGACCCGGCGCTGGGTCGAGGTCGCGCGACGAATCGATGAAATCGACCACCGAGACCGTGACCGCGTCGCCGCGCTGGCGATCGAGGCCGGCGGCCGATGCGACGAGCTGCTCGATCTCGCGGACTTGGCTCGCGACCGCCTCGGGCGACGGCTTGTCGCCGGCCGAGGCTGTGAGCGCGGCGCGGTTGAGCAGCACCGCGACCGAGAGCCTGTCGACTGCGAACCCGGCGCTGGTGGTTTCGATCGACTTCGACGAGACCTCGTAGTTGGTGATCTCCTCGCGTTTTTGCGTCTGGTCGTTTGACTGCTTCGATTCGCCGCCGCCGCTTTTGGGCTTGGGAAGGTTGGCCTCGACGCCCGCGGCCTGCTCGCCGGCGGCGTTCTGCGAACTCTGCTGTTCCTTGGTCACGCGCACCGAGCGTTCAACGCGGCTATCAGGGTTGTAGATCGTCTCGCTCGTTTGCGTCTTGTCGGCGTTGAGCCTGGCCGCGACCGAGATCTGAAAGTTGCGCGTGCTGAGGTAAGGCGTGAGCGTCCGGGTGACGTTGTCCCGGATTTCCTGCGACACTTCCTTCTCGAGCGCGAGCAGATTGTCCGGCGACTTCTCGATCGACTCGGCGCCGCAAGCCAGGAGGCGGCCGTCGACGTTCAGCACGGTCACGTCGTCGAGCTTCATCCCGGGAACCGCAGAGGCGACGAGGTGGCGGATCGCCTGGCCGGTTGCGCGGTCGTCGCCGCCGTCGGTCCGGATGACGACGGAGGCCGAGGAGGGTTGGTGTTCGCGTCGGAAGGATCCTTGGTCGGCCAGCACGATATGCACGCGCGCCGCCTTGACCGTGCGCATCATTTGGATCGTGCGCGCAAGCTCGCCTTCGAGCGCGCGCAGCCGCGTGACGTCCTGCATGAACGAGGTCAGCCCGAGCGAGCCCAGCTTGTCGAAAAGTTCGTTGCCAACGGCGCCGCTGCGCGGCAGGCCTTTCTCAGCCAGGATCATCCGCGCGGCCGCCGTCTGTCCGGCCGGCGTCAGGACGACCGTGCTCTCGGCATTGACGTCGAACGGCACGCCGGCCTCGCGCAGCGCGGCGCCGATGGCCGCGATATCGTCGCGGTCGAGCCCCGAATATAGCGTTTCCATCGTCGGACGGCTGAGGTAATAGCCCGCTGCCCCGGTGATGGCGAAAGCAGCGAGGCCAACGAGAGCGAGCACGCTCAGGCGCCGAACGCCAAGCCCCTGCAAATTCGTCCACAGCCGTTCGATTTGCGCCAGCAGGTTCGTCGCCACATTCGAGCCTGAATGATGAATTCGCGGCAGCCATCGTCGGCAGCGGAGCTTGCGCCGGCATTGCGGCAGCGCCCTCAGGCTCGCGTCGCGAACCGCTGGGAATTGATTCTCGCTCCGATTAACCGGCCATTAGCGGTTGAACCTTAGTGTCGGCGCCGTCGGGGCGAGGACGCGCGGCGCGCGGAGGCTCCGGCTTAACACGACGGTTAGGCTCCCGAGCGCGAGCCTAAGGGCATGCGGCCAGTCCGTCGTCTCGGTGCGAGTCCGAAATTTCGTCCAATCCTAAACGAACATTTCCGACAGGAGCACCGCCATGAACTCAATTCTGAACAATTCTGCCTCCTTGAGCGCCCTGCAGGCCTTGCAGATGACCCAGCAGGCGCTCTCGACAGTCCAGAACCAGGTTTCAACCGGCCTCAAAGTCGCCACTGCCGCCGACAACTCCTCTTATTGGTCGATCGCAGCCCAGCTCAACGCCGACAGCGGCGTGGTCCAGGCCTCCAATGACGCTCTGTCGCAGGGGCAGTCGCTGCTGGCGACCGCCAGCTCGGCGATTAGCTCGGTCATCACCACTATCAATTCGATCGAAACCGCGCTCACCCAGGCGACCGAGCCGGGCGCGCAAATCGGCAACATCAACACCTCGCTCGCCTCGCTCGGCAAGCAGCTCACCGATGCGGTGAACGCGGCCTCTTTCAATGGCCTGAATGTCCTGAACGGCAGCGTCGCATCGCTGAATTTCGTTTCCGGCTACAACGCCAGCGCGACCGGCGGCAGCATCAACACCATCGCTTTCACCACCCAGGCGCTCTATGGGTTGACGACCGGAACCGGAAACACCGAGTCGACCAGCACGTCCAACGTCACCGACGCGACGGGGATCAGCGAGGCGCAAGCTCTGTGGACCGCCTTCACCGGCAAAACGGACACCATCAGCACGACCACGCCGACGGCTGCCTACGGCGCCGACCTCGCCAACGAGGACACGACCAACCAGGTGTTATCCGTCCAGCATCAGCAGGCCGACGGCAGCTGGGTCACGACGACCTACACGGCGCTCGATGCGAATGGCAATTCGGTGGCCGATGGCGGGACCCCGACCTTCGCCACCGCGGCCGCGTACCGGGTGACCACCACCTTGACGACGCCGAACTCGCAGAATCTGCTGGTCCAGAACGGGACTGACCTCACCAATATCAGCGTCACCGGCGGCTCCGACGCACAAACGGCGCTGACCGCCGTCAACCAGGCGCTTTCGGCGGTCACCAACTACGCCGCGCAGATCGGCGCCACCCAGGACCGGATGACGACGGCGAATACGTTCAACACCGCCTTGATGACGAACTACTCGAACGGGGTCGCCGGCATGGTCGACGCCGACATGAACACGGCGTCGACCCAGTTGCAGGCGTTGCAGACCCAGGAGCAGCTCGGCATCCAGTCCCTGTCGATCGCCAACCAGAACGCGGCGCTCATCCTCAAGCTGTTCCAGTAGAGCCGGCGGGGCCGGCGAGGTCCAGGCGATCTCGTCCGCCGCCGCCCGAACCTAAGATGCGATCGTCGAATTCCCCGCGCGCCGCTTGCCTGTCCCCGGCAAGCCCCACCCCTGAGGCGCGCGGGGAAGCCTGCGTTTGCGGCTGAAGGGAATCGATTCCGCGACTGCGGCGCCGCCAGGCAAAATGGGCGCGCCCGCCTCGCCTGAGGCGACGCGTCCTCGGAGTTATTTCTCGATGCAGTAGCCGAGAAACCGCTTGGAATCGATCGGGTCGAATCCCAGCCGGTGCTTCAGTTTCTTGCGCAGCTTGCTGATGTGGCTCTCGATCACGTTCTCGTCGACGTTCTCGTCGAAGAGTCCATAGACGGCATTGAAGATCTGGGTCTTGCTGACCCGCCGGCCGCGGCAGCGCAGCAAGAATTCGAGGATCCGCCGCTCCCGTCGGGGCAGAGGAAAGGATTCTCCGTTCGCCTCGGGCTCGCGACCGTCGAAATAGACGCGCAATTCGCCGACCGTCACATGCCCCTTCTCGCCGAACACACGCCGGTTGATTGCCCCGACCCGGGCCACGATTTCCCGCACATGGACAGGCTTCCGCAGGACGTCGTCCGCGCCGGCGGCGAACAGGCACAATGTATCGTCAAGCGAATGGCGCTCATTGAGGCAAAGAACCGGCGCGTTCGAGCGCTCGCGAATCAATCGGGAGAGCGCCTCGCGCTCGCCGCAGTCGCCGATAAGAAAAGCCTCGACCGCGTGCATGTCCGCATCGCTGATCTTGCCGATCCATTCGCGAAATTCGGCTGCCTCGATCCCTGCTGAAGAGACGCCTTCACGATCAAAACCGGTGGCGTAGCCTCCCGCTACGATGTTTCGGTCGTCGATAATGATATACATACACTTGCTCCACCGAACCGAGTTGATATTGGGACGCCGTCCGCTACGCCAACGCTTGGATTCAACCGGAACAGAACAAGAATCGCCTCGTTGAGGGGATTTATTGTCACCTCTTACCTAGCGCCTAGATTGTATTGTTAATCTGGATTTATGATTGTTAACTTCCAGCCAAAGGAAAACTTAGTTTGTCGTTGACAAAGCTTTACCGGGGTCGAAAAGTACCCCCAACTTGGTTAACAGCAGATGTATGTCTCTAATGGTTCCATGTATTAATGAAATGGTTAACACAGTCCTAACTCGACGGCGCTTGCGGCGAACGCCCTTCGGTCCCTCTGGCTCCGTGCTTGCTGGGGTCAAGCGCGGGGACTGGCGCGCGAGGCCCCAGGCGGCGATCAGGCTCGGCCGCGAACTCGCCCTGCGCGGCGAGGTCGCCTATTGGGACGTTTCGCCCGAAAAGAAGACTGCCGTCGGTAGACGCGACGATCAACGCCGTGGCGAGCGCAAGCCGGCGCGCCTGCGTTCGGCCAAGCTTCTCGATCTTGCCTATCGTTTCGTCTGCGAAGGCCGGATCTGCGACAGGTCTCGCGACGGCTTGCGCCTCGCGCTGGCGCGCGACATTGGGCTTCCGCCGCGGCTCTCAGTGCATATCGACGAGACCGGCGAGGTGCGCGGCGCAAGCGTCGTCTGGCGGCGCGGATCGACGATCGGCGTTCGGCTGCATGAGGCCGCGCCGCCCCACGCGCTCAAGGCCAGCGACCGGTACGCGCTGAGGCGACGCTACTACGCCGTCCCCGGCTGAGCATGGTCAAGCGTAGCTCTTCTCCTCGATGAGAGCCGAGTTAGCGAACGCATTGATTGCGCGCTTTAGCGCGGCGCGCGCATCGTTTTCGCCATAGACCGATCGCGCGAGCCTGACGAAGCTCGGCCCGAAGTCTCCTTCGCGCTCGCAGGTCCGAATCGCGTCCTCGATGTCCCAGAGACGCGTATTCACCGCGGCCAGTCGATCGGTCAGGAAATTGATCGACGGTTCGGCAGCGCCGTGTTCGTCCGCGAGGCGTTCAAGCGGCGTGAGCTCGCGGCGGACATTGGCGAGTTTCTCCTCCTCGCGAATGCGTTCGGCCTTGATCCTGAGAATGGTGATCTTGTCGATCAGTTCGCCGAGCGAGCAAGGCATTGAGACCACGCGCGGCGCGTCGCGTCGCGAAACGATCGCGGCGATTTCGCGCGCCATGGCCTCAAACACATTGCTCCAGACGCCTCGCTGCGACTGCCGGAAGAGACGCATGGTCGGGTACCAGGGTGAATCGCTCCGTCCGGTCAGCCAGCGCCATTCGGCGTCGCGCTTCAGCGCCACCCAGACCGGCGCGGCCAGCGCTCCCGCCAGATGGGCGATCGAGGTGTCGCAAGTAACGACGAGATCGAGCGAAGTGATCGCCGCCGCCGTGTCGACGAACGCGTCCGGCCCGTCGTCGAAATCCGGCCCCAGCGTCTCGACCCGCATCGACGGCGGCAGAAGGGGAAGCTGCTCTTCGCCCAGCCCCTTCTGAAGCGAAATGAGTCGTACGCCCGCGATTTCGGCCAGCGGCGCAAACGCTTGAAGGGGCATCGAGCGGGCGCGATCGGCTTCCGGGTCGGGGTTGCCTTGCCACACGACCCCGATCTTGAAGCCGGCCAACCCAATGCGCCGGGCCCACATTTCGCGCAGGGGCGGCTCGGCGGCGAGATAGGGGACCGCCGCGGGAATCGTGTCGAGCCGGGTCCGGAAGGCGTAAGGCAGGCTGCTGATCGCGATCTGGGCTTCGAATTCCTCCGTCGGCGAATCGGCAAACCGCACGTTCGCCTTCGACAACAGGAGGCGACGCAGCCTGGGTGGACAGGCGAAGGCCGGCTCGACCCCGGCTGCCTTCATTACCGGCAGATAGCGGAAGAACTGGATCGTATCGCCGAGGCCATGATCGTTGAGCACGAGGACGCGCTCGCCAGCCCGCCCCGGGCCCCTCCAGGTCTCGAACCGCGTCCCGAGCGCCTCACCGAGTGACTTTCCTTTGAGCCAGCGCGCCTCGTATCCCTGAAGACCCCGCTCGAAGTCTCCGAGCGTCAGCATGAGGCAACCCTTGCCCGCTTTCGCCTCGCGGCCGCCGAGCGCTTCCGCCGCCTCGAACTTCGCCAGCGCCTCGGAGAAGCGGCCGAGACTTCGTAAGGCCAGCGCCTGACCGCACAGCGCCGACCCCGAGCGCGGCGCCACGACAGAAGCCTTATGATAGGCGTCGAGCGCCTCTTCAGCGCGATCCAGCTTCAGAAGCGCGTTGCCGAGGTTGACCGCCGCCTCGGGGAAGTCATGGCGAAGCAAAAGCGCGCGCCGGGCCGCTTCGACCGACTCCTCGAGCCGCCCAAGTTCGCGCAATGCTCCGGCGCGACTCGACCAAGCGTCGGCATCGTCGGGCGCAAGGGCTGTCGCCGCTTCGAACGAGACGAGCGCCTCGGCGAAGCGCTGCTCAGCGAAAAGGAGCTTGCCGGCGTTGAGGTGGGCGACGGTCAACGAAGCATCGAGTTCCAGCGCGCGGCGATAGAAGCGCAACGCCGGCCCAGGCTTGCCGCATTCGCCGAGCATGTAGCCGCCCATGCACAGCGCCGCGGCGAAATCGGGCTCGAGCCGGAGAGCTTCATCGAGGAGCTTGATCGCCTCCCCGCGCCGGCGGCCGCGCCACTCGGCGACGGCGGCGGCGTAGAGCGCATCAGGCTCGGATGGGCGAGCATGCACCGGCGGCAGGCCTCACTTTTGGGCGCGAGGCGAAAGGGAAAATTGAAGTTGCGCCCCATGCGGCGCATTAGGGCGTAGCGCTTGCGCGGGCCTTTCCGTGGATCGACCCCGGCGCGGTGGCCCTGTGGCGCCTCAGCCGCCGAGCGAAAACCTGTGCAGGCTCGACAGCAGAACGGTCGAAAACACTTGCGCAGGCTGGCCGGTGAAGGCGTTGAGCGCGCTGCTCAGCACGGAACCGTTCGAACTGATGACGCCAGCGAGAATCGCAGAAGCGCCCGACTGGCTTGAACTTGCGTTGTTCGAGCCGAAAGTCAGGCTCGTGGTCGCGCCGGAGCCCGGCCCATAGGTCACGTCGTACATTGCGGTGAAGCGTTCGGTGAGCTCCTGCAATTTCGCCGAATCCTGCAAATCCGAGATTGGCATGAGCTTGGAGAGCGTCTGCGCCTGGGTGTCGATGTTTTCCGCGCCGGTCGCGGGCGAGAGGCCAAAGATGGTCTGAACCACTTCGAGGAGGTTGGGATCGGCGAGAATGCCGTATTCGCTGGTCACCGTCGGCGCCACGCGCTGAAAATAGAGCGCAAGCCCGACCCCGGCGTTCTGCGCCCCTTGATCGGTTTCGAGTTGCCGCCCGACATAGTCGCTCGTTGTGGTTTCGACCTCGCTCGCCGAGCTGACCGAAGAAGCGCCAGCGCCGACAAAATTGAAAGCCGCGGCAAAAGCCCTCCAGGCTGGGTTGCTAAGGCTGTTGGCGAGACTGTTCGGACTGGAGACGCCGCCTTCCAGCACCTTAGTGATCAGCGCTGTCGACTCGATCTGGTCGCCCAAGCCATAAGCGTCGAGTGCGTAAGACAGAAGCCGGTAGTTGCCGACGAGGTCCTCGATCGACGTGACGGAGCCGATATTGGCCTCATAATAGGCGGTCGCGGATTTCACTGCGGGCTCGGCTGCGGTCATCGCCTGGTACCGCGTCAGATTTTGCGACAGGGCGAGATAGGCGGTTGTGGTCGTCATGGACGAATCGAGCGGCTCGGGCCGAAAGCCGGTTGAGAGCAACGCTCCGACGCTAGCGTCGAAGTCCTGCTCGGGAGTTAATCTGCCCGGCTACGCCGTCCCCCGAATCGCGCCTTTTGTCAGCCGTCGTGACGAATCCGGATGAGGCCTGCCGCCGCAATGAGATCGTCCCCCCGCGCGCCTAAGCCCAGGCGTTCGGCGATATGTCCGGCGAGCGAGACTACCGATTCGGCGCGCATGAACTCGGCGAGAAGGGCGAGCTCGCGCGTCTCGTCCATCGTCTCCGAACCCGCGCGTCCGGCCGTTTCGGCCGGTCTTGGTTTGAGCTCAATCTGCATCGTCGGCGTCCGATCGCTCCGTGGCGGGTCGCCGAATAGTGCCACGATCGGGCCAAGGCGCTGCGTGACGAATTGTTACAAAGTGCAATCCGAAGTGAAGTTCAAAACCGGCGTTGTCAAACCGATTGCAGGGCTTCAACCATGCCGGCGACCCAACGGCGGCTTGCGAGCGCAAGCGTTCGGGAGCGCGCCAGGAGCAACAGCGTGACCTCGGGCAAAGGCGGAAGACTCCTGTCGAGGCAGGGGCTCAGTCCCTCTGGCGCGAGCCCTTCGATCATCGGCATGACGCCGAGACCGGCCGCAGCAGCGGCGGCAAGCACGGCAAAGTCCGAGCTGGTGCAAACTACATCGAATTTTCGACCCTGGGCCCTCAGCGCGCTCGTCGCTGCGTCATGAATGAGCGACCCCTGCGGGGCGACGACGAGCGGCAGCGGCCGACCGACTTCATCACCGTCAAGCGGCCGGCCGAACCAGCCGAGCTGCCCGCGCCATTGTTCGATCCGATGGGGCTCATTTTCGCCGCCGCCAATGACGAAGGCGACGTCCAGCGCATTCTGGCGAAAGGCGGCCGACAGCGCTTGTGAGCTCTCGACCGTCACTTCGAAGGCGGCCGGGGTTTCCGCATCGGCGCGCAGCTGCGCGAGCCGCGGCGCGAGCACGGACGCGAATTCACTCGGCATGCCGATGCGCAAGCCGCCGTTTGGATTGTTGCGGCCCCCGACTTCATCGAGCATGTCGTCATGCAGCCGAATAAGGCGCTTTCCGTAATCGAAACAAACTTGCCCCACCGCGGACATCTCGAAGTGACCGCCCTTCTTGAACAGCGGGGTCTCGACGAGCTCTTCGAGCCGTTTCACCTGGAGGCTGACGGTCGGTTGGGTCCGGCCTAATTCCTCGGCCGCACGGGTAAATCCTCGAGCCTCGACGACGGCGACAAAGGCTCGCAGGATATCAATGGGAATGCCGCGCATGGGGACCCCGAGCCGAGAAGGAATTCGCCGGCCCCTTGTACATCGATTCGCTGCCGCCATAACCATCGCACATGCAATCATTGACGGTTCGAGGGCCGTCGCCCTTGGGTCACCGTAGAGACCCGAGTTGAATTGTCGCAGCCGTCGTCCAGCGTTCCTTCCGCCAGCGACAAATGACCTATCGGCAAGAAGGAGCAAATACTGGCAAGTTGAAGCGCATTCTATTGATGCAAACTTAATGTATCGACTGATCATCTTTGAGGATGGTGATCATCTTAAAGGTAAATAGTGCGATCAATTTGATTACGTATCGGGAATTATTGACAATAAAACGCTTCATGTCACGATTCGCCGCCGTCCAGCGATTCGCCGGACGGCGGCGGCGGCAATCGAAACCGGAACGCGGGGATGCCAATACCCACACTTAGAGATAGCGGCCAGGAAGGCGCGGTCCTTGAAGACGGCGGCCAGGAGCGCGACGTCGAGCCGGTCGAGCGGATCTACTTCTTCGCCGGATGGACGCTTGAGGAAATCGCGCGTGACCTTCTCTGTCCCGCTGGCCGGCGGGTCGACCTGACGTCATCCGAGTTCGATCTGCTCATGGCCTTCGTCCGCGAGCCCGGGCGGCCGTTGTCGAGAGGCGCCCTGCTCCGCGTGCTTCGAGGGCGCGAGTGGACCTATTTCGACCGTTCGATCGACACACTGGTGGCGCGACTGCGCAAGAAGCTGGCGAGAGGCGCCGACCAGCCCCCGTTCGTCCGTTCGGTGCGCGGCGTCGGCTATATTTTCTGCGCCGTCGTCGCCAGGATGAGTCGAGTACAGTCCGCTGCCTGAGGTCCCCCTCGGCGCTGGTCCGATGTGTCCGGGTTCGGGCAGATGTGAGACGGCTCGCGGTCAGGCGAATCCCGCCGCAATGGACTGTCTCAAATGTACTAAGTCCGGACATCCGATTGACGCGCGGCGAAAGCGGCTGCTATCGATGAGCCTTGCCGACGTCCAACCTTCTGGTCTTGAACGAGATCAGCGCCTTCGCAATGATTCGCCTCCACCGCAACGATTTGCCCGCCGATGCGTCATTTGGCGAGGCGGCGGCGATCGACACGGAGACGTTGGGGCTTCAAGTCGGGCGGGACCGGCTCTGCGTCGTCCAGATTTCTCGCGGCGACGGAACGGCCGACATCGTGCAGATCGACCCTGGTCACGCGCGCGCTCCCAATCTCGAGCGGCTGCTCGCTGACCCGAACGTTGTGAAGCTCTTCCACTATGGCCGTTTCGACATGGGCGTTCTGCATCACGCCTTCGGCGTCATGGCCGCGCCGATCTATTGCACCAAGATCGCCTCCAAGATCGCCCGAACCTACACCGATCGCCACGGCCTCAAGGATCTCACCCGCGAATTGCTGGGTGTCGAGATTTCGAAGCAGCAGCAATCGTCGGACTGGGGCGCCGGAGCGCTGAGCGAGGCCCAGCTCGCTTACGCGGCGTCCGACGTCCTCCATCTGCACGCGCTCCGCGAGAAGCTCGACGCCATGCTCGAGCGCGAGGGCAGGGCGCACCACGCGCGCGCTGCTTTCGCCTACCTCCCGGACCGCGTCCGCCTCGATCTTGCCGGATACGAGGCCATGGACGTCTTCTCGCACGATTATCCCTGAGCGATCGCCGACTTCTGCATCGCGACCAGCCGGCCGATGCTGCCGCGCGCTAGCGCCAGCATATTCACAAGCTCGGCCTCGGTGAACGGCGCGCCCTCCGCTGACCCCTGAACCTCGACCAACCCGCCTGCGCCGGTCATGACGAAATTCGCGTCCGTATGGGCGGTCGAATCCTCGGCATAATCGAGATCGATCACCGCTTCGCCGCCGACGATGCCGCAAGAAACGGCGGCCACATGGTCCTTGAGCGGGCTCTCGCGCAGGATCGAGCGGCTCGCCATCCATTGCAGGCAGTCGCGCAGCGCCATCCACGCGCCGGTGATCGCGGCGGTGCGCGTGCCTCCGTCGGCCTGCAGCACGTCGCAATCGATGGTGATCTGCCGCTCGCCGAGGCGCTGCAGATCGACCACCGACCTCAGCGACCGGCCGATCAGGCGCTGGATCTCCTGCGAGCGACCGGAGACCTTGCCCGTCGACGATTCGCGCCTCGTTCGGGTCAGGGTGGCGCGCGGCAGCATCGCGTATTCGGCCGTGACCCATCCTCGCCCCTGGCCGCGCAGCCATGGCGGGGGCTTGTCCTCAAGCGAGGCCGCGCAGAGGACATGCGTTTCGCCGAATCGCACGAGGCACGAGCCTTCCGCATAACGCGCCACCCCGCGCTCGAAGCTCACCGGGCGCATTTCATCGGCGGCGCGTTTGGACGGACGCATGGGCGAGCCTCCCTGATTTAAGCGACTGGCTCTAGCGGCAGACGGGAGCCGAGGCAAATGCGCCGACGGCGCATCCTTTTCGTTGGCCGCGTTGACCATCGGCGCACGCACCAATAGGGTCGCGGCCCCGTGATCCATGACCCAAACGCCACGCCGCCCGCGGAAGACGCGGCGCTCGACCCGACAAGGTCGTTTCAGGGCCTCATCCTTACCCTGCAGACCTTCTGGGCGCGCCAGGGCTGCGTTATTCTGCAGCCCTACGACATGGAGGTCGGCGCCGGCACATTCCATCCGGCGACAACGCTGCGCTCGCTCGGCCCCAAGCCCTGGAAGGCGGCCTACGTTCAACCCTCCCGGCGGCCGAAAGACGGCCGCTACGGCGAGAACCCCAACCGGCTCCAGCACTACTACCAGTATCAGGTGATCCTGAAGCCGAGCCCCGAGAACCTCCAGGAGCTCTATCTCGATTCGCTCGCCGCGATCGGCGTCGACATGGCGCTTCACGACGTGCGGTTCGTCGAGGACGATTGGGAGAGTCCGACGCTCGGCGCGTGGGGCTTGGGGTGGGAATGCTGGTGCGACGGCATGGAAGTGTCGCAATTCACTTATTTCCAGCAGGTCGCGGGTTTCGAGTGCGCCCCGGTGTCCGGCGAACTGACCTATGGGCTCGAGCGGCTGGCGATGTACGTGCAGGGCGTCGAAAGCGTCTACGACATCAACTTCAACGGTCGCGACGGCGCCGAGCGCGTCAGCTATGGCGAGGTGTTCCAGCAGGCGGAAGAGGAATATTCCCGTTTCAATTTCGAGCACGCCAACACGCAAATCCTGTTCCAGCATTTCAAGGACGCGGAAGCCGAGTGCCGCGCGTTGTTGGAGCGGGGAGCGTCAGGCAACCGCCATCTGATGGCGCTGCCGGCCTACGACCAGTGCATCAAGGCAAGCCACGCCTTCAACCTTCTCGACGCTCGCGGCGCGATCTCGGTGACCGAGCGCCAGAGCTACATCCTGAGGGTGCGCGAGCTCGCCAAGGCCTGCGGCGTCGCGTGGCGAAATACCGCCGGCGGCGGCGCATAAACCACATATGCCCGACCTCCTGCTTGAACTGTTCAGCGAAGAGATCCCCGCCCGCATGCAGCGGCAGGCGGCGGAGGATTTGAAGCGGCTCGTGACCAACGCGCTGGTCGAACGCAATCTGCTCTATGAAGGCGCGCAGAGTTTCGTCACCCCTCGCCGCTTGACCCTTCATGTCGTCGGCCTTCCGGCCGCCCAGCCGGACCTGCGCGAGGAGCGCAAGGGCCCGCGGGTCGGCGCGCCGGACGCGGCCATCCATGGCTTCTTGAAGAGCGCGGGCCTTTCGCGCATCGAGGATGCGCGGGTCGAAAGCGACTCCAAGAAGGGCGAGTTCTATGTTGCGGTGATCGAGAAGCCCGGGCGCGAGACAAAAGACGCGATCGCCGAGATCATCCCCTTAATCGTGCGCTCGTTTCCGTGGCCGAAATCGATGCGCTGGGGCGCGGCCTCGACAAAGCCCGACGCGCTGCGCTGGGTCAGGCCGCTGCGCGGAATCGTGTGCACGCTCTCGGTTCCGCATGACGCTTCCGAAATCGTCGCATTCGAGATCGACGGCATCAAGTCCGGCGACGTGACTTGGGGCCATCGCTTCATGGCGCCAGCGCCGATCCATGTCCGCCGCTTTGACGATTACGTCGACGCCCTGCACAAGGCCAAGGTCGTTCTCGACGCCGAGAGGCGCAAGGCGACTATTCTCGCCGACGCAAAAAACCTCGCCTTCGCTCGCGGGCTCGAGCTCATCGAGGATGAAGGCTTGCTCGAGGAAGTCGCGGGCCTCGTCGAATGGCCGGTCGTCCTGATGAGCGAATTCGAGCCGGCGTTCCTCGACCTTCCGCCCGAGGTGATACGCGCGACCATCCGCGCCAACCAGAAGTGCTTCGTCCTTCAGGAGGCGTCAAGGAGTCCTTCTGTCATTGCCGGGCTCGACCCGGCCATCCACGAGGCGCCATCAGGCGCAAAGGTGGATGCGGACGAAGCGCGGAAAGGCGTGGATGGCCGGCGCAAGGCCGGCCATGACGAGGGAGGGCGCGACACCGAGGGCAAGCTGGCGAACAAGTTCATCCTCGTCTCGAACCTCGTCGCGCCCGACGGCGGCGCGGCGATCGCGGCCGGCAACGCCCGCGTCGTGCGCGCCCGCCTCGCCGACGCTCGTCACTTCTGGCAGACCGACCTCGCCCCCTTACCCAACGCCAAGGAAAAGAGCGCAAGGCCGCTCGACCAGCGGCTGGAAAAACTCGAACGCGTCGTCTTTCACGAGAAGCTCGGCACACAGGGCGAGCGAATCGAACGGATCAAGGCTTTGGCGCGAGAGCTAGCGCCGAAAGTTGGCGCGGACGCTGAACTGGCCGCGCGCGCTGCGCATCTCGCCAAAGCCGATCTTGCGACCGAGATGGTCGGCGAGTTCCCCGAGTTGCAGGGGACCATGGGCCGCTACTACGCACTCGCCCAAGGCGAGGAGCCGAGCGTAGCCGACGCGATCGAGGACCACTACAAACCGCAGGGGCCGAACGACCGCATCCCCACGTCGCCGGTCTCGATCGCGGTCGCGCTCGCCGACAAGCTCGACACGCTCGTCGGCTTCTGGGCGATCGACGAGAAGCCGACCGGCAGCAAGGACCCCTATGCGCTCAGGCGCGCGGCGCTCGGCGTGATCCGGATCGTGCTGGAGAACGGGCTGCGGCTACCACTAATGATGATGGCCCAGTTGGCGCGCGTCGGTGTCATCCGAACGCAAGAAGCGATGGCGCACGAAAGAGGTAGGCGTTCCGGCGGGGACTATATGGTCGTCTTCGCAGACGTGATGGTCCCGTGGGAGGCTCAAAAGCTCTCGAAATCAAACGTTGACCTCCTCGCCTTCTTCGCCGACCGGCTCAAAGTCTACCTCCGCGACAAGGGCGCGCGGCACGATCTCATCGATGCGGTGTTCGCCCTGCCGGGCCAAGACGACCTGCTCCTTATCGTCCGGCGGGTCGAGGCGCTGGGCAAGCTGCTCGACACCGAGGACGGCAAGAACCTGCTCGCCGGCTATCGCCGCGCCGCCAACATCCTGCGCGCCGAGGAAAAGAAGGACGGCGCCCAAGCTTTCGCGGACAAGCATGATCCGGCGCTCCTCGTCCTGCCGGCCGAAAAGGACCTCGCCGACACTCTCGCCACCGCCGGCGCGGCGGCGCGTGAGCGCGTCGGCCGCGAGGATTTCGAGGGCGCGATGCGGGCGCTGGCCACCCTCCGCGCGCCCGTCGACGCTTTCTTCCTCGACGTGACCGTCAACGCCGACGATCCCGCCTTACGCCTGAACCGCCTCAGACTTCTGAACGAACTGCGCGAGGCGATGCATGGCGTCGCCGACTTCTCCAAGGTCGCGGGATAGCGTATCCGTGACCCCGGATCGGCGCGATTTGTATCTCGACCTGAAGAACTGACAGCGTGGATGGCCGGGACAAGCCCGGCCATGACCACCAGCAGCGGGGGCCGCGTTCCGAAGCATTCTTCGAGACGCGATGCTGAGCATCGCTCCTCAGGATGAGGTCAGTTGGAATCCGAACGCGCCTTTGACAAATGCCGCCGAGCCACTAAATGGCCACGGGCGTGAAACCGGGAATGGCAGCATGGCGCTGAAGGAAGACAATCGTGCGGGCGCCGCCTCCGGCGGCGGCAAGGCGATCAGCGACCAAAAGGTCGAGGACGCCTTCCGCACCATCATCAAATGGATCGGCGAGGATCCTGAGCGCGATGGGCTCATCGAGACGCCCGACCGCCTGCGGCGCGCGTACCGCGAATATTTCGCCGGCTACGAGGAGGACCCCGAGGAGGTCCTGCGCAAGACCTTCACCGAGGTGGACGGCTACGACGAGATGATCGTGCTCCGCGGCGTGACCTTCGAGAGCCATTGCGAGCATCACATCGCCCCGATCATCGGCCGGGCGTGGGTCGGCTATATCCCCGACAAGCGGGTCGTGGGGATTTCGAAGCTGGCCCGGGTGGTTGAGATCTTCTCCAAGCGGCTGCAGATCCAGGAGCGGCTGACCGCGCAGATCGCCAATAGCGTCAACGACGTGCTCAAGCCCTGCGGCGTCGCGGTCGTCGTCAAGGCCGCGCATCATTGCATGATCGACCGTGGCGTGCGCAAGCGCGGCGCCGACCTCGTCACCAGTCGCATGCTCGGGGTGTTTCGCGACCAGCCGGCGACCCGGCAGGAATTCCTGTCGCTCGTCAACGCCGACACCACCGAGTAGCGCCCCGCAGCATGATCGGCGCCTTTCGCATCGTGGGCTACGTCATCGCCTCCGCCGACGGCCGGATCGCCGACGCAAGCGGACACCACCCGGCGTCGCTCAAGCTCGACGCCGACATGCATTTCTTCGAGAACGGGCTCGACCATGTCGACGCGGTGGTGCATGGCCGCCATTCGCATGAAGGCCATCCGAAATCGGCCGGCCGCCCACGGCTCATTCTCACTCACAGCGTCCAGGCCCTCGCGCCCGACCCCGCCAACCCCAAGGCGCGGCTCTGGAATCCGGCCGGCGCATCGTTCGAGGAGGCCTGCGCCGCGCTCGGCCTGAACTCGGGCACGATCGCTATCCTAGGCGGGCCGCTGGTCTACACGCTTTTTCTCAAACGGGGATACGACAACTTCCACCTTAGCCGGGCGGTGAACATCTGGATTCCTGACGGCCTGCCGGTGTTCATCCGCGAGGCGCCCGGCGGCGGCGAGCCGGAGGCGGCGCTCACCGCCGCCGGCCTCAAGCCCGGTCACACCATGTGGCTCGACGACGAAGTGACGGTGACCGATTGGGAGCGGGGGGAATAGGCGGCGCGCGGCGGGCGCGGTCGGCAATCGCTATCCCGTAGCCCCTAAATCATGGCCGCCTTTCCAGACCAAACCCGACGCCAAGAAGTGCAAGCCCTTTGGAGGTGACGCAAGCGTGTCGTCGCCAGGCCCAGCACGCCTATCGCGACAAGACTGAGTGTTGAGGGCTCCGGCACGGCGGCGGCTCCGGGCGCCGGAAGGCCCGGGCTTACAATCACTTCGAAGTCGGCCGCATAGGGAAAGCTGGGATCAATTTTCTATTGTCGGGTCGGCTGTCGCCTTCCAGCTCGCAATGCCGTCTAGAGGCACCCCAGCGTTGGAGGAGGGCTGCCCAACAAGAGAATAGCCAGAGGCGATCTCCACGATAGTGCCGGTGGC